>SAMEA104404103__coassemble_1716_pt1 | contig 12701 bp, 13 predicted proteins | sample SAMEA104404103__metabat2_low_PE_041 | metagenome-assembled genome bin SAMEA104404103 (sample SAMEA104404103) | Balaenoptera acutorostrata | reverse complement strand
AACCGCCCAGATAGGCTTTTTTCACTGCATCGGAGCTTGCCAGCTCTGCGCCGGTGCCGCTGAGGGTGATTCTGCCGGTTTCCAGAACATAGGCCCGGTCTGCAACCTGCAGGGCCTTTCTGGCGTTCTGCTCCACCAGCAGGATGGTGGTGCCGGCCTTGTGCAGCTCCTTGATGATGTCAAAGATCTGATCCACCAAAATAGGGGCAAGGCCCATGGAGGGCTCATCCAGCATCATGAGCTTAGGATGGCTCATGAGTGCCCGACTCATAGCCAGCATCTGCTGTTCGCCGCCGGAGAGGGTGCCTGCAACCTGCTTGCGCCGCTCTTTCAGACGGGGGAAGTAGTTGAACACCATATCGAGATCTGCCTGGGATACCTCTTTATTGATGTAGGCCCCCATTTCCAGATTCTCCTGAACGCTCATCTGAAGGAAGATCCGCCGTCCCTCCGGGACGTGGGCCAGACCGTGGCGCAGGAGCTTATAGGCATCCATGTGGGCGATATCCTCGCCGCAGAAGTTGATGGTGCCGGAGCGGGGGTGCATCAGACCGGAGATGGTTTTCAGGATGGTGCTCTTTCCGGCACCGTTGGCACCAATCAGTGCCACGATTTCCCCCTCCTTTACCTCAAAGGAGATGCTCTTGATGGCGTGGATGGCGCCGTAGTATACTTCGAGATCTTCAATTTTCAGCATGGTCAAACACCCTCCTTACCCAGATATGCTTCAATGACTGCGGGGTCCTGCCGGATGACCTCGGGAGTACCCTTGGCGATGATGCGGCCGTAGTTCACAACAGCGATGCCCTCGCAGACATTCATCACCAGGTTCATATCATGCTCGATGAGGAAGATGGCGATATGGAAGGTGTCCCGAATCCGGCGGATCTGGTGCATGAGCTCGGTGGTCTCACTGGGGTTCATGCCCGCTGCCGGTTCGTCCAGAAGAATGATGGAGGGATCGGTTGCCAGTGCCCGGACGATTTCCAGCCGACGCTGGACGCCGTAGGGAAGGCTCCCTGCCTTCTGGAAGGCCACATCTGCAAGGCCCATGAAGTTCAGAAGCTCCATGACCCGCTCGTTGGACTTCTTCTCCTGCCGATAGTACCTGGGGGTGTGGAAGACGCTGGACAGGAAGGGGCAGTCGATCTGATTGTGCATCCCCACCTTTACATTGTCCAGGGCAGTCATCTCAGAGAACAGCCGGATATTCTGGAAGGTTCTGGCAATGCCCAGGCGATTGACCTTGGCCGTATTCATACCCTTGGTATCGATACCGTTGATCAGGATACTGCCCCGGGTTGGCTGATAAACACTGGTAAGCAGGTTAAAGATCGTGGTCTTGCCGGCGCCGTTAGGACCGATGAGGCCGGAAATCTCGGTGGGGCCCACGGTGATGCTGAATTCATCCACCGCAGTCAGGCCGCCAAAATCGATGCCCAGATTCCGCACGTCCAGCACCGGACGCTTATCGGCGTCCTCCTCCCGAAGGTAATTGACCGTGGAGACCGGGATCAGTTTTCTGGAATATTCATTCATCGCAGACAGCCTCTTTTCTTCTGAATTTTGCAGTAAACTTTTCGGTCACCATGGCGAGCCGATTCTTAAAGGCCGGAGACCAGGTGCACAGCATCACAACGATAAGCACCACTGCATAGAGGATCATGCGGTAATCAGCAAGACCTCTCATGGCTTCGGGGATCACATACAGCACAGCTGCGGCAATCACAGAGCCCAGGATGTTGCCCATGCCGCCCAGAACCACAAACACCAGGATGTCGATGGAGGTATTGAAGCCAAACTTGGAAGCCGCCACCGCGGAGTAGTTAAGGCCATAGAGGGCACCGGCCATACCGGCCAAAAATGCAGAAACCACAAAGGCCTTCATTCGGAAGGCGGTGGCGTTGATGCCCACGGACTCGGCGGCGATCCGGTTATCCCGAACCGCCTTGATGGCTCGGCCTTCCTTGGAGTTGATGAGGTTCAGCACCACAAACAGGGTGAAGAGGATCAGCAGAAAGCCCATGAAGAAGGTGGAAAGCTTCTGGATACCCGTGGCGCCCAGTGCACCGCTGAGGACCATCTTTCCGGTGGCTTCCATGTGGACGCCCTCGGAGCTGAGGGCGAAGTGAAGGCCCTTGCTGTCAAGACCGATATAGAGGTTGCCAACAATGTTTTTCAGAATCTCACCGAAGGCCAGGGTCACGATGGCCAGATAGTCGCCCCGAAGACGGAGCACGGGAATGCCCACCAGCAGACCGGCAAAGCCAGCCAGGATGCCGCCGACCACCAGCGCTGCCAGAAGCAGCAGGAAGTCGCTTCCGATGAACGATCTCAGGCAGGCTGCCGCCACAATACCGGCGAAAGCACCCACGCCCATAAAGCCTGCATGGCCCAAGCTCAGCTCACCGGAGATACCCACGACCAGGTTGAGAGATACCGCCAGAACGATGTACACACAGATGGGGATCAGGTACCCGGTCACGGACCGGGACAGCATCTTCTGAGATGCCAGGGTCTGCATTACAAGGTAGAAAACAATCACAACGCCATAGGTCATGACCGTGGATCTGTTGCGATTGACATAGTTAAATACACGTTTCATCATAGCCGCCACCTTACACTTTCTCCTGAACGGTCTTACCCATCAGACCGGCAGGTTTTACAAGGAGCACCAGGATCAGCACCAGGAACACAATGGCATCGCTGAACTGGGTGGAAAGATAGGCCTTGCTGAAGGTCTCGATGACGCCCAGCAGGATGCCGCCCAGCATGGCCCCGGGGATGGAGCCGATGCCGCCGAACACGGCAGCGGTGAATGCCCGGATACCAGGCATGGAGCCGGTAGTGGGCTGAAGTGTGGGAACGGTGGAGCACAGCAGCACGCCTGCAATGGCAGCCAGCGCAGAGCCGATGGCAAAGGTCATGGAGATGGTACGGTTCACGTTGATACCCATAAGCTGGGCGGCATCCCGGTCCTCAGACACGGCACGCATGGCCTTGCCCATTCTGGTCTTGCCGGTGAACAGAGTCAGGCCAACCATGATGACCACGCTGGCAAGAATGGTGATGATGACCTCTCCGGTGATGGTCAGTCTGCCGGAGAAGAGCTTGAGGGGTGCAAAAGTCACGATGCTGGCGTAGTTTTTCGGAGCAGAACCCCAGATGAGCTGGGCTGCATTCTGTAAAAAATAGCTGACACCGATGGCGGTGATCAGCACCGCCAAACTGGAAGTGCCTCGCAGGGGCTTGTAGGCCAGGCCCTCAATGAGAATGCCCAGTAACGTACATACCGCCATGGCGACCAGAATGCCCGCAGCCGCAGGCAGCCCCATATAGCTGGTAACACAGTAAGAGATATAGGCACCTACCATGATCACATCGCCGTGTGCGAAGTTCAGCATCTTTGCGATGCCGTAGACCATGGTATAGCCCAAAGCGATGATGGCATATACCGCACCAATACTGACGCCGTTGATCAAGTACTGAAGAAATTCCATTTCCTCTTCCTCCTTCTTTTCCAACAGCCCATGAGAGGGCCCGGACCCCAGACCCTCTCATGGACCGTAGGGGGTAATTTCAGGGTTCCGGACAGGGTCTCCCCTGTCCGGCCCGTGGATTTCAATTAGTCTGCGGTGACGTAGACGCCGTTCTGGATCTTGACAGCCTTGGGCAGCTTGGAAACTGCACCGTCAGCACCCCAGGTCATGTTGTCGCCGGTGATGCCGGAGAAGGTCATAGTGAGCATCTGCTCAACCAGCTTATCGCAGATCTCTGCACTGTCCATGTCGGGGGTGACACCGGCAGCCTGGCAGGCCTGGTCAATGGCGTATGCCACATCGTAAGCGTCAGCAGCAAACTGGTTGGGAGCAATACCGAACTTTTCCGTGTAGTTCTTCACAAATGCCTGAACACGCTCATCCTCGGCGGTCGCATCAAAGGGAGTCAGCAGCAGAACGCCTTCTGCCAGCTTGGGGTCAAAGCCTTCCACCGCCAGGATGCCGTCCAGACCGTCACAGCCGAAGAACAGAGGCGCATAGCCGATTCTGTCTGCGTAAGTGAGGACCTGTGCCCCTTCCACGCTGTAGATGGGCATGAACACCAGATCACAGCCCATAGCCTGACACTTGGTAACCTGGGTGGAGAGGTCTGCCTTGTTGTCGCCGGTGTAGGACTCTTCGCAAACCACATTCAGTCCTTTTTCCTTGGCCTCGGCAACGAAGGTATCACGAACGCCTACGGAATAGGGATTGGAGCTTTCATAGATCAGGCCGACCTTGCTGTCGGGGTAACGTCCACTGATGTAGTCTGCGGACGCAACACCCTGGTTGGGGTCACTGAAGCAGATCTGGAACACGTTGTCACCGGTGGTGATGATATTGGGGTCGGAGCCGGAGGGGGTCAGCATGAAGACCCGATCCTCTGCACACAGGGTACCGGTGGTAAAGGCACAGTTGGAGGTGGTAGCACCTGCCATGATCTGCATTCCCCAGTCCATCAGGGTGTTGTAGGAGTTCACAGCCATTTCGCTGTCGCCCTCGTCGTCCTCCACCCGAACCTCGTACTGGAGGCCGCCCTTGGCGTTGATCTCTTCAAAGCCCAGCTTCAGGCCGTATTCGACCGCCTTGCCGTACATGGCATAGTCATTGGTGAGGGGGCCGCTGTTGCCGACCTTGATGACGCTGCCCTTTGCAGCGTTGGCTGTGGAAGTTCCAGGGTTAGAGGCTGCGGATTTTTCACCGCCGCAGCCTGCCAGCATAGCGGTGGTCATAACCGCTGCCAGAGCCAGAGACAATACCTTTTTCATAGTTCATTTCTCCTCATTTCTCAATTTTAGCTACAAAAAAGCGGCTGCGCAATGCGCAACCGCTTCTTCATACAAATCAGCTTCCCGGTTACGCAGTCATTTACAAATCATAATAATGGGCAGAATGATCCCAATAATCATGCTAATGTAAATGACTGCTGCCAAGCTTGCGGCAGTGTCGGGAACCATCCAGGCAGCGCAAGAGACTGCGCAGGAGTCGCTGTAAAACTGCTGTCTCGTGTCCTTTTTCATCTCTCGCACCTCCGTTTTGAATGTGCTCTTATTGTATCTCTACCGTGGACATTTGTCAACGAGAAAAACACCACAGAATCCAGGTCGATTCTGTGGTGTTTTTTTGTGCATAATAACGACATTTTACTCCTGGTCCATGACCTGCTTACAAGAAGAAAGAACCTTGCTCAGCACAGGGACACAGTTTGCGCTGCCATATCCGGCATTTTCCACCACCGCCACAAAGGCCAAGGGGTACGCTTCATCCAGGATGAAACCGGAAAACATGGCGTTGGAGGTGAGATCACCACCCAGCTGACTGGTGCCGGACTTACCGCAGACCTTTTGGAAACCGGAAAAATTTCCGCTGCCGTAAATGGTCTTCACGTCATTGTACATGAAGTCCTGTAAAATCCGGGCATTCTCCTCCGACATGATCCGAGGTGAATTGCGGGTTTGGGCCCGATAGGTCTCCCGGTCCCCGGAGGTAACATGGGAGACAATGTATGGCTCCGCCCCCTGACCGCCCCCGGCAATGGCACCCATAAAGGCCATATAGCGGCAGGGGTTCACCAGGTCTGTATACTGACCGATGCCGCTCCAGGCCAGCTCTACCGGTGCCGCCTTGGAGACATTGTAATTCCCCGCCGCCGTGGTGAAGCCATCAAAGGACAGAGGCTCTGTTACCTGGAATTTTTTCACATAGCGGTCCATATTGACCTTTCCCACCTGATTGGCGATCTGGGCGAAGGCACAGTTACAGGAGTGGGCCAGGGCGGTTTTCAGCGTCACTTTTCCGTGGGCCTTCTCGCAGGTCACCTTGTCGATGCCGTATTCATAGGTTCCCGTGCAGGTGAAGGTCTGGTCCAGAATATCCGGCACAGTATCGAGCGCTGCCGCCGTGGTGACCACCTTGAAAATAGAGCCGGGCGGATAGGTACCCTGAATGAAGCGGTTCAGATAGATGCCCTCGTACTTTCCGCTGGAGTCACTGCCGATATTCGGGGGGTTATCCGGGTCGAAGCTGGGAGAGGTCACGGCGCAAAGGATCTCGCCGGTTTTGTAGTTGTACACGCCTACCGTGCCCTTGCGCCCACCCAGCGCCGCCATTGCAGTATTCTGTACGTCAGCCGACAGGGTCAGCACCGCCCGGCCTTCCTCCCGGAACTGGGTATGGGCATAAAGGCCGTTTACCAGGTCAAAGCCGGACATGGGGGCGGCGTAGCTGCTTACCACGGTACTGCGGATGTTCCGGTTCCGGTCCCCCAGCCAGTGGAGTGTGGATTTCCGGGTCGCCGCGTCGTCTGCATAGGTGCGCCCGTCCTGAAAGTCCATGAGCACCTGACCGGAACGGTCTGTAATGGTGCCGCTTTCCAGATAGGCCCCCCGGTAGATATGAGGGGACCCGGTGAAGGATGCCCACTGGGCCGCCTGGGTGACATACTCCCAGAGGAAGAACACCATGCCGCCCAGAAGGATCAGCAGAAACATCCACACGATCCAGGTCCGTCTGGTTACTCTATGCATGTTCGTCTTCGCCTCCGTTGATGCGCACTGCAAAGCTGGCATTCTGCCGGGTATCCGCCGCCTTCACAAAGGCCAGCAGGCCCCAGGCGGCAATCATACTGGTGCCGCCATTGGAAAGAAAGGGAAAGGTCACGCCGGTAAAGGGCAGAATATCCAGAGTACCCATGCAGTTGAGAATGGTTTGAATGGTGAGGATGCTGGCAGCGGTGAGGGCACCGATGCTGTAGAAGCTGCTTCTTGCCATCTTGGCAGAGCGAATGGCAAACAGGCCGTAGACCACCACCGCCAATACCATCATCACCGCCAGGATCAGACCCCATTCCTCGGAAATGGTGGCAAAGACAATATCCGAATCCGCTGCAAACACCCGCCGCAGCCAGCCCTGCCCGGCTCCCAGGCCAAAGAGACCGCCGGAGGCAATGCACATGAGGGCATGGGTCTGCTGATACCCCCGATTCAGGGGATCCTCCCAAATATGCCGCCAGATGGCAAACCGCTTCAGGGCATGGGGGGCGATCTGAATGGCCAGGACCCCGGCAAAGCCCAGAGCGGTAATGGCCAGGGCCACAGTGCCCACACTGCCGGAGCGGAGGTAGGCAATGATCAGGAAGGCACAGAAAAAAATCAGGGCCGTTCCAAAGTCATTCATCAGGGCCAGGCAGCCGCAGATCACCACAGAATAGGCAATAAACAGGATAATATTGCGCTTGGTCATGATCCGGTCCATGGTAGATGCACCGGCAAAAACAAAACATACCTTGGTAAGCTCCGAGGGCTGGAGAGAGATGCCGTTGAAATTGAGCCAGTTCTTCGCACCGTACTGCTCTTCTCCGAAGAGCAGTGTAATAATGAGAAACCCCAGGCCCGCAGCAGCGGCCAGATACCGAACCTTTTTGGCCCGCTCCAGATCCCGCAGAGACCAGCCGATGATGAGGAACGTCACAATGCCCAGGAGCATAGCAGTGAGCTGCTTAACGGACTCCCCGGGCTTTACCGCCACAATAGCCGCCATGCCCATAGTACACAGGAAAAAGGAAATGGTTTCCAGCTCAAAGGCATTGCGGTGGATCACCGCATAGAAGCAGAACAGCAGCCACTGGGCACACAGAATTCCGCCGAAGCCAAAGAGAATGTTAAATACGTTCTCAGAATCTGCGCTGACCAGAAAGCCCAGGACCATCAGGCACTGCATCACACTGAGGATGATCAGATTGGCACCGGTATACCAGTGGCTGCTGCCCTGGGTCCGCAGCTCTGCCAAATGCTGCTCCTGGCGCTTGGTAATGGGCTGTAAGTGCATCTCCACCCCGCCGATGGTGATTTTATCCTTCTCCCGGATGGCAGAGATCTCCACAGGCTTGCCGTTTACCAGGGTGCCGCTTTTGGAACCGGCATCCCGGATGGTCCAGCTGCCGTCGTCATAGCGGGTGAGCACTGCATGGTTGCGGGAGACCGCCGGATCCTGGATGGTCACGTCGCTGCTTTTACTGCGTCCGATGACATTTTCCCAATGGGTAATGGGCACCTGCGTGCCGTCTTTCAGGTTGAGCCAGGCCCAGATCTCCGGCTCCCGCCGGAAGGTAAGTAAGGGTTTTGCACAGCGCATCAGAAGCAGCGCACCCAGCACAGGCATTGCATACCGCAGCATTCCCAGAAAAAAGACACCGTACTGTCCGTCTAAATATGCCTCCAAGATCTGTTCCATGCCATCACCTCCTGTCTATTCTCATTTGTGAACGTCATAAAAATCATTCCGCCAGGGTCCGCAGCAGGGCAATTTCTCTCTGGTAGCCCGGCAGCTCGTTGGGGGTCTCCAGGATCATGGGCTTGTCCTTGAGGGCCGGATGATTCATAATGGCCCGGAAGGTCTCGATGCCCAGGCTTCCCTGCCCCAGGCACTCATGGCGGTCCTTGTGGCTGGCAAAGGGGTTTTTGGAGTCGTTCACATGGAGGGCGCAGAGCCGCTCAAGGCCCACCACCCGGTCAAACTCCCGGAGCACTCCGTCCAGGTCGTTTACAATGTCATAGCCGCCGTCGTAGATGTGGCAGGTGTCAAGACACACGCCCACATTGTCACTGCCCACGGCATCGATGATATCCCGAAGCTCCCGGAAGCTGCTTCCCACTTCACTGCCCTTTCCGGCCATGCTCTCGAGAAGCACCTTCACCGGGTACCCCGGTTCCAGGGCTTTTCTCAGGGCCGAAGCGATATAGGCAATGCCTGCTTCGCTTCCCTGGCCCACATGACTGCCCGGGTGGAAATTATAGAAGTTTCCGGGCAGTGCAGCCATGCGCCGCAGGTCATCGCAGAGCACATCTGCGGCAAAGGCCCGGGCCTCCGGGTCCTTGGTGCACAGGTTCATGGTGTAGGCACCGTGGGCAACCAGGGGGCCAAAGTGGTTTTCCTCCATCATGGCCACCGCCCGGGCGGCATCCTGGGGGTCTTCCTGCTTTGCCTTACTGCCCCGGGGATTTCTGGTAAAAAATGCAAAGGTATTTGCGCCGATATCAAGAGCGGTTTTCACCATTGCCGCATATCCGGCGGATGCGGACAGATGACAGCCGATATAGTTCATAATCATTCCTCCCTAGTGTATCAATATATCATATCCCCCAACAAATTGCAATCAGAAGCCGCATCCATTCTGAATTTCCGTAACCGGAAACCGAAAAATATCTTGGTTTTCCAGTCTGCCGGATTTTCAGCCAGCGTGGGCACACCGAATAAACTACACCAAAAGCAGCTGCTGTGCAATCCGCAGGAAACAGACACCTAAAAAGGTGGAGATCCGACAGAAAAAGGCTCCGAGAAGAATCTCAGAGCCTTTTCATTTCCATGTGCTTCTTCTGTTCTGCCTGATATCCGGCGAAGCTTACTGCATAATAAATTCCCCTGTGGAAGTGCCTTCTTCCATGACCGTAAATGTCAGATCCTCATTCACTGCCAGCTTGTATCCATAGACGTTCTCTGCGCCATCCCGGGTATATTGAAAACCAACCAGGAAGACGACACGGTCACCTGTGAGAAACCCGCTGTTTGACTGGGTGATTTGATAGTCTGCAACACCTTTGTCCTTCAGCATGGTTTCCAATAACTGGTTCGCATATTCTTTTGCTTTTACACTCATATCTGATATAAGCTGAGTCCCTTGGTTATCATCAACCGGAAGCTCTTCTGTTGCTTCGCTGGAGTTTCTGCATCCGGCAAAGGTCATCACCATCATCAGAACCAACACAAAAGAAACCATCTTTTTCATAAAACCACCCTTCTGGCATGACCCCTAAAAAGCTTTTCTTTCCGGGCCAACCTGTGGATTTTCTTTTGGTCAGTCTTCCGTTTCTTTCTTCCGGTTGATGGCATGGATCACACAGGCCATGCCGGAAATCAAGGCAAAGAGGATAGCCCCGCCGAAGGCGTCGTTTCCCATAGCACCTGTAAAGAAGCCGATTGCCGCCATAACCGACATAATCACCACTGCGAATCCCACATTCATATTTATCACGCTCCTTCTGTTTCGTTTGTATTTTGGTCCTTCACCCACTGGGTATCCGGGAATTGGGCCTTTTCCAGCTCAATCAGGTGATCTTCCGCCTGCTTGAGCTGTCCGTCACATTCATAGAAGACCAGGCCGCTTCTCACGGTGCTGCTGTCCATGATGATGAACTTGTCGATTTCCTTTCCTTTGGCATCCAGGAACCGCAGGTTGTAGGTGGTGCCCATTCCCATTGCGATGCTGTCCTTTTTCATGGGCACCGACTGGATGTGCTTCGCAAGAAAGGCAATGTCCTCCGGATCGGTTACGTCGAATCGGTTGCCGTCATTTCCGTTGAAGACTTCGATCACTGCAATTTCTTCCGGGCTGACCCCATTCAGAAAATGGGTGGGAAGGAACCACCAGATGACCAAGGCAACGGCAATCAGGGCCACCACAGAGAGAATCCAAACTGCGATTTTTGTTCTCTTTTTCATATCCATCACTCCATTTTGTATTTTGGACAATCTTATATTCCGGATATTGGCATCATAGCACCGCACTATGAATATTTCAAGATTTCCGGCTCCACCCTGCAAAGTTTGTGCAGAAGGGACAAGGAATTCTGGTTTTATTCAGGACAAATGACAGACCCGATTTTCCCGAATCAACGGAATTTACACTCCGCAGTGTTTGACACCTTCCCGAAAAGCATGGTATAATACTTTTATATTCGCTGCCTTTTCCCGGAACAGGAAGTTTCCGGGAAGGTCTTCCGCCGCAGATGTGCGCAAAAGCACAAAAATCAGCCCCCATCCGGGTATGTCCCGGACAGGAGCCGATAGAAAGGATTTTTCTGGTGATGGTATGCCTAAATCCGACAATCAAAAGCTGAAAATTCTCTATATCCTGGATTACCTGCAAAAGAACTCCCGGGAGGATCACCCGGTGAAGGCCACGGAGCTGATTGAAATGCTCCGCAGCCACGACATTGCCTGTGAGCGAAAGACCATCTATTCAGACATTGCCGCCCTGCAGGCCTTCGGCGTCGAGATTCTCTCCCTGCCGGGGAAATACGGCGGGTACTACATCGGCAGTCGGAACTTTGAACTGCCGGAGCTGAAGCTGCTCATTGATGCCGTGCAGTCCAGCCGATACCTCACCGCCTCCAAGTCCCGGGAGCTCATCGAAAAGCTCTGCCGCCAGTGCAGTGTCTACGACGCAAAGCTTCTGCGCCGGGACGTGGTGGTGGAGCGCCGGGTCAAGAGCATGAACGAGACCATCTACTATAACGTAGATACCATCCAGGAGGCCATTGCCCAGAACTTACAGATCAGCTTCCGCTACTTCGACTGGGGGCTGGACGGCAAGCGGCAGTTCCGGGACAAGAGCTATCTGGCAAGCCCCTACGGTCTGTGTCAGGACAACGAAAACTGCTATCTCCTGGCCCACTCCCCCCGCCACGGTGTCACCCACTACCGGGTGGACCGGATGCAGAACATCAAGCTTCTGGACACCCCCCGGACGCCCTGCCCGGAGCTTATGGGAAAAGCCCTCTACGAGCACGCAAAGCAGCTCTTCTCCATGTACGCCGGGGAGAGTGTGGAGGTGAAGCTCCGGTTTCACCAGGACCTTGCCAACGTGGTCTTTGACCGCTTCGGCCGGGATGTGATGCTGATTCCCGAGGACGAAGACCACTTTGTAGTCACCGTCCGGGTGGCCATCTCCCCCATGTTTCTCAGCTGGGTCATCGGTTTCGGCAAAAAAGCCCAGATTCTCTACCCCCAGCAGGTCATTGACGCCTGCAAAGCCCTGTGTCAGGAGGCCCTGGACCAGTACTGAGACTGTCGAAAAACCCTTCGGGCTTTTCCGACAAACCTTTGCAGCCTGCTACGCGCATAATTTGTCCGTCTATGACGGCCAAATTCCACACTTGCAGCCTGATTTGTATGTTTGTCCAGGTACACGCCCCGGCCAAACATGACTTTCATTTTATTCGCCGCCATTGCGGCGAAATCTGCGATGCTTTTTTGACACGCTGCAGTACTAGGCCAGGGTGAAGGAGGAAAATACCTGGTGCCACACCACCTGCAAGGTCTCCGTGGTGTCCGCATCCCGAAGAACAGATAAGGAATAATGGTAGTTTCCGTCGTCCAGAATGGCGGCACGGCCCAGCCGTTCCCCCTGCTCTCCCGCAGAGGCCCAGACGAAATCGTACCGCTTCACTCCATCCATGTCCCGCTCCATCACTGTGAGATCCTCCGGCTCATAGCCGGTGAGGGCCCGGATAGTGGCAGGCAGATCCCCGGACTGCCGGGTCTCAACAGCGATCTCGTAGTCCCGGCACAGATAGAAGCGGCTGCTGTCGCTCTCCATGGCGGGCACCGCCGCTTCCCCGGGCAGCTCCACACAGACCTCCCGAGGCGGAGCCATCACCGGTTCCACCAGGGTATCGTCCACCGTCTCCATGGTCTGCACCTGCCCGCAGCCGCACAGCAGGGCTGCCATCATCACCAACAACACATACATTTTCACTGTGACCCCTCCCGAAAGGAATTATTTATGCTTGCATTTTTTCTCGGCTATCTGTTTCTAATCAATGCACTTGCCTTCCTGCTTATGCTTGCGGACAAGCGCAAGGCGCAAAAAAAGCTCTGGCGCAT
>SAMEA104404103__coassemble_1713_pt1 | contig 12713 bp, 7 predicted proteins | sample SAMEA104404103__metabat2_low_PE_041 | metagenome-assembled genome bin SAMEA104404103 (sample SAMEA104404103) | Balaenoptera acutorostrata | reverse complement strand
ACGTCGCCCTGAATGCCGGGAACACAGCCGGAAGAGGTGTACTGCCACATCTCAATATCAAAGGGGAAGTTCATCCGGTCGGAGTAGAGGGCCAGCCAGAAGGGGTAGTCCTCCAGTTCGTTTAAGTGCATCAAGCGGCTGGCCTGGGTCCAGTTGAAGTAGACCATGGGCTGGTAGCCCTTTTCCTCCATCACCTGGCAGAAGTGCAGCGCACAGTCGGTGAGGGTCCGGCGGTCCACATTTGCGGTCCGGGCGGTGTCGCTGATATACTCCCAGTCGAAGACAATGGGCATATCCAGCTTGGTGTCCCCCAGGATCTCCAGCATGAAGTCGATCTCCTGGTCCACTTCCTCAATGGAGGTGGCCTGAGAGAAGAAGTAGGCACCCAGAGCAAGCCCTGCATCCTTGGCCCCCTTCAGATTGGCCTGCACAAATTCGTCAGCCACCAGGGTGCCCTTCTGCCCGTAGCCCCGATAGCCCAGGCGGACCATGGCAAAGCGGATGCCGGATTCCCGCACCCGGGGCCAGTCGATCTTTCCCTGGAAGGCGGACACATCCACACCGGGATAGCTCTCTCCCCGGGTCAGACGGAGATAGTTGTTCTTGTCGTACTGGAAGTCCGTCCGGGTGTGGGGATTGGGGTCCGGGGGAATGGTGGGCGGCTCCGTGGGTTCGGTGGCAGGCTCCGTAACAGGCTCCGTGCAGGCTTCCGTAGGCGCTTTGGTAGGTGCCGGGACCCGCCGAGGCAGGTCAAAATAGGGAAGACACAGCACGGTCATAAGGATCAGGGTGATCAGCGCAATCAGGGCGATCCATAACAAAAAGAATTCAGGTCGTCTTTTCTTCGGGGTTTCTGTTTTCATGACAGCAACTCCTTTCTGCACGTTCGACTTGTTGCCTTTCAGTATACCATATTTTCCGTGATAAGCAAAGGAAAATCCATGACAGGCTTCCAATTAAAAGAATCTTAAACATTCCGTGAATTTTGGCGTAAACGGGTTGCAATCTATGGGTTTTGCAATATAATAAGTCTAGCATTTTAGTACAAGGTGATTTCTCTATGAACGGATTTACTGGCTGGCTTTATCAGGTCATGTCTTCCATCAACCAGGGTATGCGCAAGTTCATGTATGGGCGCTACGGTACGGACCGCCTGAGCATGGTGATCCTCTGCGGCGGCCTGGTGGCAAGCATCCTTGCCTCCCTTCTTCACGTCTACCCCCTTAATATTCTCTTCCTGCTGCTGTCCTACGGTCTGATGATCTGGGCCATTTTCCGGGTGATGTCCCGGAACACCTACAAACGGTACCAGGAAAATCGAAAATTTTTACAGTTTTTTGAACGGTGCAAGGATCGGCAGCATCGGTACTTTGAGTGCCCCAAATGCCATCAGACCGTCCGTGTCCCCCGGGGCAAGGGAAAGGTCTCCATTACCTGCCCGAAATGCAAGGAAAAATTCACACGGAAAACCTGAGAAAAAATCAGTATTCCCGGAAAAATGCGAAATATTGCAGTGACTGAAAGCACCCGATTTTGCCGGGTGCTTTTTTCGTGTCCGACTGAGAAACGGAGCTTCTGGGACTTTCACGGGAAAGGGAGTCGTTGCAAAGGGGAGGTGGCTGTGTTATAATCAAATGCAAGACGATCACAAGGAGTGTCCCTATGGAAACACGGAAATTATATTATGAGGACAGTACCGCAGTACAGTTTACCGCCCAGGTCCTGAGCTGTGAAAAACAGGAAAAGGGCTTTGCGGTAGTTCTGGATAAGACCCTGTTCTACCCTGAGGGCGGCGGTCAGGCAGGGGATACCGGCATCCTGGGCGGCGTCCGGGTGCTGGATACCCAGGAGGAAGACGATCGGGTCCTTCACTTCTGTGACGGTGCCCTGACCCCGGGCCAGACCGTGGACGGTGCCATCGATTACGGCCCCCGGTTCTACCGGATGCAGCAGCACAGCGGTGAGCACATCGTCTCCGGCATTCTCCACCGCAGATATGGCTGCCATAACACCGGCTTCCATATGGGTGCGGATATGACCACCATTGACTTTGATGCCGTCATTCCTCCGGAGGCACTGCCGGACATCGAGGCAGAGGCCAACCAGGCGATCTATCAGAATATCCCCCTGCATATCTGGGTCCCCAGCCCGGAGGAGCTGCCCGGGGTGACCTATCGCACCAAGCGGGCCCTTCCCTGGCCGGTGCGGATCGTGGAGATCCCGGGCTATGACAGCTGCGCTTGCTGCGGCACCCATGTGAAGTCCACCGGCTCCATCGGGCTTATCAAGCTCTTTTCTGCGGTGAGCTTCCGGGGCGGCACCCGCATCGAGATGGCCTGCGGAAAGCGTGCCCTGGAGATCCTGAACGGTGCTTACGAGCAGAACCGCCAGGTGTCCCAGGCTTTTTCCGCAAAGCTCCTGGAGACCGGGGCGGCGGCCTGCCGGATGAACGAGCTGCTGGCGGCGGAAAAATACCGGTGCGTCAGTCTGCAAAGGCGGATCTTCGCTTCCATCGCCCGGGGCTGCGCTGACGCTGGAGATGTGGTGTGCTTTGAAGAGGGACTGGACAGCAACGGTGTCCGGGAGCTGACGGAACAGATCACCCGGGTCTGCGGCGGTACGGCGGCGGTATTTTCCGGCGCAGACGGGGCGGGCTACAGCTTCTGCCTGGGAACAAGCTCCGGGGACCTTCGGGCACTTTGCAAGGAAATGAACCAGGCCCTTCGTGGCCGGGGCGGCGGAAAGCCCATGTTTCAGCAGGGCCGTGTCCAGGCATCTGAGCAGGAGATACGGGCTTTTTTCGCTGAAAAATAGAAGGACAGCCGGGAAAATACCTGGGTTTGTTCATAATTCAGCCTATATTTTTTGAAGTCGATGTGCTATAATACCTGAAATTGGTTTGCGACCATATCCACATATGTAATCATGAAGGAGATCTCTTATGGGACTGTTTAGAAAATTGTTTGGCACCCGCTCTCAGCGGGAGCTGAAAAAGCTCCAGCCGATGGTGGATCGGATCCTGGGGCTGGAGGAAGAATACAAGGGCCTGTCCGAGGAAGCCCTGAAGGCGAAGACCGGGGAGTTTAAGCACCGTCTTTCCCAGGGTGAGACTCTGGACGACCTGCTGCCCGAGGCATTCGCCGCCATCCGGGAGGCTGCGGACCGGGTTTTGGGTATGCGCCCCTATCCCGTTCAGCTTATCGGCGGCATTGTACTGCACCAGGGCCGAATCGCCGAGATGAAGACCGGCGAAGGCAAGACCCTGGTAGCTGTGCTGCCCTGCTACTTAAATGCACTGACCGGGGACGGTGTCCATGTGGTCACCGTCAACGAGTACCTGGCTAAGCGTGACTCCGAGTGGATGGGCAAGGTCCATCGTTACATGGGCCTCACCGTGGGCCTGGTGATCCCCGGCATGACCCCCGCAGAGCGCCGGGAGGCCTACGCCGCCGATATCACCTACTGCACCAACAACGAGCTGGGCTTTGATTACCTGCGAGACAACATGGCTATCTACAAGAGCGAGCTTGTCCAGCGGGGACACGCCTTCGCCATCGTGGACGAGGTGGACTCCATCCTCATTGATGAGGCCCGTACCCCTCTGATCATTTCCGGCAGAGGCGAGGACTCCAGCCAGCTCTATGCCCAGGCAGACCACTTCGTGGCGGGGCTGCGCAAGCAGGTCTTTGCCAAGACCGACGAGAAGGAGGTCCAGGACGACTACGACTGCGACTATTTCGTGGACGAGAAGTCCCGGACCGTCTCCCTCACTGCCAGCGGTATTGAGAAGGCCGAGCGTTACTTCGGCGTTGAGAACCTGGCAGATGCAGAGAACGCCACCCTGTCCCACCACATCAACCAGGCCATGAAGGCCCGGGGCCTCATGAAGCGGGATATCGACTATGTGGTGAAGGACGGCGAGGTCATCATCGTTGATGAGTTCACCGGACGTCTCATGTATGGCCGTCGGTATAACGAGGGCCTGCACCAGGCCATCGAGGCCAAGGAAGGCGTGGTCATTGCCGGTGAGAGCAAGACCCTGGCAACCATCACCTTCCAGAACTTCTTCCGGCTCTATAACAAGCTCTCCGGTATGACCGGTACTGCCCTCACTGAGCAGGAGGAGTTTGCCACCATCTACCAGCTGGACGTGGTGGAGATCCCCACCAACCGTCCCGTGGCCAGAATCGACCGCTCCGATGTGGTCTATAAGACCGAGGCGGGCAAGTTCCGGGCCATCATCCAGCAGGTGAAGGAGTGCCACGCCAAGGGCCAGCCTGTGCTGGTTGGCACCATCTCCATTGAAAAGAGTGAGATCCTCAGCAAGCTCCTGAAGAAAGAGGGCATTGCCCACAATGTGCTGAATGCCAAGTACCACGAGATGGAGGCACAGATCGTTGCCCAGGCCGGTAAATTCGGTGCCGTCACCATCGCCACCAATATGGCAGGCCGTGGTACCGATATCATGCTGGGCGGCAATGCGGAGTACCTGGCAAAGAGCGAGCTGAGAAAGCAGGACCTTCCCGAGGAGCTTCTCCGGGAGGCAGATGCCTACTCCGAGACCGACGATCCCCAGATCCTGGCAGTTCGTGCTCAGTATGAGCAGCTGCTGAAGAAGTACAAGGCAGAAATTGCAGACGAGGCCCAGAAGGTGAGAGCTGCCGGCGGCCTGTACATCATCGGCACCGAGCGCCACGAGTCCCGTCGAATCGACAACCAGCTCCGTGGTCGTGCCGGTCGTCAGGGCGACCCCGGCGAGAGCCGCTTCTACCTGAGCCTGGAGGATGACCTGATGCGGCTGTTCTCCACCGACAAGGTCATGAGCATCATGGACAATCTGGGCCTGGATGAGGATACCCCCATCGATGCCAAGATCCTCTCCGGTGCCGTGGAAAATGCCCAGAAGAACGTGGAAAGCCGGAACTTCCGCTCCAGAAAGAGCGTTCTGGAGTTTGACGATGTGATGAATACCCAGCGTGAGGTCATCTATGCCCAGCGTCAGAAGGTGCTGGACGGCGAGGACCTGCGGGAGAATATCCTGTCCATGCTCCGGGATCTCATCGGCGAAAGCGTCAGCACCGCCCTCAGCGACGATGCCGGAAAGACCACCGAAGGCGGTCTGCGCACCCTGGGCAACGCCCTGGAAGGCATTTATTTTGCCAAGGGCACCCTCCAGAGCCGCAAGGAAGAGCTGCTGGGCATGGATGCCCAGAGCCTGGGCGATGCAGCTTACGACATGGCTGTGAAGACCTACGAGAGCAAGGAAGCCGCCTATGGCTCCCCCATTATGCGGGAGCTGGAGCGTGTGGTCATGCTCCGGGTGGTGGACGAATACTGGATGGACAACATCGACGCCATGGACGACCTGAAGCAGGGCATCGGTCTGCGGGCCTACGGTCAGCATGACCCGGTCATCGCCTACAAGGAAGAGGGCTATGAGATGTTCCAGGCCATGATCCAGGCCATCAAGGACGAGACTGTCCGCCGGATGTTCCTGGTCCAGATCCGCCCCCAGCAGGAAGTGAAGCGTGTGAAGGTCGCCAAGGAGACCGGCACCGGCGAGCGGACCCAGGTAAAGCATGAGCCCATTCGCACCAAGGGCAAGAAGGTCGGCCCCAACGATCCCTGCCCCTGCGGAAGCGGCAAGAAGTATAAGAACTGCTGCCGTCAGAAGGATATTGCAGCAGGTATGGAGCGCTGATCGCCGGTGTTCCCCATAAAGGTAAGATCCATATGTCTATCATTACGAAAACCAAAGGTGCTCTCGCGTATCTGACCGCAGAGGGGATTTCCGCCCCCCACTGCTTTACCACCCGCCTGGGCGGGGTCAGTACGGGAAGCCTTTCCAGCCTCAACATCGGCACCAGCCGGGGAGATGATCCCGAAAATGTGCTGGAAAACTATGCGATCCTGGGGGATGCCCTGGGATTTGACCGGGAAAACCTGGTGCTTTCCCATCAGGTCCATTCGGACATCGTCCGGGTGGTGGACGGAAAAGACCGGGGGGCCGGATTGTCTGCCCCGGCCCTTTCCTGCTGCGACGCCCTGGTGACCAATACGCCGGGCCTTGCCCTGGTGGTCTTCACGGCGGACTGCACCCCCATCCTCTTTTATGACCCAGTGACCGGAGCGGTGGGCGCGGCCCACGCCGGATGGCGGGGAACGGCCTCGGCCATTGCGGCAAAGACCGTGAACGCCATGGAGGAGCACTTTGGTGCCCGTCCCCGGGATATCCGGGCGGCCATCGGCCCCAATATCGGGATGTGCCACTTTGAAACCAACGAGGATGTGCCCCAGGCCATGGTCGCTGCCTTCGGTGATGCGGCGCAGGCCTATATCCGCCGGAAGGGAAGCAAATACTTCCTGGACCTCAAGCAGATCAATGCCATGATTTTGCGCAATGCCGGGGTCACGCACATTGAAATCAGCGATGCCTGCACCGTCTGTGAAAGCCAGCGGTTCTGGTCCCACCGGGTCACGGGGGGCGACCGCGGCTCCCAGGGCGCGGTGATCGTCTGCGGGGAGGCTGCAAAATGAAGAAATGTATAAGTCTTTTTCTGGTGATGGTCCTGCTTCTGGGGACCGTTGCCGGCTGCGGCAGGTCAAAAGACCCGAAGGCCTATGTGCCTACGGGGAATGCCCTGCTCATGGAGGGCGAGGACCCTGCCAAGCTGGAACCGGAGCGGGAACCCCAGGTAGTGACCCTGGCGTGGGACCCTTCCCGTTCCATGAACCCTCTGATCGGCAACAATATCTCCAACCGTGTGCTGTTTTCTCTGATCTATCAGGGCCTTTTTGCGGTGAGCAGCGACAATGAGCCCTTTCCCATTCTGTGCTCCCACTATCAGGTGTCCTCGGATGACCGTACCTACACCTACTATATCGACAATCAGGCCAGATTCTCCGACGGGTCCCCGGTGACCGCCAACGATGTGCTGACGACCCTGGAAAAGGCCAAGGCGTCGGATTATTATGGCGGCAGATTCATCCAGGTGCTGGCGATGGAGACGGTCCGGGACGATGCCCTGGGAGAAGAGGGCGTGCGGATCACCCTGAATACGGCCTACCAGGATTTCAGTATGCTCATGGACATTCCCATTCTGAAGGCCAACCAGGTGGAAGATCCCTTCCCCCTGGGAACCGGTGCATACACCTTTGTGGAAAATACAAATGGTGCCAGCCTGGTGCGCAACCCCAATTGGTGGTGTGAGCGGCCCATCCCTGTGCGGGCCGAGGTAGTGCCCTTGGTGGAGGTGTTTTCCCAGGCGGAGCTGCGGGACCAGTTTGAATTCGGCGACGTGAGCCTGGCAGTAGCCAATCCCCTGTCCGACTCCTTTGCTGAATACCGCTGTGATTATGAGCTGTGGAACGTGGATACGGGATATTTCCTGTATCTGGGGATCAATATTCTGTACAGTCCCTATTTTAAGGACGAGGGGAACCTGAATCTGCGCCACAGCCTCACCTATGCCATTGATCGGGAGTCCATCATCGAAAACAACTTCCGGGGCATGGCCTATCCGGCGACCCTGGCGGCTTCCCCGGGATCGCCCTACTACAGCAGCGGTCTGGCGGAAAAATACGAGTATGATGACCTGAAATTCATCGACATGGTAAGCGGCTTTACCCCCATTAAGGACGAAAAGCACAATGTGAAGAAGCTGCGCCTGCTGGTAAACTGCGATGATTCCGCACGACTTCGGACGGCACGGGATCTTGCTGCGGCTCTTACCGATATGGGCATCCCCACCGGAACCCTGGAATACGGCTCCAGAACCGGCACCACCTACGACCAGGTGCTTGCCGGCGGCAACTACGATATGTATCTGGGCAAGACCCGGCTGTCCCGGAATATGGACCTCAGCCCCTTCTTTAAGGGCTACGGCACCCTGCATTACGGCGGCATGACCAGCGACGAGCTGTATAAGCTGTGCCGGCTGTCTCTGGCAGATCGAGGCAACTACTACGACCTGCACCAGAAGCTGGCAGAGGATGCCCGGATCATCCCCATTCTCTTTGGCTACCAGTCCGTTTACGCCAAGCGGGGCGAGTTTGACAATCTGGCTCCTTCCCGGGATAACGTCTTCTTCTATACCCTGGGAAAGACCATGTCCGATATCCAGATCAAAACCGACTACGGCAAATAAAGGAAAGAGATCCGAAGAGACAGAAATGCCCTTCGGGTCTCTTTGCAATGACGGCTAATTTCCGGGAAATCAAAATTTAAGAATGAAAAGGCCGGGGAAACCCTGGAGGCCCCTTTTGCTTTTGAAGAAAATATGCTATACTGAACACCCCGGATACACTCCGGGTTCCGAAAAACATTCAGAAAGGAAAACTTTTATGAAGAAGATCATTGCGATGATTCTGGCCCTCACTGCCCTGCTGGCAGGATGCGGCAGAAAAGTGCCTGCTCCCTCTGCGGCAGAACCGACGCAGCCGGCCCTCACCGCAGCACCCACTGAGGAACCTGCTGCCGCACCTGCCACAGAACCCACCACGGTGCCCACCACCGAACCGGAGCCTCAGTTCCGGCATCCCCTCACGGGACGGGAGCTGGACGGCCCCATGACCGACCGTGTCTTCGGCTTCTCCATCGGCAATACCAAGGAGTCCCTGCCCCACTACGGCGTTTCCAAGGCAGATCTGGTGTTTGAGGCCTTTGCCAACGGCCTGACCACCCGCCGCTTTGCCATGTTTACCGACATCGGCAATATCGAGTCCGTGGGCGGCAGCCGGAGTATGCGTGTCCAGTTCAGCGACCTGGCCCTGGGCTACGATGCCATTGCCCTGTATGCCGGCGGAAGCGGCTACGTTCTGAGCGACCTCAAGAAGTCCGGCGTAGACGGCATCGTCTCCGAGCAGTGGGGTGCTGATTTCTACTACCGGGACAAGGACCGTATGAATAACGGCTATAACTATGAGCACTGCCTGTTTGTCCGGGGCGCAGACCTGCTGGACTACGCCCAGAGCGAGGGCTTCCGGGTGACCCAGGATGCCGACAAGGACTACGGCCTCCGCTTTACGGAGAACGCAGCCCCCGCAGACGGCGAGGATGCCGGCATTGTGAACATCACCTTTAAGCTCTCCAACCGCTCCAAGCCCACCATTATGACCTACCATCCCGAGCACGGTGCCTACACCATGAACCAGTACGATGTGGACATGGTGGACGGGTACTACGACAATGCCCCGGAGCTTTACAAGAATGTCTTTGCCCTGACCTGTACCTACCACACCGAGGAGCGGATCTACCACGTTCCCGAGACCGTGGGCGAGGGAGAGGGCTACTTCGCCTGCGACGGCAAGATCATCCCCATAAAGTGGCACCGGGCAGACAACAACTCTCCCTTTACCTTCACCCACATGGACGGCACCCCCCTGGAGCAGGGCATCGGCAGCAGCTATATCGCGCTGATCCCCACCGGCTCGACCGTGGAGTGGGAGGCCGGTGATCCTGCGGCAGTAATGGCAGAGGCGGCAGCTCAGGCAGATTCCCCGGAAGCCACGATCATGGAGGCTGAGATGGAAGACGATACCCTGATTTCTGAGGATGCGGGGGGCTAATCAGCAACCAGTCCAAAAATTTATACAAATTCCGTAAGGTTTTGTCCTAAATTGCAGTTTACAAGACAGCGGTCTTATTGTATAATGAAACCGTACGGTTATAGCTAACTTGTACGATCGTAGTCTAATATACTGCGAATGCAGTAATTTGAAATGGAGGAAATTCCCATGTCTGTTAAAGTTGCTATTAATGGTTTTGGCCGTATCGGCCGTCTGGCTTTCCGTCAGATGTTCGGTGCTGAGGGCTTCGAGGTTGTTGCTATCAACGACCTGACCTCCCCCAAGATGCTGGCTCACCTGCTGAAGTACGATTCCACCCAGGGCAATTACGCTGCTCAGGGCCATGTCGTTGAGGCTGGCGAGGACAACATCGTTGTCGACGGCAAGAAGATCACCATCTACGCTAAGGCTAACGCTGCCGAGCTGCCCTGGGGCGAGCTGGGTGTTGACGTTGTTCTGGAGTGCACCGGTTTCTACACCTCCAAGGCTAAGGCACAGGCTCACATCGATGCAGGTGCTAAGAAGGTCGTTATCTCCGCTCCCGCTGGCAATGACCTGCCCACCATCGTTTACAACGTTAACCATGACATCCTGACCAAGGAAGACAACATCATCTCCGCTGCTTCCTGCACCACCAACTGCCTGGCTCCCATGGCAAAGGCTCTGAACGACCTGGCTTCCATCGAGACCGGCATTATGTGCACCATCCACGCATACACCGGCGATCAGATGATCCTGGACGGCCCCCAGAGAAAGGGCGACCTGCGTCGTTCCCGCGCTGGCGCTGTGAACATCGTTCCCAACTCCACCGGTGCTGCTAAGGCTATCGGCCTGGTTATCCCCGAGCTGAACGGCAAGCTGATCGGCGCTGCTCAGAGAATCCCCACTCCCACCGGCTCCACCACCATCCTGAATGCTGTCTGCGCTAAGTCCGTCACTGTTGACGAGATCAACGCTGCTATGAAGGCTGCTGCTACCGAGTCCTTCGGCTACAACGAGGACGAGATCGTCTCCTCCGACATCATCGGCATGCGCTTCGGCTCTCTGTTCGACGCAACCCAGACCATGGTCTGCGCTCTGCCCGACGGCAAGACCCAGGTTCAGGTCGTTTCCTGGTACGACAACGAGAACTCCTACGTTTCTCAGATGTGCCGCACCATCAAGCACTTCGCTACCCTGCTGTAATCAGTAGTCGTAATTGAAGACTTACAAGGCCGCTGTCCTTTGGACAGCGGCCTTTTTCTAGTGGTGCGCCTATAAACGGGTGAAGAAGAACAAAGGAGCGGGTGGTTTCCATGGGGCGGTCTGCTGTGTAGTTAAGCAGTCAGCCGTTGTTTGTGAGAACTTTGGACAAATCCAAGGGACTGTCTATTTACCGGGCCATAAAAATTGGGTATATTATTTTTATAAGCAGGACGTTGTCTATGCGCTGTATTTCGATAGGAGGTTTTTGTATGTACTATACCAACGGAAACTATGCCGCCTTTGCAAAGCCCAGAAAGCCGCAGGGAATCGAAAGCCGGAAGGCTTATATTGTTGGCGGCGGCCTGGCAGGGTTGTCAGCTGCCGCATTCCTGGTCCGGGACGGACAGATGCCCGGGCAGAATATCACGATCCTCGAAGATCTGGGCCTGCCTGGCGGCGGCTGTGACGGAATTCGGGATGCCCGGCTGGGCTATGTGATCCGGGGTGGACGGGAGATGGAGGACCACTTCGAGTGCCTGTGGGATCTGTACCGCTCCATTCCTTCGCTTAAAAATCCCGGACAGTCGGTTCTGGATGAGTTTTACTACCTCAATCTGGACGACCCCAGCAGTTCTCCCCTTCGTGTCACGGAGAAGCGGGGGCAGGATGCCCATACCCTGCACAAGTTCGGACTGACAGACAAGGCAGCTCTGGAGCTTGCCCAGCTGTTTCTCACCCCGGAGCGGGATCTCGACGATAAGAAGATCACCGATGTGTTTTCCGAGGAATTTTTCCAGTCCAACTTCTGGCTCTTCTGGCGGACCATGTTTGCCTTTGAGGATTGGCACAGTGCCATTGAAATGCGGCGTTATCTCACAAGATATATTCATCACGCCCACAATATTACGGACCTTTCCTGCCTGAAATTCACCACCTACAACCAGTATGAATCCCTGATCCTGCCCCTGGTGCGCTGGCTGGAGGCGCAGGGTGTGCAGTTTGAATATCACACCACGGTTACCAATGTAGAGATTACCCGGGAGGGAAGCGGAAGACGGGCGCAGGCCATCGACTGCCGCCGGAACGGGGAACCGGACAGAATTTCCTTGGGAGAGGAAGACCTTGTGTTTGTGACCCTGGGCTCCAATACGGACCAGAGCGGGCTGGGAGATCAGACCCATCCTGCGGTGGTTCCCAAGGGCCTCGGCCCCTCCTGGGAGCTGTGGGAAAGCATCGCAGCCCAGAGCCGGGATTTCGGCAATCCTCAGAAGTTCTGCGGCGATGTATCCCAGTCCAACTGGGAGTCGGCCACCGTCACCTGCTTCGATGAGCGGATCCCTGCCTATATTGAGAAGCTTACAGGCCGGGACCCCTACAACGGTAAGATCGTCACCGGCGGCCCCATTACGGCCCGGGATTCCTCTTGGCTTATGAGCTGGACGGTGAGCCGTCAGCCCCACTTTGCGGTTCAGAAGCCCAACGAAATCGTCGCCTGGGTCTATGGCCTGTTTTCTGACCGTCCCGGTGACTTTATCAAAAAGCCTATGCGGGAGTGCACCGGCGAAGAGATCTGCCAGGAGTGGCTCTACCATATCGGCGTCCCGGCAGAGGAGATCCCGGAGCTTGCCAAGCACCATGCGGTGACCATTCCCTGTATGATGCCCTATGTCACTTCCTACTTCATGGTACGGCGGGCAGGGGATCGCCCGCAGATCGTCCCCGATCAGGCGAAGAACTTCGCCTTTATCGGTGAGCATGTGGAGACCCCCAACGACACGGTATTCACCACGGAGTTTGCTGTGCGGACAGGCATGGAAGCCGTGTATACCCTGCTGAAGCTGGACCGGGGCGTGCCGGAGGTGTTTGCTTCCCAGTATGATCTGCGGTCTCTCATCCGTGTGTCCCACTATATGCTGGATGGGCGGAAGATCACCGATATGGCCCTGCCCTTCGCACAGAAG
>SAMEA104404103__coassemble_1706_pt1 | contig 12731 bp, 13 predicted proteins | sample SAMEA104404103__metabat2_low_PE_041 | metagenome-assembled genome bin SAMEA104404103 (sample SAMEA104404103) | Balaenoptera acutorostrata | reverse complement strand
CCCCAAGGAAGCCAACCACTACTTTGGCTACCGGTGCTATTACGGCATGGGCAGCGTCCAGGCCTGGCGGTTTACCCAGCGGCTCTCCGGAGCAGTGATGGGCGGCCTGGGCTTGATCCTCACCGTGACCATGTACTTCATCAGCGGAAGTTTTCACGGTATGAACGCCATGGAGCTGGCACAGAAAGCGATTTCCTGCCTGATTTGGGAGGCAGTCCTCATCGCCCTGGCAATGGCAGCCATCAACCTCACTGCCTTCTTCCTGTTCGACCGCAAGGGCGAACCCCGGAGAAAATAAGAAAAAATTTCTGCCGCAAGGTTTTTCCTTGCGGCAGCTTTTTTATCCCTGCGCTCTTTTTGCAGCAGATACAGGGGAAGGGCAGAAAAGCCCGAGGATTTGTTTAAGCCCCCAAAGCCGGAGGCTTTGGGGGCTTAAAAGGAAACTATATGGAATAGGATTTACAGGTACTTAGCGTAGGCAGCGCGGATCATCTCGACGCACTCGTCCACAATGGGCAGGTCCTCGGGGACCAGCTCAGCCAGGGGTGCACGGACAGAGCCGATGTCTACGTTTTCCTTGCGGCGCAGGATCTCCTTGATGGTAGCATACATATTGCCGTGGGTGGAGCACATCTTGTAGATGATGCGGCAGCACTCGTTCTGGAGCTGACGAGCCTTCTCCAGCTCGCCGGCCTTCACGCAGCGGTACAGCTCCACATACAGCTCAGGCATAGCACCGTAGGTGCCGCCGATGCCGCCCACAGCACCCATGACCAGGCCGGAAATCAGCTGCTCATCGGGGCCGTTGAAGACGATGGCGCCCTCGTCAGTCCACATCTGGATATCCTGCGTGGGCATGGAGGAGTTCTTAACACCGATGACTCTGGGGTTCTTCAGCATTTCCTTCAGCAGAGGCACGGACAGAGCCACACCAGCCAGCTGGGGAATGTTGTAGATGATGAAGTCGGTGTTGGGTGCGGCAGCGCTCATGTCATTCCAGTACTTGGCAATGGCGTAGGGGGGCAGCTTAAAGTAGATGGGAGGGATGGAAGCAATGGCATCTACACCCACAGACTCGGCGTGACGGGCCAGCTCCTGAGAGTCGGCAGTGTTGTTGCAGGCCACGTGGGCAATGACGGTGAGCTTGCCCTTGACCTCTTCCATGACGGTCTCCAGAAGCAGCTTCCGCTCGGCAACGCTCTGATAGATGCATTCGCCGGAGGAACCGCCTACATACAGGCCCTTAACACCCTTGTCCAGGTAGTAACGGGCCAGCGCACGGGTAGCGTCTACACTGATGTGGCCTTCCTTGTCGTAGCAGGCATAGAACGCGGGGATCACACCCTGATACTTAGTAATGTCAGTCATTTGTAAAACTCCTTTTTGTATCAACCCTTGACAGCACCCATGGTGATGCCCTGGGTAAAGTATTTCTGGAAGATGAGGAACACGATGATGATGGGGGCAGCGGCCAGAGCAGAACCGGCCATCAGAACGCCCATATCCACGGAAGCTTCGCCCATCAGGGTGGAGATACCCATGGAGATGGTGTACTCGGCATTGTCGGACAGCATGACCAACTGCATGAAGTAATCGTTCCAGGCATTGATGAAGGTGAAGATGGCCAGAGCACCGATACCGGGCTTTACCAGAGGCAGAACCACAGTAGCGAAGGTGCGCAGCTCGCTGGCACCGTCAATGCGGGCAGCCTCCAGCATTTCGGAGGGGACACTCTCGGAGAACTGCTTCATGAGGAACACACCGAAGGGCCAGCCTACGGTGGGGAAGATCACGGCCCAAAGGGTATTGTAGAGACCCAGAGCGGACATTTCCTTCAGCAGGGGGATCAGAATGACCTGCTTGGGCAGGGCCATTGCGCAGACGATCAGGCTGAAGATGATGCCGCGGCCGCGGAAACGCTTCTTAGCCAGAGCATAGCCGGCCATGGAGGCAGTGGCACAGGTGAGTACCATGGCACCCACGGACATCAGCACGGTATTGATCAGCCAGCGGTAGGCAGCGGGGCCGGTGGGGCCGGTCCAGCCGAAGAACTGGAACAGGGGAGAGGTACGCTGATTGAGCAGACGGTCGAAGTTTGCCATGGTCCATTGGGTGGGGAACCAGACAGGCTTGGTGGCGAAAATATCGGCACCGGTCTTGAAGGCACCGGTCACGATCCAGTAGAGAGGGAACAGGAACATGAGAGCCAGGATCACCAGCACAACATTGGTAAAGATTTTATATGCGCGGCTGCGAGCAGTATTTTTCATGTCGATCCCTCCTTACTTTTCTTTTGCCAGCTTGAACTGGAGAGCGGACAACAGGCCAATGGCAATGGCAAGGACAACGCCCATGGCGTTGGCGTAGCCGAAGTGTCCGGACTGCTCAGTGAGCTTGAATGCGGTGTAGTAGATGTGGTACATCACGGTGTTGGTACCGGAACCGCCGGAGGTCAGCAACTGGATCAGTGCGAAGCACTGGAAGGAGTTGATGGTGGTGATGACCAGGATGTACAGGGTGGTGGGCATGATCTGGGGCCACTTCACATGCCAGAAGACCTGGCTGCTGGTAGCACCGTCCACTTCTGCGGCCTCCACCAGGCTCTTGTCCACGTTGCCCAGTGCGGAGACATACAGCACGATGGGCTGGCCCACGGAGGTGGTGAACAGGATCAGGATGATGCACCACAGAGCGTAGCGGGTATCGCCCAGCCAGTTGATGTTGTGGTCCAGCATACCGGTGCTGGTGAGAACGGAGTTGATAATGCCGGTGTAGCCGTCGAACATCCACTTCCAGACTGCGGTGACAGCCACGGAGCCGGTGACCACAGGCAGATAGAAGACGATCCGATAGAAGGAACGGGAGAAGCTGCTCATCTCATAGATGGAAGCAGAGACCCACAGGGAGAATGCGCAGGTTGCGGGAACACTGACGATGACGATGATGAAGGTGTTCCAGAGAGCTTCCTGGAAGACCTTATCGTGGAAAAGCTTCGTATAGTTCTGTAAACCAATGAAGTTTCCCAGCATGGAGGAGTCAGTCATGTTGGAATCGGTGAAGCCCATGAGAATGCAGATGATCATAGGTGCCACCACGAAGCCGATGAAGAAGATCAGGCTGGGCAGCATGAAGGAGTAGCCGGAAATGTCTTCGCGCCGCTGCAGAGCGCGGCTCATGTGTTGTTGTTTCTTTGCCAAGAAGAAAACGCCCCTTTCTCTGATGGTATGATCCCTATCACGGACTGAAGACACAGCTCCGGCCGGCAATGGCGGCTTGTGTCGGGGAGGATGATAGGACCGGAGGTACATTCAAAAAAGCGCCTCTTCTCACGCTTGCACTTGAGAAGAGGCGCGCGAACCCTTTTATATCAGGATACGCAAGTTAGGGGTTTAGCCCTGAGCAGCTGCGTTGGCCTCAGCAACATACTGTGCGACGGACTCGGTAACATCCTTGCCCTCGCCAACCTTCTGCAGCATGGTCCACCAGGAGGTACGAGCCTGTGCCCAGCCATTGGTGACCTGATAGTAGTCGCCCAGGTAAGGCATCAGAACCTGATACTGCTCCATGGTCTCGTTGCCTGCCCAGACAGTGCTGAGGTCAGTACCCTCGGCAGCGGAACGAACGGGGAAGAAGGAAGCGGTCTTGACAGCTTCAGCGGTGTGCTCGGAATCAGCAAAGTACTTAACGAAGGTCTTAGCAGCTTCGATCTTAGCGGGATCGCCGTTGTCGAAGATACCGAAGCCCCAGATACCGCCCTGCAGCTTGGGCTCGCCGGACTCGGTGGGGAAAGCCATGCAGACGATCTCGTCACCGGTAACGGTCTTGCCAGCGCCGGTGCCGGCCTGGTTGGGGTCCAGCTGCTGCTGGATGTTCCAGCAGTTAGCCATCTTCAGAACGCCCTGGTAGAAGAGCTTGATCTCGTCGCCGCCAGCGATAGCAGCGTCGAAGTTAACACCCTTGGTGTTGTACAGGTCGGTGATAGCCTTGATGTTGGCCTCGTCGTCCCAGGTGTACTTGGTGTGGTCAGCATCGGTGAAGGTGCCGCCGTAGAGGTTGTTGATGAGAGCACGGGTGCCCTGGTCGCCGCCCTGGCCGCCGCAGAATACAGCAGTCACGGTGCCGCCGAACTTGGCTTCCAGAGCCTCAATGGCCTTGAAGTAGTTCTCGGTGGTCCAGGTATGGGTGTCGAGATCCAGGTACTGGTCAGCGCCGGCTTCCTGGAAAGCGGTCAGGTTGACGCCCATGCAGTGGGCGGTCATAACCACGGGGTACTCATACAGCTTGCCGTCTGCGGTGGTGCAGGCAGCCAGAGGTGCGGGCAGGATCTCAGCCTTGTCGGTGTCGTCCAGCAGGTCGCTCATATCGACCATGTAGCCCTTTGCGCCCCAGTTGGCAACCAGACGCTCGGGTCCTTCGAGGACCAGGTCAGGAGCCTTCTTAGCGGTGATAGCGGTGTTGATCTTGTCGTCGCCGTCCTTGTAGGACAGGAACTCGACCTTGACGGAAATGCCGGTCTCAGCCTTGAAGTCGGCCATCAGCTTCTCAACGGTAGCCTGATCGCCCCACTTACCAACAGGGTAGGTCCACAGGGTGAGCTCTACGCCGGTTTCAGGAGCCTTTTCAGCGGCTGCTTCGGTCTCGGGTGCCTGGGCCTCAGGAGCCTTGGCAGCTTCGGTGGGAGCAGGAGCAGAGTTGCCGCAGGCGACCAGACCCATGACCAGGACCAGCGCCAGCATCATTGCGATAATCTTTTTCATAATTGCCTCCTCATAAACGTTGCTTAGTAGAAATGCATTAAATACATCTCTCAACAGTCCTTATTTTAGCCAATGCGCACAGCAAAGTCAATGAGGAAATGAAAATTATTTTCAATTTTCCGGGATTTCGGGAAAAAACTACATTACGCACAAATTTCCCGGGAGAATAAAATCGAAAGGGTTTCTGTTTTTGTTTATATTGTCCATAGGCCAAGGAGGGGCAGTCTGAAAACGCCCTGAGAATCTGTTCCAGGATACCGCCTCTGCCCGGCAGGCGGGGCCTTTCGGAAGGATAGACACAGGAGGCCCCCTGGGCTCCGGCTCAGAAACGGGCAGGAAGACTCAGCGGATCAGCTGCCCGGTGTAGCCCAGCTCCACCAGGGCGTGAAAGGCGTCCCAGGCGCAGCCGGGGATGGTCTGGGGAATCTGATAGCCCCTTTGGGCGTAGATCTCCATGCGCTGAAAATCCCCTGCCAGGATCTCGATGACCTGTTTTTCTCCGATGCCCTGGGCCTGGGACAGCCGGATGTAGGTCTCGATGTCCTCCTGGGGCGAGGTGATGATGCAGTCCGTCTCCGGCCAGTAGATTTTCATGGCGGCATAGAGCCGCCGCTCCATAAAGGGCTTGTGGATGCCGATGATCCGGCGGACCGGCTGCCCTTCCAGCAGTTTCTTTGTAAAGAGAATGTTTTCCCCGGTGTTTGTAGACCGGGTCTCCAGGAGAATATCCGCTGCCGGGACCCCCTGGGCCTGTGCAACGGCGGAAAACCGCTCCGCTTCCGGCTGGGTCCACATCCCCTTGGTGTTGCGGCCCAGTCCGCCGGTGAATACCACCTTGGGGGCCCATCCCTCCCGGTAAAGCTCCGCGGCCCGGAGGGCGATCTCCTCGTTGTAGCAGCCAAAGCCCACAATATAGTCCGCCTTCTCCAGGGGCATATTCATGTGCATATAGTCCCATAGGACCTTCACATGGGAATAGGTGATCTTGTCCATTTACGATTCCTTTCTAAAAAAGAGGAGCCTGAAAAGGCTCCTCTTTTGGTTGTATTTTGCTTGTGTTACAGATGCTTATCCGCCAATGCATCGGCGATCCGGGCACGGAAGGCCCTGCACTGATCCATATCCCGCCGGGTAAGCTCCGAGAACAGGACGTCCACCAGATAGAGCTGGGCGATCCTGGGAGGCACGGAGCCGAACTGCAGGGGGTTCTCATTGGAGCCGCACTGGAGTACCACATCTGCAAGGTCTGCGCCGGGGGAATTGGGGAAACGGGTCACCAGGATGATCCGGACGTTGGCCTCCCCGGCCAGGCGGAGGGTATTCATCATAGCCTTGGTAGAGCCGGAGTAGGAGAAGAACAGGATCACGTCCTCCGGATCTGCGGTGGCGGCAGCCATTGCCTGCAGATGAGAGTCGGAGATGGCCGCAAACTTGTTGCTCACGGTGGAGAACAGATGGCAGGCCTCGGCGGCGATGATCATGGAGCCGCCCTGGCCCATGCACAGCACCCGCCGTGCCTTCTCCAGAAGGTCTGCCGCCTCCCGGACCGCATTCAGGTCCAGCAGCTCCAGGGTCTGGTTCAGCGCCTCGATTTCGGCACCGCACAGCTTCTTACTGATATCCTCCAGGGAATCCCCCTCCTCCACCTCACCGGACAGGGGGTTGTTCCAGGGCTTGTGCTGACTGGCGGCGTTTGCCACCGCCAGCTTAAACACATTATAGCCCTTGTAGCCCAGGCGACGGCAGAAGCGGGAGATAGTCGCTTCGGCAACCTCACAGGCATTTGCCAGTTCGGAAATGGAAAGAAACTGGGTCCCCTTCTGATTGGACAGCACATAGTCTGCTACCTTTTTTTCTGACGCAGTAAGGGTGTAGTATGCATTGCTGATCCGCTCATATACGCTTATGTTGTCTGTGGGCATGGTATGCACCTTATCGTGCCAGGATCTCGGAGATCATGAGGTCCACAGTGCTGAGCATTCTGGGCAGATGGAAGGGACCCTTGAAGGTAGAGCCCTTGCAGGGAGGCTCCGTGGGCTTGCCGTCCCGGCGGAGATAGCCGTACCACTCGCCGTACGCTTCATCTGCCAGATAGGTCTTGCAGTAATCCAGGGTCTTATAGAACCAGTCCAGATATTCCTCCTTGCCGGTATCCCGATAGAGCATCATGGAGGAGATGAGGATCTCGTTGTGGGGCCACCACAGCTTCATATCGTGCTCATAGGACTCGGGGGGCATACCCAGAGCATCCACAAAGTAGAGCAGTCCGCCGTACTCCTTATCCCAGCCGGCAGTGATCGCCCAGTTGAAGATCTCCTCGGCCTTCTTCACAAGCTCGGGGTCGTTGGTGCGCTTTGCGTGCTCCAGCAGGAACCAGACACCCTCGATGTCGTGACCGGGGTTCACAAAGCGGCCGTCGGTGTAGAAAAGACGGGCCTCGCCGTCGGGGCCTACGTTTTCCAGCACGCACTTGAGCTCGGGATGGACATGGTACTTGAAGATGTCCTCCACGCAGGCATTGGCCCGCTCCTCATAGAGGGCCTTGTGCTCGGGGTCCACACGCAGGAATACGCTGGTGACGTTCAGATAGATCATAGGCAGGCCGAAGGCACGGCCGGTACGGGTCTCGGGAATGGTCTTGGGGCCCAGACCGGCGGGGTCGGGTGCGCCGTGCCACAGATCCCAATAGATATTGTAGGCCTTCAAAGCCCGCTCCAGATAGACCTTCTCGCCGGTCTGACCGTAGTATTCGGCGTTTGCCATGGCATAAAAGGCCTCGGAGAAATAGTAGCGGCGCTGACGCAGGGGCTTGCCGTCCTCGGTGACGGTAAAGTACATACGGTCGCCGGCTTCCCGGTTGATGCAGTATTTCTCCATGAAGTCCAGGCAGCTCTTGCTGGCTTCCATCCACTCGGGCCGCTGACCGTAGGCGTGGCACAGCCATGCAAAGATCCAGCCGCAGCGACCCTGCATCCAAACGCTCTTATCCGTGGAGAAAACCTTACCGGTGCGGTCCAGGCAGGTATAGATACCGCCGTGGACCTTGTCCATGCCGTTTTTCAGCCAAAAGTCAGCGCAGGTGTCCAGCTGGGAACGAATCCAGCTCTGGGCCTGCAATAGTTTTTCTTTATCCACAAAAATAACCTCCAGTCATTTCTCCGGCATTGCCGGATGTCATAAGTCCATAGTATCACAGCCGAAAGAGATTTTCAATAAGGAATCAGCATGGGAATTATTATCATTCAGTAGTGACATCTTCTGGGCTATATGCTATAATAGGGGAACTGCTGTGGACAGCTTCTGTTAGAAATACCCAAAAGAACGGAAAACAGGGGAAAGCCCCCGGCGCTGCCCGGAAAATAATTCCGCGCCAATGAAAACTACAAAGGAGTGTTCTGGTTTATGAAAAAACATATTGTCTGCTTCGGCGACTCCAACACCCACGGCTATTGTGCAGTTCCCTCCGACTGCGCCGACGGCGGTGCCCGTTTTAATGAGGAGGAACGTTGGACCTGCCTGCTGCAAAAGGCACTGGGCGACGAATACCTGGTGATCGAAGAGGGCCTCAGCGGACGGACCACCGTGTTTGACGATCCCCTCCACGAGTGCATGGCCGGTCTGGATGTGATCTATTCCACCCTCATGACCCATGAGCCTGTGGACCTGCTCATCATCATGCTGGGTACCAACGACACCAAGGACCGTCTGGGTGCCAACGCCGCCTGCATCGGCATCGGCATGGAGCGGCTGGTGATGAAGGCAAAGTCCACCATGGCATGGAAGGACGGAAAGCCCAACATCCTGGTGATTGCACCGCCCCATATCGGCGAGGGGCTGAACCGCATTCCCGAGGGCGAGGCCATGGGCCTTACCTGTGCAGAAAAGTCCCGGGGGCTGGCGGAAAAGTACGCCCAGGTCTGCAAGAACCAGGGCTGTGCCTTCCTGGATGCCCAGGGCCTGGCGGAGTTTAACAGCTACGACTGTATGCACCTGACGAAGAAGGGCCATCAGCAGCTGGCTGCGAAGCTTGCCCAGCTGGTCCCCACTCTGGTGTGACTCTATGGCAGGGTTCTTTTCATCGGATAACTGGCTGTGGAAACCCTTTGACTATATTGCGGATCTGTTTATTATGAGCAGTATGTGGCTGCTCACCTCCCTGCCCATCGTCACCATGGGCGCTGCCACCACGGCGATGTACGATTGCACCGCCCACTGCGTGCGGGGACAGGATAAAAATATTTTCGGACGGTATTTCCGCACCTTTAAGGGGGAGCTTGTCCCCTCCACGGTGAGCCTGGTATTCTGGGCCCTGGTGGTAGGAGGGCTTTATCAGCTGGCAAAGGTATACAGTGCCAATGCCCCGGATACCACGGCAGCCATTGTCATTATGGTGAGCCTGCTGTTCCTGCTGACCTTTGCCGTGGGTATTTTCAGCTGGGTGTTTCCGCTGCTGTCCCGTTTTACCTTTAACGTGGTGCAGCTCAATATCACGGCGGTGAAGCTGGCCATTGCCAATCTGCCCCGGACCATTCTCCTGGGCATGATGACCGAGGCCGCTGTGCTGCTGTGCGTGCGGCTGTGGGTGCCCGCCCTGCTGCTGCCGGAGCTGCTCATGCTGGGCTGGCGGAAGGTCATGGAGCCGGTATTCAAGCGTTATATGCCCCAGGAGATCTGGGAGACAGAGGACTCCGGCGGGGAAGAAAATCAGTAAGCAAGGCTCCCGTTTGTTTCACAGGAATGTGATGCAAACGGGAGCCTTTCGGTTTTATCCATGTATGCCGCCGAACCCAAGGAGAAGCTGGGAAGGGGGACTTGCAGGCAGCGCAGATGTGTCTGTCAGACTGTTTCCGGACGACGGTTTCTTCGGACAAGGTATTCGATCCAGCAGAATACCAGCATAAAAACAGCGGCAAAGGCGGTTGCCAGACCAATTTGGAACAGGGATGCATCCGGGCGGGTGCTGGCATAGTAGGCATAGGGGATTCGTACCAGCAAGGCAGCCGCAACACCGCGTACCATCACAAGGGTCGTTTTTTCGATTCCGTTAAAGTATCCGTCAAAGCAATAGGAAACGGACAGGACGAGACATTCGATGGCGGTGGCCTTCAAAAACAGGGAGGATGCTGCAATGACCTGGGGATCCTTCGTGAAAATCAGGGACAGCGCATCTCCGTGGAAAAAGGACAGATAGGCCATAAGCCCTCCAATGGAAGCGGCACTGGCAATTCCCACCCAGAGCCCTTTTTTTGCTCTTGCAGATTGATTTGCTCCTGTATTCTGCGCCGCAAATGCGGAAATGGATGACATATATGCAGTGGGGATCAGCAAAATGAACATCACCAGCTTTTCGGCAATGCCGACGCCGGAGGAAGCCACCTCTCCAAAAACATTGACAAAGCCCAAAATCACCAGATAAGAAATTTCGGTACACATCCGAAGAATTGCGACCGGTGCGCCCAACCGAAGAATGGCACCTGCAAGCCTTCGGTCGTATCGCATATTTTCCCTGCCAATGGGAAAGGGGAGCTTTTTGCGGATGATCAAAAGGGAGAACAGCACGCTGACGGCCTGTGCAGAGATGGTTGCGATGGCGGCACCGATCGTTCCCATGTGGAACAGATCGATCAATACATAGTCCCCGACGATGTTGACCAAACAGGCCACGCCGACAAACAGAAGCGGTGTCTGAGAGTCACCCAATCCGCAGAAGATGCCGTTCAGCACATTGAAGCCCACTACAAAAACGGTGCCTGCGCCGCAGATGCGGATATATGCCACGGTTTTATCATAGGCAGCCGGCGGTGCATTCAGCAGTGCTGCCAGAGGCTTTGCCGCCCCCAGCAGTACGGCAGTAATGACCGCACCGACGCCCAAGAAGATCCAGGTGCCGGTGCCGATGATGTCGGCCCCTCTCTTGTCGTTCCTCTGACCGACAGACTGCCCCAGCAGAACCGTAATGCCCACGGACAGCCCGGTCACAATGCCGCCGATGATCATCATGGTCTGGCTGCCGGTGGAGACGGCGGAAATATCTGCATTGGCGGCAAATCGACTGACCATCCAGAGATCTACCGCACCGTACAGTGCCTGTAAGATCAATGAAAACAGAATCGGAACAGAAAACCTTGTCAGGGCGGGAAAGATCCTGCCTTCTAAAATCGTGCTTTTTGCGTTTGCCATTTGTTACCTCGTTTTGTTTGCTTCTTTATAATTGATCGCGGTTAAAATTTGCAGCATATCACTGAATTTTTCCACATCCTCTTTGGAATATTTTTCCGTGATCGTTTTGACCGCCAGATCGTCCTGCTGCCGGTAGATTCGATACTGGGGGGCGGTGTCCTCGTTGACAGACAGAAAAAAACTTCGTCCGTCATCCGGGTCCGGGGTCTTCAGGATCAGTCCCTGTTCCATCAGCTCATTGAGCTTTTTGGTAACCCCGGGACGTGAAACGCAGAGCAGATCTGCCAACTGGGACGGCGTGCAGTGTCCCTGCATGGAATAGATGATCTCCAGATACAAAAGGCTGTTATAGGTGATCGCAGGATGGGAAAACTGCCGATTCATCAGTTGGAGATCGCACAGTGCGTTGCTGTAGTAAAAAGCATTGAGAGAATCTCTAAGGTCCATAGCTTCCTCCTTTGGTTAACTTGATTTAATGATTATAGGTTAATTATATGAGTTTGTCAACCAATGCCCCGCAGTACCTCGGCTGAGGAGCGCAGACTCCTGCAAATCGGCGGTCATTGTGTTCCGTGACCGAGATGCACCCCAAAATACAGAAAAACGATGCACCTGCAAGGGCGCATCGTTTTTCTGCGGAAAATGCTCCGGTCGCTGCCGGTGTCAGCGGTGACTTCGGCTCAGGTCCTGTCGTTCCAGTCCGCCAGCACCTTCACCACCACCTTGCGGACAGTGGCAGGGGCACCGACGGCAATGCCGGGGGCGTGGGCATCCCCGGGGAACAGCACGGCAAAGCGGCCGTTTCCGATGGTCACCGGGTCCAGCGCCCCGTGGTAGAACCAGATGTCGCCCTCGGGGCGGGCCTCAACCTCTTCCTCCATGGCTTCCAGGGCACCCACGGCGATCTGCTCCTGACCGCTGACCAGAAACTGAATGTCAATGTAGCGGCGGTGGGCCTCCGGGGTGTCGTTGGCGGGCTTTGTCTGCACAGTCATAATATTTGCAAAGACATTTTCGCCGTCAATGTCCACCCGTCCGTCGGACAGGGCGGAAAAATCGGTCTGGGCCAGAAACCGCAGACCCTGCATCACACCGGGGTGGATGCCTTCATAGCGACCTAAATGGGCAAGGGTATCGTAAATCACTGTTATCACCTCAAGGCCATTATAGCCCCGGCGCCGGTCCTGCGCAAGAGGATATTTTCAGAAAGGATTTACAGCGAGGCGGAGATTTGCTACAATGAAGCAGACCGGTGCCGGATGCACCATCCAAATCAGAAGGGAAATGACCAACGTACAGCATCCCCTCCCCGGGTGGAGCTTTTCGGCTCGGCAGGCTTTGGAATACCCGTGCCATATCCCGCACCGAAAAAGGCGGTCTTACTTCTGGCAGACAGCCAATGCGCCTGCGGCTCGCCCGGGAAGGGCCGGCCCCTGCTGTCCTATGGCAATTGCATCCCAGGCATCTGAATGCCTGATGATTGGATTGAGTGAACCAAGCAGACACACTTAAAATGATCTGCAAATCTTATGATACGAGGAACGATGCACATGAAAAATTACGAGCTGATCGTGGAACGCCTGCAGCCCTCCTGCGGCGGCAGGGACCCCAAGGAGGTCAAGATGCTGACGGTGAGCACCGACGATCCCATGGCCTATGTGAAGAGCATGGAATCTGCGGGGGAACCCCAGCTGGAAGTGAAGGACAACGGAGACATTGTGATCACGCTGGACCAGGGGATGAAGCACATCACCTACACCTTTACAGAGGACTGAAAAATCCGTGTTCCGGAAA
>SAMEA104404103__coassemble_1665_pt1 | contig 12952 bp, 9 predicted proteins | sample SAMEA104404103__metabat2_low_PE_041 | metagenome-assembled genome bin SAMEA104404103 (sample SAMEA104404103) | Balaenoptera acutorostrata | reverse complement strand
CTTACTATCGGAACATAACGCAAGCGCAGTTCATCAAAATGAATTGAGCAGCGATAAAACAGTAAGCAGTGAAAAAGGAACATTGAAACAAGGAAAAAACGGACACCACCAAGAAAAAATCCTGGTGATGTCCGTTTTTTTGAGCCAACCCTGTCAGACAGATGCCATATATCAGCAATTTTCGTGGGCTACTGTTTTATGACCGCCTATCTAAGAAACCGGGGGCGTTTTATAAGATTGCGTAGACTCTGTAACCTGGTATGTGGGCACTGCGCACGCATTGTCCGCCCATACTGCGGGTCGAGCGGTACCCAATGGTATGACGAATACAGACCGGCCGATGCACGTAAAGGGAGTGGGCACTGCCCACCGCACTGAGCACGCTCTGGTTGTCGGCTCTGCTGATCTTATTTGGTGGGCTTGAAGCTGTCCTTGAGACTTACGGAGCGGTTGAACACCAGATGCTCCGGGGTGGAGTCCTTGCTGTCGGGGCAGAAGTAGCCCAGACGCATGAACTGATAGGAAGCAGGTGCCTTGGCGTCCTTCAGGCTTGCTTCTACCTTGCAGCCCTCCAGAACCTCCAGAGAGTTGGGATTCAGGCAGGCCAGGAAGTCCTTGCCCGCGGCATCGGGATCGGGATCGTCAAAGAGGTTGGAGTACTGACGGACCTCAGCATCGTAGCAGTTGTTGGCATCCACCCAGTGAATGGTGGCACCCTTGACCTTCCGGCCGTCAGCGGGATTGCCGCCCTTGGACTCGGGATCGTAGGTTGCCAGAACTTCGGTGACGTTGCCGTTTTCGTCCCGGACACAGCCGGTGCAGGTAATGAGATAAGCACCCTTCAGACGGCACTCCGGTCCGTTGGGATACAGACGCTTGTACTTGGGAATGGGCTCTGCCAGGAAGTCGTCGGCCTCGATCCAGAGGTTCCGGGAGAAGGTCAGCTCTCTGGTGCCATCCTCGGGCTTGCTGGGGTTGTTCTCTACCTCAAAGGTTTCGGACTGACCCTCGGGATAGTTGGTGATGGTGAGCTTCACAGGCTTCAGAACTGCCATGACACGCTGGGCAGTTTCGTTAAGGTCCTCACGGAGGCAGTGCTCCAGGAAGCCGTATTCAATGGTGTTGGGGGATTTGGCAACGCCCACACGGTCGCAGAAGCTGCGGATGGATGCGGGGGTGTAGCCACGGCGGCGCAGACCGCAGAGGGTGGGCATCCGGGGATCGTCCCAGCCGGAGACGTAGCTGCCTTCCACCAGTGCTCTCAGCTTCCGCTTGGAAAGCACCGTGTGGTCAATGCCCAGACGGGCAAACTCGATCTGACGGGGATGGTGGGGGACGGAGACGTGCTCCACGACCCAGTTATAGAGGGGCCGGTGGTTCTCAAACTCCAGAGAGCACAGGGAGTGGGTGATACCCTCCAGTGCGTCCTGAATGGGGTGTGCAAAGTCGTACATGGGGTAGATGCACCACTTGTCGCCCTGACGATGATGGTGCATATGGCGAATCCGGTAGATGACCGGGTCACGCATATTGAAGTTGCCGGAGGCCAGGTCGATCTTGGCACGGAGGGTCATGGCGTTGTCCTCAAACTCGCCCTCCCGCATCCGGCGGAACAGGTCCAGGCTCTCTTCGATGGGGCGGTCCCGGTAGGGGGACTTTGCGGGGGTGGTCAGGTCGCCCCGGTACTCCTTGAACTGCTCAGGGGTCAGCTCGCAGACGTAAGCCAGACCCTTTTTGATAAGCTCAACGGCAAACTCGTAGTCCTTTTCAAAATAGTCGGAACCGTAGAAGAAACGGTCACCCCAGTCGAAGCCCAGCCAGTGGATATCCTCCTGGATGGCCTCCACGAACTCCACGTCCTCCTTGGTGGGATTGGTGTCGTCCATACGCAGGTTACACATACCGCCGTACTTTTCGGCGGTGCCGAAGTCGATGATCAGGGCCTTGCAGTGGCCGATGTGAAGATAGCCGTTGGGCTCGGGGGGAAACCGGGTGTGGACGGTCTGACCGGCGAACTGCCCGTTCTCGGCAATGTCCTCATCAATAAAAGCGTGGATGAAATTTTTGCTCTCGGTGATTTCAGCCATTCTGGTACATCCTCTCTTTAGAAGTGTGTTTTTCCAATAATAAGGACATTATAACCGATTGCTTTCGGTTTTGCAACCAATTTTCTGACGTCGGACTTGGAGATTTCGCCGATTTTTCAGGCTCTCGGGGGAGCGGATTGTGAATTTTAAGAAAACAAATGAAGAAATTCAAATTTTGTGGTTGTCAATTGCGCCGAGTTATATTAAAATAGGACACGATAAGGAAACGAAGAAGGAGGATCATTCCAATGTCTCAAGTGAAATACAGCCGCATCCTGCTGAAGGTCAGCGGCGAAGCCCTGGCAGGCGATCAGCACCGGGGGCTGGATTTTGATGTGATTTCCAGCGTCTGTGAAGCCATTAAGCAGTGCCGGCAGCTGGGTGTCCAGGTGGGTCTGGTCATCGGCGGCGGCAACTTCTGGCGCGGTGTCAAGGACGGTGCCGATAAGATGCAGCGTTCTCACGGTGATGCCATGGGTATGCTCGCTACCGTGATGAATTCCATCGCTGTGGCAGATGCCCTGGAAAAGCACGGCGTGGAGGCGAAGGTTCTCACCGCTGTGGAGATGAACAAGTTTGCAGAGTACTTCACCCGTGACCGTGCCGACCGGTATCTGAACGAGGGCAAGGTTGTCATCTTTGCCGCCGGCACCGGCAACCCCTATTTCTCCACCGATACCGGCGCAGTGCTCCGGGGCGTGGAGATCGAGGCAGATGCCATTCTCATGGCAAAGAATGTGGACGGCATTTACTCCGCCGACCCCAACGTGGACCCCACCGCTGTGAAGTTTGACGAACTGACCTACGATGAGGTGCTGGCCCGCCACCTGAAGGCTACCGACACCACCGCGATGACCCTGGCTATGGACAACCATATGACCCTGGTCTGCTTTGCCCTGAAAGACCCCCAGAACATCGTCCGCGTTGTCTGCGGCGAAAAAATTGGGACCATTGTTAAGGAGGACTAATACATGAGCGCTGTTGATTTTAAGGAATTCGCAAATAAAATGGATAAGACCCTGGAGCACCTCCAGGCGGAGTTCGGTGCTGTCCGTGCCGGCCGTGCCAACGCCAAGGTCCTGGACCACATCACCGTGGAGTACTACGGCAGTGAAACGCCCCTGAACGGCGTGGCTACCGTTTCTTCCCCCGATGCCCGCACCCTGGTGATCCAGCCCTGGGACACTAAGCTTCTGAAGGACATTCAGAAGGCAATCCAGATTTCCGACCTGGGTATCAACCCTCAGAACGACGGCAGAGTTATCCGCCTGGTGTTCCCTCAGCTCACGGAGGAGCGTCGTAAGGACCTGGCAAAGCAGGTCAAGAAGTACGGCGAGGATGCAAAGGTCGCTCTGCGCAATGTTCGCCGTGACGGTATGGACTATGTGAAGAAGCTCAAGAAGGCAAATGAGATCACCGAGGACGACCAGAAGAAGGCAGAAAAGGATCTGCAGGATCTTCTGGATCAGTACACGAAGAAGGTGGACGCTGCCGCAGCTGCCAAGGAAAAGGAATTGATGGCAATTTAATCCAGGTGGGGGCGGGCAACCGCCCCCCATGCTGTATTTGCCTGCAAAGCAATTTCCGGCGAAAAATCATTCTATCAGAAAAGAGGTGCCGCCATGGCTAACACGGAAACAACACTTCTGCCGCCCCCGGAGCATATCGCCATCATCATGGACGGAAACGGACGGTGGGCAAAGAAACGGGGCCTGCCCCGGACTGCGGGCCACGCTGCCGGCGCAGAAGCCTTTCGGCAGATCGCAAACTACTGCCGGACCCTGGGGGTTCGGTATCTCACAGTTTATGCCTTCTCCACGGAGAACTGGAAACGCTCCAAGGATGAGGTGGAGGGAATTATGCGGCTGCTGGGAAAATACCTGGAGGAAGCCCTCCGGGACATGGAAAAGAACCGGGTATCCTTCCGCTTCTTCGGCGATCTCAGCCGTCTCAGCCCCAAGCTGCAAAAAATGTGCATGGATGCACAGAACCGTTCCAAGGATTACGACGTTCAGGTAAACTTCTGCCTCAATTACGGCGGCCGGGATGAAATCGTCCGGGCAGCCCGGTGTTTTGCTCAGGACGTGGCAGAGGGCAGGCATTCTCCCGAGGACCTTACCGAGGACCTGATGAGCTCTTACCTCTATTCCGCCGATGTGCCGGACCCGGAGCTCATCATCCGGCCCTCCGGCGAGATGCGCACCAGCAACTTCCTGCTGTGGCAGTCTGCCTATTCTGAGTATGTCTTTATGGACGTACTGTGGCCGGATTTCGGCCCCCGGGATCTGGACCGGGCCATCGAAGAATATCATCGGCGCAATCGCCGTTTTGGAGGTACATAAATGAAAACGCGTCTGATTGCAGCGGGAGTTCTGCTGCCCGTTCTTCTGCTGGTGGCTCTGGTAGCTCCCAAGATCGTGGCGGCTGTGATTTTTGGGCTGCTGCTGGCCATTGGTGTCTATGAGGTGTTGTACAGGACCAAGCTGGTGACCCATGTCCGCCTGGTGTTCTATTCTGCCCTTATGGCATTTACAATGAGTATATGGAGCTGCTACGGCGGCCTGCCCGCCTACGGCCTTCTCGCTGTGCTGGCGTTTTTGGCACTGCTCTTTGGCGAAATCATGCTGGACCACGTGCGCGTGCGCTTTGAAATGATCACCATGTGCATCACCGTGGGCTGTGTGATCCCTTTCCTGCTTACCGCAGTGATCCGAATCCTATCCCAGGACCTGGGCCGCTATCTGGTGCTCATTCCCTTTGTGGTGGCATTTCTCTCGGATGCAGGTGCTTACATTGTGGGAAAAAGATTTGGAAAGCACAAGCTTTCTCCGGTGGTAAGCCCCAATAAGACTTGGGAGGGGTCCCTGGGCGGCATTTTGGCAGCCGTTGCAGGTATGGTGCTCTATGCTGTGATCCTGCATTTTCTCAAGTTCCGTGTCAACTATTTCTTCGCCATCCTCTATGGCTTCCTGGGCTCCATCGTGGGCTCCTTCGGAGATCTGTGTTTCTCCGTCATCAAGCGCCAGACCGGCCTCAAGGACTACGGTACCCTGATCCCCGGTCACGGCGGTGTGATGGATCGGTTCGATTCTATGGTCATGGTAGCACCTCTTATGGAGGCGCTGCTGGTAATTCTTCCTATGGCGGTGTGATAATATGGTAAAGTGTGTGAGTATTCTCGGCTCCACCGGCTCCATTGGCCGGCAGAGCCTGGACGTGATCAGCCGGATGCCGGAAATTCAGGTGGCGGCACTGACCGCCGGCTCCAGCGTGGAACGGATGGCACAGCAGTGCCGCCAGTTTCGTCCACGCCTGGCGGTAATGGCTACCGAAGAAGCGGCTCTGGCTCTCAAGAAAGAGATCTCCGACCTCCCCACGGAAATTGCCTGGGGAGAGGAGGGACTCATTGCAGCGGCAACCATGGAGGAGGCCGACTGCGTCATCACGGCTGTGGTGGGCATGGTGGGTCTAAAGCCGACCCTGGCTGCCATCCGCAAGAAAAAGCGCATTGGTCTTGCCAACAAGGAAACCCTGGTCTGCGCCGGTGAGCTTGTCATGGCGGAGGCCAGAAGGTACGGGGCGGAGATCGTTCCGGTGGACTCTGAGCACTCGGCCATTTTCCAGTGCCTCATGGGCAATCGGGACCCGGCCCAGATCAAACGCCTGCTCCTCACCTGTTCCGGCGGCCCCTTCTTCGGCATGAGCCGGGAGCAGCTCCGGGGTGTGACCAAGGCCGATGCACTGAAACACCCCAACTGGACCATGGGTGCCAAGATCACCATTGACTGCGCAACCCTTATGAACAAGGGCCTGGAGGTCATTGAAGCTATGCGGCTCTATGACCTGCCCCTGGAGCAGGTGGACGTGGTGATCCATAGGCAGAGTATTGTTCACAGTCTGGTGGAGTATCATGATGGGGCAGTGCTGGCCCAGCTGGGAAGCCCGGATATGCGCCTGCCCATTCAGCTGGCCTTCACCTATCCGGAGCGGCGGCAGTGCCCGGTGGCTCCTCTGGATCTGCTCACCTGCGGCGCTCTCACCTTTGCGGCCCCCGACATGGAGGCATTTCCCTGCCTGAAGCTGGCCCGGGACTGCGCAAAGGTCGGCGGCACCGCCTGCCCTGCCATGAACGGCGCCAACGAGGAAGCGGTGGCTATGTTCCTGCGGGACGAGATCGGCTTTTATGACATCCATCGTCTGGTGTCCCGGGCGGTGGACAGTGTACCCTTTATCCAGGACCCCACTCTGGAGCAGGTCCTGGAGGCAGACCGCCTTGCCCGGCAGTCTGTGATTTCTAAGTAAAGCGAGGCATCCTATGTCCATTCTGTTTGCAATTCTACTGTTCAGCTTCCTGATTTTCATCCACGAGCTGGGGCACTTCATAGCTGCCAAGCTCTCCGGTGTTCAGGTCAATGAGTTCTCTGTGTTTATGGGCCCGGCCCTGTGGAAAAAGCAGATCGGCGAGACCCTTTACAGTCTGCGGCTGATTCCCATTGGCGGTTACTGCGCCATGGAGGGCGAGGACGGCACCAGCGACAATCCTCGGTCCTTTGACAAGGCGGCCTGGTGGAAGCGGCTCATCATCCTGGTGGCAGGTGCTGCCATGAACTTTATTACGGGCCTGCTCCTTCTGGGCATCTACTTTGCTCCCAGCGAGGGCTTTGTAGTTCCGGTGGTCTCCCAAATCGAGCAGGGCTGCTCCCTGGCTGAGAACAGCGGCATCCGGGAGGGAGATCGGCTGCTGAAGGTGGATGGTGAACGGATCTACTCCGCTTCGGATGTGGACCTGCTGCTGACCCTGAATCCCGGAAAGACCCACGACTTTGTAGTGCGCCGGGACGGGGAGAAGGTAGTCCTTTCCGATGTTCTCACGGAGAAACGGGAGTTTTCCGACGGGGCAGGGGGGACCCAGCTGCGATATGGTTTCAGCTTTACCGCAGAAAAGGCCACCTTCGGCTCCATTCTCTCCCAGGTGGGAAATACCGCGGTAGATACGGTTCGGCTTGTTCGTCTGAGCCTTCAAATGCTTCTGACCGGCAAGGCAGGGCTCAAGGATGTGGGCGGCCCTGTGATGATCGTGGATCAGATGGCCCAGCTGGCAGGGGCTTCCGACACTGCCTATCAGGCGGTTATGAGCCTCGTCTATTTCGGGGCCTTCATCGCCATCAACCTGGCGGTGATGAATCTGCTGCCCATTCCCGCCCTGGACGGCGGACGGGTGGCCTGCCTGCTCATCACCCTGGTGATCGAGAAGCTCACCGGCAAGAAGGTAGATCCCAAGTACGAGGGATATATCAACGGCGTGGGCATGATGCTGCTCATGGCCCTGATGGCCGTGATTATGTTTAAGGATATTCTATTTTTATTCAAGGGGTGACATCATATGACAAGACAGATTATGGTTGGCGGTGTTCCCATTGGCGGCGGTGCCCCTGTGGTGATCCAGTCCATGCTGAATACCAAGACAACGGATGTGGAAGGGTCTCTTGCCCAGATCCGGCAGCTGGCTGCGGCTGGCTGTCAGGTAGCAAGACTGGCGGTGCCCAATATGGAGGCGGCCCGGGGATTTGCAGAGATCTGCAAGGAAAGCCCCCTGCCTCTGGTGGCGGATATCCACTTTGACTACAAGCTGGCCATTGCCGCCGCAGAGGGCGGCGCAGCCAAGATCCGCATCAACCCCGGCAACATCGGCGGGGAAGACCGGGTGAAGGCCGTTGTGGATGTGTGCAAGGATAGGCACATTCCCATCAGGATCGGCGTTAACGGCGGCAGCCTTGATAAGCGGCTGCTGGAAAAGTACGGACATCCCACGGCGGAAGCCCTGGTGGAAAGTGCCTTCCAGCATCTGGAACTGCTGGAAAAGCAGGGGTTCTATGACACCTGCGTGTCCATGAAGTCCTCCACGGTGCCCACCATGGTGGAAGCCTGCCGGAAGTTCCGTTCCCAGTGCGACTACCCTGTGCACATCGGCGTCACTGAGACCGGCCCTGTGCGCATGGGCCTGATGAAGTCCGCCATGGGCATTGGTGCTCTGCTGCTGGACGGCATCGGCGACACCATTCGGGTGAGCCTTACCGACGACCCCGTTCAGGAGGTCTATGCCGCCAAGGACATTCTGAAAGCGGCGGGCCTGCGCAGGGAAGGCGTGAACATCATCTCCTGTCCCACCTGCGGACGGACCCGGATCGACCTCATCGGCCTGGTGAACCGGGTGGATGAGGCCCTGAAGGACTGCCAAAAGCCCATCACCGTGGCAGTTATGGGCTGTGTGGTCAACGGACCCGGCGAAGCCCGGGAAGCAGACATCGGCATTGCCGGCGGCGATGGCTGGGGCATGATCTTTGAAAAGGGCGAGCAGGTAGAACGGCTGCCCTATGATGAGCTGCTGCCTGCCCTGCTGCGCCGAATCGAACAGCTTTGATTTTATGAAGGAAACCATTTACTTAAATGATATGTTCCCGGACTATGAGCCGCCTGAGACACTGCAAAGGGCACTTTCTCAGGCGGCCATCGCCGCTGCGGACATTCATCCCGAAAGCCGCAGTGTTCATGTGGCCCTCCACAGTGAAAGCTACATTCCCAAGCGTCTGCTGGACCAGGTGACCCGGGGGATCTGTCGGCTCTACGGCCTGGACGACCTGAAATTGACCCTGACCCATCCTGCTGACCAGATGGAGAAAATCGAGCCGGAGGAGCTGATGGGGATGTTTGTGGAGGAAAACTCCATGACGAGAGGCTCTCTAGCCGGGGCAAAGTGGCAGTGGGAAGGGGAGAACCTGCACATTCAGCTGAAAGGCAACGGAAAAGCGGCGGTGGAGGAAGTGATCCCTAAGATCCAGACGACCCTGCGGGAGCGGTTTGCCGCCCCGGTGACCATTGATGTGGAGGCGGGGTCCAACCTGGAGGGACAGGCCCTCTTTGATGCCATGGAGACCATGCGGGACCAGCTGATGGACAAGCTCCCGACTATGGAAGCCCAGGCTAAAGCGAAGGAGGCACCCAAGACTCCGGTGTTCAGCGACACCTTCTACGGAAGGTCCTTCCGGGGTACGGCGGTTCCCATGGATCAGCTGTCCCTGGATATGGGCACCATCATCGTGGAGGGCCGGGTCTTCAACATTGACCACAAGGAGCTGAAAAAGCGCAACGCCTATGTGGTGAAATTCGATGTCACCGATAACCACGGTTCCATCCGCATCACCCGCTTTATGGAGGCAGGGGAGGCAAAGCCCATTCTGGAAAACGTGAAGGACGGGGCGGTGCTGCGCATCCAGGGTAAGCTGGTGGAAGACCGGTTTGAAAACGACATGGTGCTGAAGCCCTATGCCATGATGGCGGGCACCCTGCCCAAGCGGAAGGATCTGGCTCCCGACGGCAAGCGGGTGGAGCTGCACCTGCACACCACTATGAGCAACATGGATGCCCTGACCCCCACCGCAGAGGTGGTAAAGCTGGCGGCATCCTGGGGCCACCGGGCCATTGCCATTACAGACCACGGCTGTGCCCAGTCCTTCCCCGACGCCATGAAGGCCGCAGGCAAGGCCAAGGTGGCGGGCACTGACGAAAATATCAAGATCCTCTACGGCGTGGAGGGCTATTATGTCAATGACGTAGATGACCGTATTGTGGTCCACGGCGACAAGGATATGACCTTCGACCAGGAGTATGTTGCCTTCGACCTGGAGACTACGGGCCTTTCCGCTCAGAACGACCGGATCATCGAGATCGGTGCAGTGCTGTTCCGGGGCGGAGAAGAGATGGACCGATTCCAGACCTTTGTGGCCCCGGGGAAACGCCTGAGCCAGGAGACCACTAACCTCACAGGCATCACCGACGAAATGCTGGAAGGTGCGCCTGCCATTGGAGAGATCCTGCCCAAGTTCCTGGAATTTGTAGGGGACCGGGTGCTGGTGGCCCACAATTCGGATTTTGATACCGGGTTTATCCATGCAGCCTGTGACCGCCTGGGGCTCCCGTACACCTACACCGATGCGGATACCCTGGTTTTGTCTCAGAATCTGCTGCCGGAGCTGGGCAAATTCAAGCTGAATCTGGTGGCGGAGGCGCTGAAACTACCGGATTTCCGGCACCACCGCGCGGCGGACGATGCCGTGACCTGCGGCCTTATTATGTGGGAGCTGATGAAGAAGCTGGAAGAGGAGCATGATATCCACACGCTCCAGGCCATCAACCCCGCTATGATCCCTCTGCGGGCCAAGGGCAAGATCACCACACGCCAGGCCCGGCACATCATCATTTTTGCCAAGAACCAGGTGGGACTGCGGAATCTCTATCACCTGATTTCCGACTCCAACCTTAAATATTTTAAGCGTGTGGCCCGGATGCCCAAGTCGGAGATCCTTGCCATGCGGGAGGGCCTGATCATCGGCTCTGCCTGTGAAGCGGGTGAGCTGTTCCAGGCTGTTCTGGCCCACAAGAGCTACGCGGAGCTGAAACGAATTGCCTCCTTCTATGATTTCCTGGAGATCCAGCCCCTGTCCAACAACCTGTTTATGCTGGCAAAGGGCATGGCACGGGACGAAGAGGAGCTGCGGGACTACAACCGCCTGATCGTCCGGCTGGGTGAGGATCTGGGAAAGCCTGTGGTTGCCACCGGCGATGTTCATTTCCTGAACCCCGAGGACGAGGTTTTCCGTCATATTCTGCTGTCTACCAAGGGCTTTGACGATGCGGACAAACCCAATCCCCTGTATTTCCGCTCCACCGACGAAATGCTGGAGGAGTTCGCCTATCTGGGCAAGGATAAGGCCTACGAGGTAGTTGTCACCAACACCAATAGGATCGCCGACATGGTGGAGACCCTGCGGCCTGTGCCCCACAATCTGTTTGCCCCCAAAATCGAAAACTCCGTGGAAGACCTCAAAAACCTGGTTTACACCAAGTTCCATCGGCTCTATGGAGAACACCCACCCCAGCTCATGGTGGACCGTGTGGAAACGGAGCTTCACGACATCATCAGCTGCCACTACGATGTGATCTATATGTCCGCCCAGAAGCTGGTGCAGAACTCCCTGGAGCACGGCTATCTGGTTGGCTCCCGTGGTTCTGTCGGCTCCTCCATTGTGGCCTATATGTCCGGCATCACGGAGGTCAATTCCTTCCCGCCCCACTATCGCTGTCCCAATCCGGAATGCAAGTATACCACCTTTGATGTGCCCAAGGGCTACGGATGCGGCGCGGACCTGCCCGATGCGATCTGCCCCAAATGCGGCAGTAAGTTTGAAAAAGACGGATTCAACATCCCCTTTGAAACCTTTCTGGGCTTCGGCGGAGACAAGGTGCCCGATATCGACCTGAACTTTTCCGGTGAGTACCAGGCCAACGCCCATGCCTATTGTGTGGAGCTGTTCGGACGTTCCCATGTGTTCCGGGCGGGAACCATCGGTACGGTGGCGGAGAAGACCGCCTTCGGCTATGTCAAGAAGTATCTGACAGAGCGTGGAAAAACTGCCAACCGGGCGGAGGAGGCCAGACTTGCCGTTGGATGCGTAGGCGTGCGGCGGACCACGGGCCAGCACCCCGGCGGACTGGTGGTTATTCCTCAGGAAAATGAGATTTGGGATTTCTGCCCGGTGCAGAAGCCTGCGGATGACCCCAATTCCGACCAGATCACCACCCACTTTGAATACCACTCCATGGAGGAAAACCTTCTGAAGCTGGATATGCTGGGCCACGATGACCCTACCATGATCCGTATGATGGAGGATATGACCGGGGTGGATGCCAAGACCATTCCTCTGGACGACAAGGATACCATGTCTATTTTCACCTCCTCCAAGGTGCTGGGGTACGAAAACGACAAGCTGCTGGGCCCCACCGGTGCTGTGGCCATCCCGGAGTTCAACACCCGGTTTACCCGCGGAATGCTTATGGACACCATGCCCACCCGATTTGATACGCTGCTTCGGCTTTCCGGCTTCTCCCACGGCACCGACGTGTGGCTGGGAAATGCAAAGGATCTGATCACCTCCAAGACCGCAACGGTTGACGAGGCCATCGGCTGTCGTGACGATATCATGCTCTACCTCATTGCCTGCGGAATGCCGGAAAAGCGTTCCTTTAAGATCATGGAGGCCGTGCGTAAGGGCAGGGGACTGCCGGAAGGTGCGGAGGAAGAGATGGTGGCGGCGGGCGTGCCGGACTGGTACATTGGCTCCTGCAAGAAGATCAAGTACCTGTTCCCCAAGGCCCACGCCGTGGCATACGTTATGATGGCTTTCCGAATTGCCTGGTTTAAGGTGCATCATCCGCTGGCGTTCTATGCGGCCTATTTCTACCGCCGGAGCCAGAAGGGCGGCTTTGACGCCCAGCTCATGACCCATGGCATGGATGCCATCAAGGCAAACATCGATGCCATTGACGGCAACGAAAACGCCACGGACAAGGACGAGGATCTGCTCACCACCATGGAAGTTGTCTACGAGTTCTATCTCCGGGGCTTTGACTTCCTGCCCATCAGCATCTATGAGTCCCACGCTACCAAGTTCCTGGTGAAGGATGGGAAGATCCTGCCGCCCTTTGTCTCCATTTCCGGCCTGGGTGAAAATGCGGCCTGGGATCTGATGCGGGGCAGAGAGGGAAAGCACTTCATTTCCATTGAGGAAGTGATGCTGGCTTGTCCCAAGGTTTCGAAGACCCACATTCAGATGCTGAAAGAGGCAGGGGCCTTTGGCGATCTTCCGGACACCAGTCAGATCAGCCTGTTCTAAGACAAAAGTGGAGCCAATGCTCTGCGGTTACAATTAAGAGCCGTCTCCTTCTGGGAGGCGGCTTTTTGCGGCGAGTCGCCGCTGACAATTCGTGCCCGGTGCGGAATGCATCGTTACACCATAGGGTACCGCTCG
>SAMEA104404103__coassemble_1437_pt1 | contig 14496 bp, 10 predicted proteins | sample SAMEA104404103__metabat2_low_PE_041 | metagenome-assembled genome bin SAMEA104404103 (sample SAMEA104404103) | Balaenoptera acutorostrata | reverse complement strand
GAGCTGAAAAATAAATGCCGATACAACCGCACCGGACTGCTGCCCCAGGCAGAAGCGGAGCGGGAGCAGATCCTGGATGCCATGGAAGAGCTGGAAAGCTTAAATGCCCAGTGCGAAAAGGTCTCTCAGCGGCTGGGAGAGGTGGACAGCTGGCAGGCCCAGCTGCAAAACCACCGGAACCATCTGCGATGCACCCAGGCGGAGGCAGATGAGAAGCGGGTGACCCAGGCCCGGCAGCATTACGAGCAGGCCCGGGGACAGCTGGAAAAGCTGGAGGAGATCTGTCGGAAGCTGCCCTCTGAGGAGGAAGCACGGCGGAAGCTCCGGCAGATTGGAGAATTCACAGACCGCTGGAATGCGGCACTCATGGAGGAGCAGATGCTGCCAAAGCAGGCCCAGGCACCGAATCCTCCGGCAGTTTTTCGGGATATGGACCCCCAGGGGGCTATGGATATGGCAGTCCGGGACGGAAGAGCCTGGCAGCGGCTGCGGACCGGCAATGATCTGCTGTGGGTCCTGCTGGCAGCGGCCTTTTTTGCGGCGGCAGGGCTCACAGCCATGCTGCGGATCGCATGGATGGCCTGCCTGTCGGCGGCTTCCGGGGCAGTGGTACTGGCGTTGGGATGGATGCGCAGACGCAGCCGGGTCCGGGACCTCAAAGCGCTGGAAGAAAAATACGGCGATCCCGACCCCAATCACTGGGTCCGGCTGGCTGAGCACTACCGCCAGGAAATGGCGGACTATCAGCGAGCTTGTTATCAGGACCGGGACCAGCGTGGGGACCTGGACAGCCGGCTGGCAGAGCTGAAAAAGCAGCACGCCTCCCTCTGCGGCAGCCAGTCCGTGGCGGAGGTCACCCAGGTGTGGCAGGAGGTATCCCGGTATTGGGAAACCTTGCAGCTGGCCCGCCGGGAAGCGAGCCAGGCGAAAGGCCATCTGGAAGATGTGCAGGCCATGGCAAAGCCCATGGAAAAGCCGGAGGGCGGGGACACCCTCACCTACAGCGAGGAAGACACCGCCAGACTGCTTTCCGACGGGGAAGCAGAGCGGAAGACCCTGCAGACCCGGCTGGGCCAGCTCCAGGGCAGAATGGAAGCCCTGGGAGATGGAGAGAGCCTGAAGGACCAATACGACCAGGTAAGCCGGAGGCTCGAAAAACTGGAGGACATTTACCAGGCGGTGACCATTGCTCAGGAGAATCTGGAAGCCGCCGCAGCGGATCTACAGCGGCGTTTCGCCCCCAGGATCACCAAACGGGCGCAAGAGCTGATGCAGCAGATGACCGGGGGCCGCTATGATCGGCTGACCCTGGGGGAGGACCTGGCTTTGGGAGCCGGAGCCAGGGAGGAGGATACCCTTCACAGCATCCTGTGGCGCAGTGAGGGCACGGTGGACCAGCTCTATCTTGCTCTGCGGCTGGCGGTATCCGATGCCCTGAGCCCGGATGCCCCTCTGGTGCTGGACGATGCTCTGGTGCGGTTTGACGACCAGCGGCTCCGTGCGGCCCTGAAAATCCTACAGGCAGAGGGAGAACACAGGCAGGTACTGCTCTTTACCTGCCAGAAGCGGGAGCTGCAAATCCTCTCCGAGCTATAAAAAACCCCCGGGATGACTTTCGTCATTCCGGGGATTTGCTTATTCGGCAGTCAGAATCCGGTAGAGGGGATAGCCCAGGGCAGTCCCAACGAGATTCAAAATAATATCGTCGATATCACAGGAGCCGGTGAGAAAGAGCACCTGACAGACTTCCACCAGCACCATGCTTCCGGTGACCACCAGAAGGGTCTTCCGGAGGCTGCGGAGCTTCGGGAAAAGCGTCGGGAGCAGAGCCCCCATAGGGAGAAACAGCAGAACATTCCCCACCAGGTTGTAGATTGCCAGTTGGGTGAGCACAGGACGGACAGGACGCACCAGAAGCCGCCAGTAGAGGGCAATGGTGCGAAAGGGGATCAGGTTGGTGTGCTGCATTACATGGTCCCAGTAGGGAAGGGGTTCCTCACACTGGCTGCGGGCGAAGAGCACCCAGAGAAGGCCGAGGAGGTAGCAAAGGAACATGGCAATATAGAATTTCTTCCGCTTAGGGGTCATGAACGCCATCCTTTCAAAATCGGGAAAATGAAGTGGACAGCGCTATTCTACCAGAAGACCGAAGGATTTGCAAGGAAAAAGGCCGCCCAGACGGGCGGCCTTTTGAAATGTTCGGGAAACTTACTTTGCGAAGACCTTCTTCAGCTGAACGAAGCGGGGCAGGCCGTCTTCCTTCTTCATGCCGGTCTCGCCCTGGATGAGGGGCAGGCAGTAGTCGATGAAGCCCTGGTTGACACCGTTGTGAGCCTCGTTGATCCACTCCAGAGGGACCTTCTTCTCGGTGTTAGCCACCAGGCTCAGGTCAAACAGCTTGGGCTCGCAGTGGTAGCCGTTCTCGTCACGGGTGCACTCGAAGCCGACCATCTTGTCGGTGATACCGGCAACGGCGGACTCAAGGGCGACCTTACCGGACAGGAAGGACTCCTGGATATCGGTGCCGGAAGCACAGTGAGCAGCGCAGCGCTGCAGCAGGCTCAGCTCGATGGGGCGGACCTTAGCGCCGGTAGCAGCCTTCACAACGTCAGCCAGACGAGCAGCCAGGCCACCCAGCTGGGCATGACCGAAGCCGTCGGTACCGGAGGTCTTAGCCTCGGAAACGAAGGTGCCGTCAGCATAGTGGACGCCCTCGGAGACAGCCACGATGCAGTTCTTCTTCTCGCCGTAGATGCGCTTGACGTCAGCAACGAACTGATCCATATCGAAATCCACCTCGGGGAGGTAAACCAGATCGGGACCGTCGCCCTTGACATTAGCCAGAGCGGCAGCGGCGGTCAGCCAGCCGGCGTGACGGCCCATGCACTCGATGATGGTGACCATGCCGGTGTCATAGACGTGGCAGTCGCGGGAAACTTCCATGACGGAAGTAGCGATATACTTAGCAGCGGAAGCAAAACCGGGGCAGTGGTCAGTACCGGCCAGGTCGTTGTCGATGGTCTTGGGTACGCCCATGACGCGGCACTCATAGCCAACACGGCTCATGTACTTGGAGATCTTGTTGCAGGTATCCATGGAGTCGTTGCCGCCGTTGTAGAAGAAGTAACGGACGTCATACTTCTTGAAGATCTCCAGAATACGCTTGTAGTCGGTGTCGTCCACATCGGGATCGGCGATCTTATAACGGCAGGAACCCAGAGCGGAAGAGGGAGTGTAGAGCATATTTTCCAGCTCGGCTGCGTCCTCCTCGTCCATGATCATGAGCTCGTCATTCAGCACGCCCTTGATGCCATGGTGAGCACCGTAGACCTTGGTGATGCTGGGGTTATCAAGGCCGGCCTTGATAACGCCGTAGGCGGAGCAGTTGATGACAGCGGAAGGACCGCCGGACTGGCCCACGATCAGGGAGCCAACGAGGGTTTTTTCAGACATGATGGTAACCTCCAAATAAAATGAAATTCTGATTTCAGTTTTTATATAAATTGCCATAGTAGGGGCTTTTTTTCCCTAACTAAACAGCATTATAGCACGAAAGAATGGAAATGGCAAATATTTTTATTGAAATAAACCGAAAACGTGATATAATGAGCTTGAAAAAATGCGGGCAGTTCTGCCTGCTATTTAAGAAAGGATTGATTCCAATGGCTCTTGTTACTACTACCGAGATGTTCAAGAAGGCTTACGACGGCGGCTACGCCATCGGCGCGTTCAACGTCAACAACATGGAAATCGTTCAGGGCATCACTGAGGCCTGCCGCGAGGAGAAGGCTCCTGTCATTCTGCAGGTTTCCAAGGGTGCACGTGCCTACGCTAACCGTACTTATCTGGTGAAGATGGTCGAGGCTGCTGTTATCGAGTGCCCCGAGATCCCCATCGCTCTGCACCTGGACCATGGTGATACCTTCGAGACCTGCAAGTCCTGCATCGATGACGGCTTCACTTCCGTTATGATCGACGCTTCCTCCAAGTCCTTCGACGAGAACGTTGAGATCACCAAGAAGGTCGTTGAGTATGCACACGATCACGGTGTTGTGGTCGAGGCTGAGCTGGGTGCTCTGGCTGGCGTTGAGGACGAAGTCAACGTTTCCGCTGAGGATTCCCACTACACCCGTCCTGAGGAAGTCGAAGAGTTTGTTGCCCGTACCGGCTGTGACTCTCTGGCTATCGCAATCGGCACCTCCCATGGCGCTTACAAGTTCACCCCCGAGCAGTGCACCCGCAATGCTGAGGGCCTGCTGGTTCCTCCCGCTCTGCGGTTCGACATCCTCGAGGAAGTCATCAAGAAGCTGCCCGGCTTCCCCATCGTTCTGCACGGTTCTTCTTCCGTTCCTCAGAACTATGTTGAGATGATCAATGCCCATGGCGGCAAGATGCCCAATGCTGTCGGCGTGCCCGAGGATCAGCTGCGTCAGGCTGCAAAGCTGGCTGTCTGCAAGATCAACATCGACTCCGACCTGCGTCTGGCTATGACCGGTACCATCCGTCAGTACTTCGACGAGCATCCCGATCACTTCGATCCTCGTCAGTACCTGAAGCCCGCTCGTGCAAACATCAAGGAACTGGTTCGCCACAAGCTGGTCGACGTCCTTGGCTGCGCTGGCAAGGCCTGATCTCGGTAGATCCAAACTTTATAAAATGGACACTGCGAAAGCAGTGTCCATTTTTTGTAGGTGCTGAAATTTTCCGGGGTCTCTGAACTGGGGCTATTCCAGGCAGACTTATAAAAAAATCTCTACCGTATCGCCGTCTGCACTGTGGACCTCCACTAACTTCCAGCCCCGATACTGGCGGCAGGCCTGCCTGGCTGTTTTCAGAAGAGCATGGGCAGCGGGACCGGGAACTTGATACTGCCCCAGCTTCTTTTTCAGATACCAGGCTCCCGGCCCGTAGAGAAGCCATCCGGTGGGCGCCGGAATGCAGAAGGCATAGCCCTCTCCCTCAATCCGAATCCGCATAGCTCACTCCACAAAGATACGCACAATGTCTCCATCGCCGCTGTCGACTTCCACCAGGTTGCCCACCGCACCCTGCTCCACCAGATGCAGGATCTGTTCCAGATCAATGCGCTTCATGGCTTTGTTTCCCGACAGATGGGATATTTCGATTCCGGTTTCAATGGCAGCCTTCACCAGAGACATGGGAAGGTTGACCTTCACCTTGTCTCCGTCTGCGGAATCTACCACGATCCGCAGGACCATGTTTTTGAGCTCCTTCCGGGCGACCTGCACCACAGGCTGGGGCAGAGGATGGTGCCCGGTGAGCAGGGTGTCCACGGTGACTCCCAGCAGCTGTGCCAGCTTCGGCAGCAGATTGATATCCGGGCAGGTCTGGTCATTTTCCCATTTGCTGACGGCCTGGGGACTGACTCCCATTTTTTCAGCCAGTTCGTCCTGCTTAAGCCCTTTTTCCCGCCGCAGGGCGGCGATCCGTTTTCCTAAAGATTCTTCCATTGCGGGTCACTCCTTCCGTTTGATGCTTCTATCCTACCATTACCGGGGGCTAAAGGGAATGGCCTGGCTGTTGATTTTTTAGAAAATCACACAACCATAGGGGGATTTTTCCCTCAACCATCGGTTGAGTGGGGGAAGGTGCGGGAGATGGTGGCGGCTGGACTGGGAATCCTCATAAGGGAGGGAAATGAGAAAAGCGGCTACCGCCGTAAGAAACCCAAGGCCGCTGAGAAAATCGGCGGCCTTTTCCCAGTCGGAAACCTTGCCAGGGGCTGTTTCCCTGCCCTGGGGGAAGAAATTCACATAAATTTCTAGGAACCTCTTGTAATGGGGAGAATAATATGGTAAACTGAATTGATTTATAGGAATTACACTCTTTTTAGGAGAATCATATTATGTCTAGTTTAGAACAAGAAATCAGCCGCCGCCGGACCTTTGCCATCATCTCCCACCCCGACGCCGGTAAAACCACTTTGACGGAAAAGTTCCTGCTCTACGGCGGAGCCATTGCCCAGGCCGGCGTGGTCAAGGGCAAGAAGAACTCCCGGACTGCAACCTCCGACTGGATGGAGATCGAGAAGCAGAGAGGTATTTCGGTCACTTCTTCCGTTATGCAGTTTCAGTACGACGGCTTCTGCATCAACATTCTGGATACCCCCGGTCACCAGGACTTCTCTGAGGACACCTACCGGACCCTGATGGCGGCGGACTCCGCAGTCATGGTCATCGACGGTGCCAAGGGCGTGGAGCCCCAGACCCGGAAGCTGTTCAAGGTCTGTGCGATGCGTCATATTCCCATCTTTACCTTCATCAATAAGATGGACCGGGAGACCCGGGACCCCTTTGACCTGCTGGACGAGGTGGAGCGGGAGCTGGGCATTGAGACCTATGCCATGAACTGGCCCATTGGCTGCGGCAAGGATTTTCAGGGTGTTTACGACCGGGAAAAGAGCCAGCTGCTGTTTTTCTCCGGTGTCAACGGCAAGAGCCGTGCGGACAAGATGGAGGTTGACCTCTATGATCCCCAGGTGGCGGAGCTTCTGGATTCCGAAGCCAAGCATCAGCAGCTCGTTGACGATGTGGAGCTGCTGTCCGCAGGCCGGGAGCTGGATCTGGAGGAGGTCCGTCATGGACAGCTGAGTCCTGTGTTCTTTGGCTCTGCGCTGACGAACTTCGGCATTGAACCCTTCCTGGAGCACTTCCTTCGGATGACTCCGCCTCCTCTGGCCCGTGTGGCAGACTGCGGCCCCATTGACACCTTCAGCGAGGATTTTTCAGCATTCGTCTTTAAGATCCAGGCAAACATGAACAAGGCCCACCGGGACCGCCTGGCATTTATGCGGATCTGCTCCGGCAAGTTCCAGAGAGATACGGAGTATTTCCATGTCCAGGGCAACAAGAAAATGCGCCTTTCTCAGCCTCAGCAGATGATGGCTGCGGAGCGTGAAATCGTGGAAGAGGCCTATGCCGGTGATGTCATCGGCGTGTTTGACCCCGGTATCTTCTCCATTGGCGATACCATCACCACACCGGGCAAGAAATTCAGATTCTCAGGGATTCCGACCTTTGCCCCTGAACATTTCTGCCGGGTTTCTGCCAAAGACTCCATGAAGCGCAAGCAGTTTGTGAAGGGCACCGAGCAGATCGCCCAGGAGGGTGCCATCCAGATCTTCAAGCTCCCGAACTCCGGTATGGAGGAGGTCATCGTGGGCGTTGTGGGCACCTTGCAGTTTGACGTGTTCCAGTACCGTATGAAAAATGAGTACGGCGTGGATCTGCGGATGGAGATGCTGCCCTACGAGGAGATCCGCCGGATCGACAAGTGGAACGGCGAGCTCATCGACCTGAATCTGGGCAGTGATGCCGAGCTTCTGGAGGACTACAAGGGGAATAACCTGCTGGTATTCTCCAGCTTCTGGGCCATTGACTTTACCTGCCGGAAGAATCCCGGCCTGGAGCTGTCTGAAATTGTGGTGGAAGAGGGCTGAGAAAGCCGTTCGCCGCATAGTATAGAAAATCGAGAGGGGATGGGTTTGTGAAAGCCTGGCAGCATTTCAAAACCATTACAAAACACAAGCTCCTGGTGATGGACGGATGTTTCCGTGTGGGCCTGTACCGCCAGGGTTTGACCCACGACCTGTCAAAGTTTTCTCCCACGGAATTTTGGGTGGGTGCCCGGTACTACCAGGGCACCCGCAGTCCCAACGCTGCGGAGCGTGAGGATAAAGGCTACAGTGAAGCCTGGATGCACCACAAGGGCCGTAACCGTCACCATTACGAATATTGGGTGGACCTCAATCCGGTGAGCAGACGCTATGAGCCGGTGGTGATGCCCCGAAAATATCTGGTGGAGATGGTGATGGACCGTCGAGCTGCCTGCATGACCTATCAGGGAAAGGCCTATACCGATGCCTCCCCCCTGGAATACCTGGACCGCAGCCGTGAACGGAACTTTATGAACCCCGTTACGGAGAAAGAGCTGCGTTATCTACTCACCATGCTCCGGGACAAAGGGGAGAAGGAGACCTTTTGTTGCATCCGCCGGGAGGTCCTGCGGGGGAAGCCCTTTCCCTGGGAAGAAAAAATTCCTGAAAATGAAAATTAATGCTTGACTTTTTTAAAATATCCGTTATAATAGCTACTGTTAGCGATAGAGGATTTGTGTAACGGTAGCACACCGGACTCTGACTCCGTTTGCGGGGGTTCGAATCCCTCATCCTCTGCCAAAAAAGTAGTCATCACATTTGTGATGACTACTTTTTTTAGTGCGCCCGCCGGGCGCACGCTACTAACGGGTGAAAGTCCCGAACCCGCCCGGCAGTGGGAAGGGTATAGCCTAAGGCATGGGCACAGGGCTTGACCCCGATTTATGAACCCAGATTCTGCGAACCCAGTTATGGATTCCGGCCCGGAAGAGGGGCGCATGACGCACGCAGAAGGTGCCGGGAGTACCGTAACGCCGGGAAGCTCTGGACGGTGGATATGGACCTTGCAAAGTTTTTCGATACCGTAAACCAGAGCGAGCGCATGGAGATCCTGCCCAGAGATATCAAGGATGGAAGGGGGGGTCCCTCATCCACAGGTATCTGAGAGCAGGCGTCGTGGAATGCGGGAGAAGCGTACTGGTATATGTCAAAGGCCCCAGCTATGGGAACAGCTCTCTCCAACAAAAGGCTGGAGAAGGCGGGGTTTCCGAGCTTTTGGTCATATTGCAAATCTGTCAGTGCGCAAATAAGGGAGGAGCCAACGGTACGTACGGTTCTTGGGGAGGTCGGCTGACCGCATAGCGGTCAGCCTCCTACTCCCTCCGAGAGATTCGAACCCATCTAAATTCAGCCGTCCACTGGACGGCTGATCCTGGGCAGAAACGCCCGGGACACAAAAGCAATCTCCAATCCCCTCATTCTCTCTTTCGGCGGATTCTCCAGTCGGGAGCATTGTCTGCTGAATGGTGTCAAAAATTTCTCCTCATTCCAGCGACTATTTCTGCCCGAAAGCAGGGAGGATGTGAGGAAGGCTAATTTTTCAGTTCCCTCTTTCAGTGCCCTCTATGTACGACCCTACAATATTATATATGAATGTATGCGGCTCCACCGTTTGGCGGAGCTGTTTTTAACAGACAGAATCGGAAAGGAAGCTCTATGGTAACCAATCAATTTTCACAATCCTACAATGCGCGTGCCCTGATGAAATGCAGTCTCCCTCCAATGGTGATGCTGGTATTTATGTCCCTTTACCAGACAATGGACGGGGTTTTTGTCTCCAATCTCATTGGAGAGCTGGGACTGACTGCGCTGAATATCGTCTATCCCTTCACCAGTGTAGTGATTGCAGTATCCATTATGCTTGCTTCCGGTGCCAGTGCGGTGGTTGCCCGGAATATGGGCCAGGGAAAGGCGCAGGAGGCCAAGGAAAACTTTACCCTGGTCATAATCGCGGGTCTGGTGCTCTCTCTGGTGATCACCGTGCTGGGGGCTTGGTACATTGAGGATATTATCTGGTTTCTGGGAGCTACCCCAAGAATCTACGAGATGTGTTATGACTATTTAATTGTCATTGTCTGGTCTACCCCTCTGGCGGTTTTGCAGCTGCTGTTTCAGACCTTTTTTGTGACAGCGGCAAAGCCTAAGCTGGGGCTGCTCTTTACGGTGCTGGGCGGTGCGGCCAATATCGTTCTGGACTATCTGTTCCTAATGGTTTTTCCTATGGGAATCCAAGGGGCTGCCCTGGCTACGGCAGTGGGCTATAGCTTCCTGGCCTTGTTTGGCCTTTACTACTTTAGCTTCCACCGGAAGGGACAGCTGTATTTAGTAAGGCCGAAGCTGCGATGGCGCGTTCTGAGGGACACCTGCATCAATGGGATAAGCGAGATGATCAACAATCTGGCAGTGGCTGTGACCACCCTGATCTTTAATCTCGTGGGCATCCGCTATCTCCGGGAAGAGGGAATTGCCGCCATTTCTATTGTGCTCTATGCCCAGTTTGTGATGACATCTGTGTTTATGGGATATGCTGCCGGCGTTGCACCCATTTTCAGCTATAAGTATGGGGCAGAAGATCATTCCCAGCTCCAAAGGCTCTTCCGCATCAGCATTTTGTTTGTGGGCGGCCTATCTGTTGTTACGTTTCTGCTGGCATTTCCCTTGGCAAGGCCGATTGGGCTGGTATTTGCTGCAAACAACGGCTATGTTCTTGATCTGACGGTACGGGGGTTTCGGATTTTTGCGTTGTCCTTCCTGTTTACGGGGCTTAATATCTTTGCTTCGGCACTGTTTACGGCATTTTCCAACGGAGCGGTTTCCGGGCTTCTGTCCTTCCTGCGTACCTTCGTGCTGCTGTCGGTGGCATTGGTGGCCCTGCCGCTGATGATTGGGGCGGATGGAATCTGGCTGGCGGTCCCGGCTGCCGAAGGACTGGCACTGGCGGCATCGGTGCTCTATCTGCGGAAATATCGGAAGGTTTACCATTATGGCAGAGAATAAAACAGACAATGGAAAAGAAAAAGCCATCAGAGAAAACATGTGTATGCAGTACAGAGACATATAAAAAAAGAAACCCGGAAAAAGCCCGGGCAAAAGCACGGATGAAGGATGCAAATTTCAGGAAAGGAAGAGAAACGAAAAGATGGTTTTTTTCTGATTTGCCAAAATGAACTATTTTAAAAAATTGTGAGCGGCGGGAAAATCAAATCCGAAAAAAATAATTTCATCCTCTCTTAACAATTGTGCGGGTATATGCGGGAGAGAAGCCGGTTAGAGATATTTCACAGAGATTTCCCAACGGGGGGCAGGATAAAACAGATTCAGGCAAGAGAGGGAGTTGATAATGATAAATAGTCTGCTTTTTTTGCCAAAATTCGATGTGCTTTTTTTACAAAACATGTGTGAACAATTTGTCTGTATTTAACAAAAAATTAATCAATTCCCATTTTGCACATGACTGGTATTTACATTATTAAATGAGTGAAGTATAATTAATGCGACATAAGGGAGCACTGGAAGGCGCGCTCGGCTCCGGTAGAAGGCTGTTCTGCACAGCGGGACATTCCCTTGTGTCTGCCTTACTTTGGCTTTTTCGGCAATGGCCGAGATAAGCATACAACAACTTAGGAGGATACATAATGAAAAAGATCATCGCAATGATTCTGGCTCTGGTCATGGTTTGCGGTCTGGTTGCCTGCGGCAACAGCAGCGCACCCGCTTCTGAGGGCAAGACTAAGGTCAGCGTATTCTGGTACGACGAGTCCGACGTTTACCTCAGCACTGTTCGTGACGCTCTGAACAAGGAGCTGGACGCAGCTGGTGTCAAGTACGACAACCAGTTCGCTGCTGGCAACCAGTCCAAGCAGATCGACCAGATCAAGACCGCTGTTGCCGGTGGCTCCAACCTGCTGGTTGTGAACCAGGTTACTTCCGGTTCTCCTGACACCGCTGAGGACATCCTGGCTGTCGCCGGTGATATTCCTGTTATCTTCTTCAACCGTGCAATCGGTTCTGAGGATGCTCCTGACCTGCCCGTGTTCGAGGCTCACAACAACGTCTGCTTCATCGGCACCGACGCTCCCGAGGCTGGCCACATGCAGGGCAAGATGGTTGGCGAGTACGTCCTCGAGCACTACGACGACATCGACCTCAACAAGGACGGCAAGATCTCCTACGCTATGTTCAAGGGCGACGAGGCCAACATTGAGGCTATCTACCGTACCCAGTACGGCGTTGAGGATGCCAACAAGGTCCTGGAAGCAGCTGGCAAGCCCGCTCTGGTGTACTTCGATGCTGCTAAGGGTGAGAACGACAGATATCAGGTCGATATGGGCGGCGCATGGTCTGCAAAGGCTGCTACCGACTACATGGAGACCAACTTCGTTACCTACAACGAGAGCAGCAACAACATGATCGAGCTGGTTATCTGCAACAACGACGGCATGGCTGAAGGTGTTGTGGCTACCCTGCAGAACAAGGGCTACAACAAGGAAGGCGCACACGTTGTTCCCGTCTTCGGTGTTGATGCTACTGACAACGCTAAGGCTCTGATCGCTGAGGGTGCTATGACCGGCACCGTCAAGCAGGATGCCGAAGGCATGGCAGCAGCTATCCGTCAGACTGTCGAGGCTATTGCCAGCGGCAAGACTCCTGTGGACGCTCTGGCTTCTCTGTCCGACGACCGCTTCAGCATTGCTTCTGACTGCACTGCAAAGCTGTACGTTGCTTACGCTCCCTACACGGGCGAATAAGCATATTTCACTGCGCTTAATCCGGGCAGCTGTCGTTCCGGCGGCAGCTGCCTTTTTAGTGCAGGGAGCTGCGGATTGGCAGGGAACGGTGAATACCGTGCCGCCCGGTCCCGAAAAAGAAAAAAGGGACGGTGTTCACCGTTCTCTGTCACGCTCTGCGCGGACGCTGCAAACACAAGAACAAGATGGGAGGAACGCATTATGGAACATGATGTTCTACTGAAAATGGTAGACATTACGAAGACATTCCCCGGCGTCAAGGCCCTGGACCATGTTTCTCTGGAAGTGAAGCGTGGTACAGTCCATGCCCTTATGGGTGAAAACGGTGCGGGTAAGTCCACTTTGATGAAGTGCCTGTTCGGTATCTACAGTAAAGATGAGGGACATATCTACCTGGAGGGAGAAGAGGTCAGCTTTAAGAGCAGTAAGGAGGCTCTTGATAATGGCGTGGCTATGGTTCATCAGGAGCTGAACCAGGCACTCAAGCGTTCGGTCATGGATAATCTGTGGCTGGGACGTTACCCCAAGATCGGCGGCATTGCCATCGATGAACGAAAAATGTACAAGGACACCATGGATGTGTTCAATGAGCTGGGGATCGATGTGGACCCCAGACGGATCATGAGCACGATGCCCGTTTCTCAGCGGCAGATGGTGGAGATCGCCAAGGCTGTTTCCTACCACTCCAAGGTCATCGTTTTTGACGAGCCGACCTCTTCTCTGACAGAGGAAGAAGTGGAACACCTCTTTAAGATCATCAATATGCTCCGGGATCGGGGCGTGGCAATCATTTACATCTCTCATAAAATGGCAGAGATCAAGCAGATTTCCGATGAGATCACCATCATGCGAGACGGCCAGTGGGTGGCTACCGAGCCTGCTGCAGATTTGGAGATGTCCGATATCATTCGGCTCATGGTCGGTCGGGAACTGACCAACCAGTTCCCGCCGAAAACCAACAAGCCCGGGGATGTCTACCTCAAGGTGGAGGGGCTTACCGGTATGTACAACCAGCTGCAGGAAGTTTCCTTCGAGGCACGTCGGGGTGAGATCCTGGGCTTCGCAGGTCTGGACAGCTCCGGCCGAACGGAGACGCTGGAGAGTATCTTCGGCATCCGCACCCGGAAGGAAGGAAAGATCTACCTGGGCGGCAAGGAGGTCCATAACCGAAACAGCGGCGAATCCATTAAAAACGGCTTTGCTCTGCTCACCGAGGAACGCCGTGCCACCGGTATTTTCAGCATTCTGAATATCCGGGATAATACGGTGATCTCCAGCCTGAAGCGGCACAAGAAATTCGGCCTCTATCTCAGCGAAAAGTCTCAGCGGGAAGATACCCAGCGTTACATTGATGCGATGCACACCAAGACGCCCTCTCAGGAGACAAAGATCCGCAGCCTGTCCGGCGGCAACCAGCAGAAGGTCATCATCGGCCGCTGGCTGCTCACCGACCCTGAGGTCCTGCTTTTGGATGAGCCCACCCGCGGCATCGACGTGGGCGCAAAGTACGAGATCTATCAGTTGATTCTGGACCTTGCCAACCAGGGCAAGACCGTCCTGATGGTTTCTTCGGAAATGCCTGAGCTGCTGGGTGTGTGTGATCGAATCGTTGTCATGTCCGGCGGACGGGTCGCCGGTGAGGTGGATGCAAAGAATACGACCCAGGAAGAGATCATGACCCTGGCCGCTAAGTATGTATAAGGAGGAAATAACCAATGGTCAATCCTGTAACTAACCTCCGCAGAACTGCTGCGGAATTCCAAGCTAAGGATAAGAAGGATCAGAAACGCGCCATCGTTGACGGTATTCTGAATAACGCTCTGTACATTATGATGGCCATCTTCGTGGTGTACACTGCATTCGCAACGGACAACTTCCTGTCCTGGGGTTCTTTCGCAAACCTCATCACCCAGGTGGCAGCTGACCTGCCTCTGGCTCTGGGTATCGCCGGCTGTATTGTTCTCACCGGCACCGACCTTTCCGCAGGCCGTGTCATGGGACTGAGTGCTGCGGTTTCCGGTGTGCTGCTGCAGAAGTCCGGTTATGTGAACAAGATGTTCACCAACCTGCCCGAGATCAGTGTGGGCTGGATTCTTTGCACTCTGCTGTTTGTTGCCCTTGTTGGTGCTGCCATCGGTCTGGTCAACGGCTTTTTTGTCGCAAAGTTCAATCTGCATCCCTTCATCGTTACTTTGGCAACACAGCTGATCACCTATGGTATCATCCTGTGGTTCTTCGCCCTCAACGGCAACAACGGTCAGCCTATCTCCGGTCTGAGCGTTGAATATAAGA
>SAMEA104404103__coassemble_1419_pt1 | contig 14644 bp, 12 predicted proteins | sample SAMEA104404103__metabat2_low_PE_041 | metagenome-assembled genome bin SAMEA104404103 (sample SAMEA104404103) | Balaenoptera acutorostrata | reverse complement strand
AATATATCATACCACATCCAAAACCTGTATGCAACGGTGCAGATTTCACAGATTATAGTTGGAAAATTATCCATTTTGCCAAATACGGATATTCCCCCTGCTGCCCCGCCCTTTTCAAGACAGGAAACGCCAAAACCCGGCAATTTCGTTGTTTTCTCCCCCCATTATCCCAAAGATCCCGGCAAAATCCGTTTTCCCCAGAGAGAAAGCGGTTCTGCCGGGATTTGCTGTTTTGTGAAATCTCAGTTCAGGCTGTAGCCGTTCTCAGTCTCCCGCAGGCAGATGCTGTAGTAGGCTGTCATTGCCTTTTCCAGGTAGGCAACATCCGCCACGGAAGCGGTCTCATAGCAGGAGTGCATGGCCAGCTGGGCAAGGCCGATGTCAGCGGTGGGCACCGACACATGGGTGATGGAGATATGGCCCAGAGTGGAGCCGCCGGGCAGATCTGCCCGGTTATAGTAGGTCTGCACCGGCACATCCGCCTGCTGACAGACCTTGCGGAAGACGGCGGCAGAAACACCGTCGGTGGTGTAATGCTGGGCCGCATTGAACTTGAGGACCACGCCGCCGCCCAGCACCGGGGCGTTGTTGGGGTCTGCATATTCTGGGTGGTTGGGATGCAGGCCGTGGGCATTGTCCGCAGAGGCCATGAAGGACTGGCTGAGCATCTGCCGCAGATCCAGATCCAGGGCCTGGCAGATCCGCTCCAGGGTGTCGCTGAGCAGAGTGGATGCCGCGCCCTGGGTGGAGTTGGAGCCCACTTCCTCGCTGTCAAAGACGCACAGCACCGGGATGCTGCCGCAGTCCCGGCCCTTCAGGAAGCCCTGGGTGCAGCCCCAGGCACACTCCAGATCGTCGAGGGCGGCGGAGGAGACATACTCCTCATCCACGCCCCAGACGCTGGCCTTCTGGCGGACATAGAGATAGAGGTCATGGCCCAGGATCTTCCCGCCGGCCTGCGCCTCCAGCAGCGCCCAAAGCTTTCCGGCAGCGTCCTTGCCGCCCAGCAGGGGCAGGGTGTCGCAGGTGAGGTTATAGGCATAGCCGTCGTTTGCCTTGCGGTTCATATGGATCGCCACGTTGGGGATCAGCATCAGGTCCCGGTCGATATCGATGAGCTTGGTCTCAATGCCCTTCTCGGTCTCCACCAGCACACGGCCGGCAACAGACAGAGGCCGGTCCAGCCAGGGCGCAATGAGCATTCCGCCGTACTTCTCCGTAGCCAGCCGGGTATAGGTTCCGGTGAGCTCACCGTTTTCCTTGAGCTTAAAGCTGGGACGGTCGGAGTGGCTGGCGCTCATAAGAAAGCCGCCCTTGATCTCCTGGGGCACCCGGAAGGCCAGCACTGCCGTGCCGCCCCGGGTGAGATAGTACTTGCCGCCGGGAACCAGCTCCCACTTCCGGGACTCCTTGAGGCAGGTGTAGCCTGCATCCTGAAGCTCCTTCACCAGGTAGTTCTGGGCATGATAGACACTGTGGGCCTGATCCAGGAAGGCGCACAGCTTCTGGGTTTCCATATTCATTGTCGTTTTTTCCCTTCTTACTTCTTGTCCACCAGCTGGCAGAACAGGTCGATCTGATCGGCGATGGTCTGCAAGGCACTGCGCCAGAATTCCTTGTCGGTGAGGTCGATGCCTGCAACCTTTGCGGTATCCTCAGCAGTGGCAACGGTGGTGGTGTGCAGCAGCTTCTTGTACTTGGGCACGAAGGCTGCTCCCTCCTTCTCGTACTGGGCATAGAGGCCCCGGGCGAAGAGGCCGCCGAAGGCATAGGGGAAGTTATAGAAGGTGGGGCCGTAGTAGTGGCTCTTGCAGACCCACATATAGGGGTGCATACAGCTTTCATCCAGGCCGGTGCCGTAGGACTGCTTCTGTGCCTCGGTCATAAACCGGCACAGCGTATCCGCATTCATGAACTGGGCAGAGCGGTTTTCAAACACCATGGCCTCAAAGCGGTAGCGGGAGTAGATGTCGCAGATGATCTGGGTGGCATCCTGGAGCTGGGACTCGATGAGCGCCAGCTTCTCCTGGTCGTCCGCTGCCTTCTTGATGGCAGAAGCCATGACCACACACTCGTTGAAGGTGGAAGCAGTCTCTGCTACAGGCATGGAATAGTCCTGATTGAGGGGGCGATGGTCCCGGATGCACTGGTTGTGGAAGGCGTGGCCCAGCTCATGGGCCAGGGTCACTACGTCGGTGAACATCCCGTCGAAGTTGGTGAGGATCCGGCTCTCACCCAGGCACTCTACACCGGCGCAGAAAGCACCGCCGGCCTTGCCGTCTCTGGGATAGAAATCGATCCAGGCATTGTCGAAGGCCTTGGCGATCATCTGGGAAAGCTCCCCGTCAAACTCCGCAAACAGATTCACCAGGTAGTTTCTGGCGTCCTCGGTGGTGAACTTGGTGGAGGACTTGCCCATGGGAGCAAAGAGATCATACCAGGGCAGGCCGTTCTCGTGGCCCAGAGCCTTGCCCTTCACCCGCAGATACTCCCAGAACTTGGGCAGATACTCGTCCATGGCGGAGAGCATGGCATCCAGGGTCTTGCGGCTCATGTCGGACTGCTTGAGGGTCCGCTCCAGAGGAGATGCGTAGCCGCGAAGCTGGCAGTCGGAGATCGTCTCCAGCTTGATGGAGTTGAGGGCATAGGCCACCGGGTCCTTGATCCGGTCATAGCAGGCAAGCTCTGCCTCATAGGCGTCCTTACGGACCTGGGGGTCGGGGTCATAGGCAAGGTTACGGATAGCGGAGAGGTTGGTGAGCTTGCCCTGATAGGTCACGGGCACGGTGCTGGTGAGGTACTGCTGCATATCGCTCCAGGCATCTCCACCGGAGAGGGCGAATTTTGCCGCCACAGACTCTGCAATGCCGGGCATCAGATAGCGGCTGGACTCCTGCAGCTTCCGGAACAGGAAGGTATACGCTTTCAGGTCCTCGTCCTCCTGGACCAGCTCCATGAGGTTCGGCAGCTTTGCGGCCCACTCCTGGAAGGCTGCCAGCGGTGCGGCCAGGCTGCTGTAGAGGCCCATCACCCGGCCCAGCTGAGAACCGGCACTGGGGTCCTTGGTATCTGCGGACTGGCGCAGAGAAGCATAGCCTGCCAGCTTATTGACGAGGGCGGTGCACTGCTCCTGCAATGCAATGCCCCGGCGCAGTCCCTCCGGGCCGGAAAGCTGGGGAAGCTCCTGGATGCAGGCGGTCATCTGCGCGGCCTTCTCCTCCAGAGATCTCATGTCTTTTTCAAATTCAGGATCGTCAAACCCTTTATAAATAGGGTCCAGATTCCAGATTTCATTCATATCATGTTCCTCCTTGTCCATTTGGATTTTCTATATTTTACATCACCCTCCCCTTTCCGTCAACCGGAAAACCAATCGCTCTTTATTTTGTCGATAATCATCGAATTATTGGTTTTTCAACAAATTATGTGAAGAAATCATCGGTTTTTGTCGAGCGATTGTTTTTGATTTCCCTTGCAAAAAGGGGCGCATTATGCTAAATTATATTTGTCGCTGCGGCGGAAACGCCGCGCTTGGGGAGAAATTTATGTTGACAGGAGAGGAATTCATGGAACACACAACAACCGTGTTTATCGCTGACAGTGCCGAGGACTTCTGCACGGGACTTACGGCAGCACTTCAGCGAGCAGAGGGTTTTGAAGTCGTTGGGACAGCAGGCGACGGGGAGCAGGCTATCCGCATGATCACCGCGCGGAAGCCGGATGTGCTGGTGCTGGATCTCATGCTCAGCAAAAAGGACGGGATCAGCGTCCTGAAGGCTATTTCGTCTCTGGACCGGCCGCCCAAAACCCTGGCTACATCCGCTTTTATGACTGACTATATTTCATCTGCCGCCGCAAATCTCGGGGTCAAGTATCTGATGATGAAGCCCTGCGATACGTCGGCCCTGGTGGAACGGCTGGAAGAGATCCGAGGTGGGGAGAGCCTTCGGACCGTGAATATCCACCGGGCAGACAAGGCAGGCATTGAAACCATGGTCACCAGTATTATCCACGAAATCGGTGTACCCGCCCACATCAAGGGGTATCAGTACCTTCGGGAAGCCATTATCATTGCCGTCAATGATATGGATGTGATCAACGCCATTACGAAGGTGCTCTACCCCCAGGTGGCAAAGACCTTCTCCACCACCCCCAGCCGGGTGGAGCGTGCCATCCGCCACGCCATTGAGGTTGCCTGGGACCGGGGAGACCTGGACACGCTGCAGCGGTTTTTCGGCTACACCGTCAGCAACACCAAAGGCAAGCCGACCAACAGCGAATTCATCGCCCTGATTGCGGACAAGCTGCAATTGCAGCTGAAAAGTGCCGAGGCCGCCCAGTTCTGAAAACCGATTTTATGGAAAAACACGTCGAATCCCAGGAAAAGCTCCGTGGATTCGGCGTGTTTTTATTATGTAGTTACGTCCTCAGCCCTGGCACAGCTGCAAGAAGCTCTCTCTGCGCTCCACGGCAGGAATGCACTTATGGCACAGGTATTCCTCCCGGAAGAGCCCGGGAACACCTTCCCCATCGCCGCAGCGGTGGCAGGCAGGGATCCGGGTCACCTTGTTGTCATAGACCCAGCTGTAACGGCTTGCCGGGGGGAAGAGCTTGGGAGAAAATTCATCTACAGAGTGCTCCGGGAGCCGCTTGTAGTTATAGATGTTGGAGTCCCGGATGACCACATTGCCATTCTCCGTCATGTGGGTCAGCACCAGGAAATGACCGGTTTTCGTAAAGTAGCCCTTGCTCTGGAGATTAATGACCATCTTGCCCTGGTTCAGGGAATCTTCGATATCCTGCCAGGTGAATGCCCGGTGGTCCAGGAAATATCCCATCTCCGGCGGGGTGTTGATGAAGATCATGGTATCCGTACCGTGCAGGCCGTTGTACCGTCCGTACCGGGCTGCCAGCATGGCAGGGGTCAGCCGGGTATCGGTCATATAGGTGGAGAGCATGGCAAGGGAGGTGATGCCGCAGCCATGGGAAGAGACATTGTAGCCGCCGTAGGGGGCCTTTTTGTAGTCCTGCTGGATGTATACCGGGACCTCGGGGAACCGCTCGTGGGCAACGTCCGGATAGAGGACCGCCTGGTTCAGGTCCAGGGTCGGTGCCTTCTCCACCGGCTCCAGGGTGATTTTGTCATAGGAGACCGTCATGGGGTAGTCCTTCTTTGCCTGCTCTGCCAGCTTCCGAAGCTGCTGGCTGCGGAGCTTGGCCTCCGTCTGCGCATAGGCCTCATCCTGCTTTCCGCAGAAATAGAGGATGTGCCAGCCGAAGTCACTGCGGAGGATCTCGCTGTCCCCGGGCTCTCTGGCAGGGTCGAAGCACCAATCGTCCAGAGGCTTTATCAGCTGTCCCTGGTGGAGATCCACATAGAGGCCGCCGTTGAGGCTGGAACCGGGGTCCTGGGAGTTGTCGTGGGCCAGCACCGAGAAGCTCACTTCCGTGGGGCGGTTTGCCTTCCACTTCTGCAGCATATTTTTGGCATCCTTTTCCCGGGCTGCCCACTGCTCCTCGGTTGCCGTGACCCGGCCCTGAGCATCCACCGCAGCATCCTGGGGAACCAGCAGAATATGGCGCAGGTTCACCAGGTAGTTCCCGCTGGTGGTCATCTCCACCGCCACCTCTTCGGCAGTGGGGGCAATGTCATAGCCCTGCTCCGTGTAGTACATATAGCTCCAGTTGAGGAGGGCAGCATAGTCCGTAAGATCCTGCCCGGTCACTCCGGCACCGAACTGGTCCCGGGCCATGGTGTCAAGATCGGCATAGCCCTGCTCCCGGGCCAGGGTCTCCAGCATCTGGGGGATGCCGTCCAGATAGGCCTGGTGCATGGTGTTGGGCTTGAAGGTTGCGTCCAGATCATAGAGAATATCGTTTGCCGGAACATTGGACATATATTCCTGGTGCAGCTCCGGGATGGGCTCAAAGTTCAGCTCCTGCCGCACCACGGTTTCCCGGCTCTTCTGTTCCAGAGCCTGGAGGGTGTGCCAGCTGTCCAGAGCGCTTCCCAGGATCACCTGCTGCCAGGATAGCTCCGTGTCGGTAAAGAGACACCTCTGGGTATCCAGAGGCTGAGAAAGATCCGGACCCTGTTCCTCCCCGGCTGCCTGTAAAAGGGCCTGGCGGTAGAAAATGCCCAGCATTCCGTTGGTGAGTTTAGCGTCTCCCACGGAAGCCACCTGGGCAGATCCGTCAAAGGGCAGGGTGTAAGTTCCCTTCTCCCCCACCGTCCCCGGGATGCCGTCAGGAAGGACCGTCGCTGCCGCGGCAGCTTCCGTAGGTGCGTTTTTTCCCTCTGTGGGTTTCTGGGAAGGGGTGCCGCAGCCCCCCAGCAGGAGAGTCAGGGCCAAGGTTCCGGACAAAGCCCGGAATAATCCCCGCTTTCCGAGGCCTTTGCCGTTTCTATCTGTTTTCATCTTCTGTCAGCTCCTTGATCTGGCTGTGATTTTGTCTGCTTTGAAAAGCAAAATCGGATTTATGGGATTATTCTACCATGGGGGACATTCCATTGCAAGTATCTGCACCGGGGGCATTGCGGAAACTTTTCTTGAAAAATTCAAAATACGGACATGGTTTGCCCCGGGCTGGCTCTTGCTTTTCCCCTATAAATCAGATATAATCCCAGTAGAATGCAAACACAAGGAGGATTCCCCCAATGGAAAACGAAAACACCCTTCCCGAAGAGGAAGTCAGCATTCTCACCCTTACCGACGAAAACGGTAAGGAAGAGAATTTTGAATATCTGGACGTTGTTGAATATCAGGGTAAGGAGTATCTGCTGCTCATGCCCGCCGACGAGCTGGAGACCCAGGTAGTCATCCTGGAAGTGGAGCCTGTGGACGAGGAGACCGAGAACTACCTGTCCGTCAGCGACGAGAAGATCCTGAACGCTGTCTATGACATCTTCAAGGAGAAGTATAAGGACGTTCTGACCTTTGAGGAGTAATTCCTATGAAGGAGGAATTTTCCCGAACCGGCCTGCTCCTGGGAGAGCAAGCCCTGGAACGGCTGCAAAAAGCCCGGGTAGCTCTCTTCGGCCTGGGCGGTGTAGGCGGCTACACCCTGGAAGCCCTGGCCCGCAGCGGGATTGGTGAGCTTCATCTCATCGACAACGACTGCTTCAGCCTCTCCAACCTGAACCGCCAGATTCTTGCCACCCACGCTTCCGTGGGGCGGCCCAAGGTGGAGGTGGCCAGGGAGCGGGTGCTGGACATCAATCCCGATGCCGTGGTGCACACCTACCCCCTTTTCTACACCCCGGATACCGCCGATCAGCTGGACTTTTCTGCCTTTGACTACGTCATCGATGCCATCGACACCGTATCCGGCAAGCTCTCTCTCATTGAGCGGGCCTTTGCCGCCGGGGTTCCGGTGATCAGCTGCATGGGAACCGGAAATAAGCTGGACCCCGCCGGGTTTATCTGTACGGACCTCAGCAAAACTTCCATGTGTCCTCTGGCCCGGGTGATGCGCCGGGAGCTGGGCAAGCGGGGTATCAAGCATATGAAGGTGGTCTACTCACAGGAGGAGCCTCTCACTCCCACCGGATGGGAGGAAGAGGCTGCCGCCATCGGAAAGCGGCAGATCCCCGGAAGCGTTTCCTTTGTTCCCGGAGCCGCCGGGCTCATTCTCGCAGGAGAGGTCATCAAGGATATCGCAAGGATTTTATAATTTCTGTCCTCTCTCTCCAAGGGAGAGGACTTTTTTGGGGTCAAGGAGGATTTTTATGACATACTCAGATGTACTGGCAGCGGCACGGAGCTGCAGCGGGCCCTATTGCAAGGCCTGTCCCGTGTGCAACGGCCGGGCCTGCGGCAATACCGTCCCCGGTCCCGGTGCCAAAGGCACCGGAACGGTGGCTGTCCGCAACTATGAAGCCTGGCAGAAGGTATTTCTTAACATGGACACCATCTGTGATGGCGGCCCGGTGGATACCGGATGCACCCTGTTTGGGCAGCACTATGATCTGCCGGTGTTTGCAGGCCCGGTGGGTGCCGTGAAGCTTCACTACGGCGACAAGTACACCGACCGGGAGTACAATGACATTCTGGTTCCTGCCTGTGCCGAGGCCGGAATCGCTGCATTTACCGGGGACGGCACCGACCCCCAAGTCTTCACCGCCGCTGCCGGAGCCATTGGCAAAAACGGCGGCAAGGGCATTCCCACGGTGAAGCCCTGGGATCAGGCCACAGTCTTTGCCAAGCTGGATGCGGCAAAAGCCGCCGGTGCCAGGGTCTTCGCCATGGATATCGATGCCGCAGGACTTCCCTTTCTGAAGGGCCTCAATCCCCCTGCCGGCTCCAAAACCGTGGACCAGCTCCGGGAGATCATCCGCTATGCAGACGCCCCCTTCATCATCAAAGGTGTGATGACCGTTTCCGGCGCCCGCAAGGCTCTGGAAGCCGGAGCTGCCGGTATTGTGGTATCCAACCACGGCGGTCGTGTTCAGGACGGTGTACCTGCCACTGCGCAGGTTCTGCCCGCCATTGCCCAGGCCGTCAAGGGACAGATGACGGTCCTGGTGGACGGCGGCATCCGCAGCGGTGTGGATGTATGCAAGGCACTGGCCCTGGGAGCCGATGCCGTGATCCTGGCCCGGCCCTACGTCACCGCGGTCTATGGCGGCGGGGCAGAGGGCGTAAAGCTCCTGACCCAAAAGCTCCGGGGGGAGCTGGCCGATACCATGGCTATGTGCGGTGTTCACAGCCTCAAGGAGATCACTTCCGATCTGCTGGCAAACTTCTGACTGTAAAACGAAAAAGCAGCTGGAAAGCTTCCACTTTCCAGCTGCTTTTTCGTTTTTAAGTATTTTCCTTGTGGGGGATCTGGTTTTCCCAGAAAGGCTCTGTATGGGACTCATTATCGCAGCAGCCACCGGTTCTGGGCTTAAACTGCAATTCCTGACTGCGGACGCTGACGGTGGTGCAGCAGGGGATGGAATGGGTGATGAACACGTTGGAGCCAATGACGCTGTCCCGCCCGATCACCGTCTCACCACCCAGGATGGAGGCACCGGCATAGATGGTGACGTTATCCTCAATGGTGGGGTGGCGGCGGACACCCCGCAGGCTCTGACCGCCTCGGGTAGTCAGTGCGCCCAGGGTCACGCCCTGATAGAGCTTCACACGGTCACCGATCACGGTAGTTTCACCGATGACAATGCCGGTGCCGTGGTCAATGAAGAAGTATTTTCCAATGGTGGCACCGGGGTTGATATCGATGCCTGTGACGCTGTGGGCGTGCTCCGTCATGATACGGGGTACCATGGGCACCCCCAGGGTGTAGAGCACATGGGCCAGACGATAGATGGTAACGGCATACAGGCCGGGGTAGCAGAAGATGATTTCATCCATGCTGTAGGCCGCCGGGTCTCCGTCATAGAATGCCTCCAGATCCGTCTGGACCACTGCCCGGATTTCCGGAATGGCCCGGAAGAAATCCAGGCTCACCTGCTGGGCCAGCTCCTGGGCATCCTCCCGATCCCGGAACACCACCATCAGCTGCTTATTGAGGTTATAGAGCACATCCTCAATGAGCATGGACAGGTTGTGCTTTGCGTTGTAGATCCGATAAGACTTATCCCGGGAGTAGCCGGGGTAGACGATCCGCAGGAGCTTTCCGATCATGTCGATGATGACATCCTTCTCCGGCTGACCGAACAGGTCGATTTTATCAATATTTCTGCCCAGACGGTAGTCTTCCAAAATACCGTCTACGATTCCTTCAATATGGTTTTCAATTGGGGTCATAAAAAAGCCTCCCTTTGCCCTCTAAAATATCATATGTGGATAAGGTTGTCAATTGACAGATCGGCCGTCCCGTGGGTATAATATTATGAAATCTCTATCAACGGAGGGTGATTCCATGTCCCATATCTATACATCTGCCGCACAGCTCGTCGGCAGAACGCCCCTGCTGGAGCTTACCAACATCGAAAGAGCCGACGGCCTGGAGGCTCGGATCCTGGTGAAGCTGGAAGGGCAGAACCCCGCCGGTTCCGTAAAGGATCGGGTGGCCCTTTCCATGATCCTGGACGCCGAGGACCGGGGGCTTCTCCATCCCGGCAGCGTTCTCATTGAGCCCACCTCCGGCAACACCGGTATCGGTCTATGCAGCGTTGCCGCTGCCAGAGGCTACCGCTGCATCATCGTCATGCCCGACTCCATGAGCATGGAGCGCCGCCGTCTCATGTCAGCCTACGGTGCCGAGTTGGTTCTGACCCCCGGCTCCCTGGGAATGCAGGGGGCTCTTGACAAGGCCGACGAGCTCAGCCGGGAAATTCCCGGCAGCTTCCTCCCCGGTCAGTTTGTGAACCCCGCCAACCCCGATGCCCACTACCGCACCACCGGTCCGGAGATTTGGGAGGATACCGACGGGAAGGTGGATATTTTCCTGGCTGGCATCGGCACCGGCGGCACCGTCTCCGGCATTGGTCGGTACCTGAAGGAACAGGACCCCAACGTGAAGGTCATCGGTCTGGAGCCCAAGGATTCCCCGGTGCTCACCCACGGCAGGAGCGGCCCCCACGGCATTCAGGGCATTGGCGCAAACTTTGTGCCGAAGATCCTGGACCGGGAGCTCCTGGATGAGATCATCCCTGTGGACACCCGGGATGCCTACGCCGCAGGCCGCCGCCTGGGTAAGGAAGAGGGCATTCTCTGCGGCATCTCCTCCGGCGCAGCCCTGTGGGCCGCTCTGGAGCTGGCCCGAAGGCCGGAGAACGCAGGCAAAACCATCGTCACCGTTCTCCCCGACGGCGGCGACCGCTACCTCACCACCCCCATGTACGCTGAATAACACCAAAGCAGCTTGAAAAGGGCCTGTCGAAAAAGAGGCCTGCAAAAAGACGAGTAAGCTTCCCCGAACAGGGCTGCTTACTCGTCTTCTTTTACGTTAACATTCAGTCGAAAGGTCGGACACCCGCATGATAAAAATTTGTTCGCCGCAGGGCGGTCCTGTCTGCCGCGTTGACCTTTACAAAATCGACACGCCCGAACATTTAAAGGAGCAGCCGCTTGCCAAGGCAATTAAGCAGGCCGCTCGTTTCCTTGAAAAGCAGGGGCTGACCATTGCTTAGGCCTGGTTAAATACACTTCTGCCTTGCAAAATCATTTGTTTGCAAGGGTGATTTCGTGCGCTTTTTTCGCTGCACCGGGCCAGTACGAACTTTCACGCGAATCTCCCATAATATCAGCCCTATGACACAGGGGTACGGCAAGATTTTGCCGTACCCCTGAACGCTTACTTCTGGGTAATCTCGGAAACAGAGACCTTACGATGTTCTCTCAGAGACAGCGTTGCTGCATCAGCAGCAGCCTTGCTGTCAGGCCGATCGAATTTCGCTGTTTGGAACCAGTCAGGGCGGCGGCGGTTCTCTACTGCTCGCCTCTCTGCTCCAGGATCAGATTCGTTGCGTATGTGCTGATGTTCCATTTTTGACCGCTTTCCCTATGACCGGTCTAAAGGGAGATGCCTACGGAATACTCCGCAAGGCTTATTCCGTAGTACCCCATGATTTATTCTGGAATCGTCTCGGTTATGTAGATACAGTTTCCCACAGTCACCGAATTCACGTTCCTGTCATGCTCTCCGGCGGAGGCCAGGACACTGTATGCCCACCCGCCACAGTGGAATATCTCTATCAGCATCTCCAAGGAATTTCCAAGCAGTATACATATCTGAAGGATAATGTCCATACGCATTCCCGTCAAAGCATGACGCTAATTCGTTCCTGGCTTGCACTGCACGCCTAAGCAAAACCAAAATCACACCTCCATCTTTAATATTTGCAATACTACAATTCCAACAGCTGCACAAAAGCTAACGTCAGAAACAGCACGTTCCCCGGGCCGATAAAAAGCCGCCGTCCCGGTTTGATGCTTCTGGGTTATCTTTCCAATGAAATCTTCCCTGGCATCATTCGCATAAATCCCCTTTTCTTGCAAACAATAGCTCTGGAAGAAAGAAACGCAAGGAGAGGAAATTATGAAAGCTACAGGAATTGTCCGCCGGGTAGATGACCTGGGGCGGATCGTCATTCCCAAAGAGATCCGCCGCACCCTGCGGATTCGGGAGGGTGACCCGTTACTGACATCATGGACACCGAGGGAGCAATTCTGCTTCGCCATGCTGGATCTCATGAAACGCATAGGCGTATAACCTGACTCCTATATCCATAACATTTTCCCCCTGGATAGCACAGAATCAGTGCGTTCCAGGGGAATTTTGGAGTTTATCTTAATTACCCTTCCCTCAGTAGCTTTCATTATGGTTTGCAGTATATATAATCATATTTTATAATGAAACTATATTTTTTAGAAAAAGATGTAATATCTCGACTCTATCCGGGTCTATATCAGTGAACAGCAAAATCAAGGAGGTGTTTTTGTGGACGACAAAAACATAATCGGGCTCTATTGGAGCAGATCCGAGAGTGCAATTCAAGAAACGGATCGTAAATATGGCCGCTATTGCTACCGGATCGCATTCAATATCTTAGCCAATCAGCAGGACTCGGAGGAATGTGTCAGTGACACTTATCTTACGGCCTGGAATCACATTCCCCCTGAAAGGCCTCAAATTCTATCGGCTTATCTTGGGAAGATCACAAGAAACCTGTCTCTTAAATACTGGCGGGATCAGCACGCACAAAAGCGTGGAGGCGGTCAGACGATGCTGGCACTGGAGGAGCTGGAGCAGTGCATTTCAGCAGGAAACAGCACGGAGCAGGAAGTGGATCGAAAACTTCTGGCAGACGCCATCAATCGGTTTCTTGACGATCTCAAGGATGAACAGCGGGAGATCTTCCTGCAGCGGTATTGGTATCTGCAGTCCATCGAAGAAATTGCCATTCGACATAACTATTCCTCCGGTAAAATTACAACCATGCTGTTTCGTATCCGAAAAAAATTACAGAAAGCCCTGGAAAAGGAGGAGCTATTATGAAAGCTATGACATTATTGGAAACGATTGGGGAAGCAAGATCCCAATATGTACAGAAGGCAGGCTTGCCTATGGACATGCTGACGGCCTCTACTGCGGCACCCCATAGAAGACGGCATTTTAAGAAGCCCCTGCTGATTGCTGCTGTGCTCATGGCACTTCTACTGGGAGCGTGTGCTGCGGCTGCTAACTGGTTTGTTTCCTATTATCAGGCCAGAACACCCATTACAGAGGATCAGATCCAGTATATTGAAGCACATACAGAAAAACAGAACCAGGCAATGACAATGGATGGATATGAGATTGAACTGTTTAATGTCATGGCGGATTCCAGTCAGCTCCATCTTGCCTTTATCATTACAGGGCCTGAAACGGTTAATCTGGAAGAGATGGGGCAGGAGCTCTATCTGGAACTGGATGTAAAGGACAGCAATGGAAGTTATGACGGTTATCATCGTTTTGGCGTGGAGCCCGATAACGATGGGAAAGCAAATACGCAAGTTTATTTTTATCAGGTGAACACAGAAGGTAAGACAGGTGCCAATTGGCAAGTCCATGTTGATAGGATCTGCCACAAATACAGGGATGCTGCCTATGAAGAGGAATTGCTGACAACCAAGTATAAGGGCCAGACCGATGTGATTTTCACAGATGAAGAAACAGACCGGATTCAGAAGACGGATATTTTGGCAGAAGGCCCGTGGGACTTTACGGTGACGCTGAATCCTGATGCGGAAGAAATTCAGTTTGTGCAGGAACCGGTAACGATCCATGCAGAGGTTTCCCAATATGATGGGGAAAGCAGAGAAGAGGATGTGAAGCTGACATCCTTCAGACTTTATCCCTCTGGTGCAGAGCTGAAGTTTGAAATCCAGGGGATGCTTATGTATGAATCCTTCCCTTATGCAGTTGCCGTGATGAAAGACGATTCTGAAATCAAACTGGATGTTTCAGATGGAGACGCAGAGGGCCTGATGCATTTATCCGCCATCAGCCCTATTCTTCTGAATCAGGTGGCAAAGATCGTCCTGCCGGATGGAACTGTGCTGGAGAGATAAAGAAGTATAATAAGCTGATCAGTTGTCGGCATGCCTATCCCATAATATTATATCAATGAATGGCGAAGAGATTTCGGAATGGAATATTGAGAATTGAATAAGAATAGCACCTTCTGATCAGATGTTTCTTTTCAGAAGGTGCTATTTTTCGACTCAGCAGAAGTAATTTATAAGAGAGCATGACAAAATAATTTTGAAAACAGCTGCAATGGAGATTCCTAAAGCAGCCGTTTTGTGTTATTTTGTAACTGCTATAAAACACAATAACACTGAAAGAAATTCTACCATATTTTAGTATTCCATAACAAAAAGATGTAAACTCTCAATCGCGCGTACCTTGGCAAAGAGAAATGCAGCTGTCCGAAATGGGCAGCTGCATGGCTAAGGCGTTATTTTGTTTTGCGGCAGTTCTGGGGCAGGGCCTCAGACCAGGGCAGAAGATCTTCTACAAAGTCCAGGCCGGTATCCTCCATGTGCTTGGGGATCTCCGTCAGCAGGGGATTCAGATACTCGCAGAGCTTCAGGTTGTCGGTTTTGTCGGTTTCCGACAGGCTGTGGGCTCTGGCGCCGACCGGTGCACGCTTTGGCGGTCCGCCTTGCGGACCGAGCGGGTCAGGGCAAGAACGAATATCACCGCACTG
>SAMEA104404103__coassemble_1416_pt1 | contig 14650 bp, 14 predicted proteins | sample SAMEA104404103__metabat2_low_PE_041 | metagenome-assembled genome bin SAMEA104404103 (sample SAMEA104404103) | Balaenoptera acutorostrata | reverse complement strand
AATGAAGCAGTGGGTGGTGCTCCATACCCATATGCGCTGATTTCCCGTAGACAAAAATTCCCCGACAGTTTCTGTGAACTGCCGGGGGTTCCTCTGCCTACGGGGATGCAGCTGCCGTTTTGCGGGATGTTGGATGACATAACCGTCATTTGGTAAGTGCAATGCTCCAACTTCCGAAGATCGCAAGGGGCTGATCGCCTTTTTTCTCGCTGAGGATGGAATCAATTTTCAGGATATAGTTTCCGTCTTTGAGTCCGTCCGGTTCCGGCAGTGCAATTTTTACCTCTGCGGTTCCGTTGGTGACTTCTGCCGCCTCGGCAGTATTTTCCAAAACCGATACAGCACCGCTTTTGTCGATGATCTCACAAGTTTCGATCTTCAAGGCACTCATCTCAGAAAAAGGTACCTTATCTATGGGCTTAAGGGTCACCTGTACTGTGATGGAATCTTCGCTGTACTGCGCAGTTATTTCGACTTCCTGTGGGGTGCTGTAATACTGCGTCCCTACAACGGCACCGTCCTCATTGACAATATCTGCATAGTGGCCGATCCCTTCTTGAGAAAGTTCTGCAGCCCGTGGGTCCGGAACAATTTGCAGTTCCTCCGTGTGTGCTTTTCCGCAAGCGGCGAGAGATAATACCACTGCGCACATCAATGCCAGCGAAATGATCTTTTTCATGGGAAAAACCTCCTTTACAGGTTTCATCATAGCGCAGGTTAAAAGGAATATCAACCTGCTTAATGGATTCTTAATTGAAGATTTAACGGTTTTCAAGGGAAGTCCCCATATTATTTAGCGATTAGAATAAAAAATTCCCGATGGTTTCCATCGGGAATTTATAATGTCAGATATGGAAGCCGGGGAAATACTCGTCCACAAAGTCCACCGTCTGCACCTGGAAGGACTTACCGTTGAGATTTTCCAGCGAGCCTGCATCGGTGGTAAACCGGAAGGTCAGCTTGTAGGAATAGAGGGCCTGATAGTTCCGGTCGAAGCGCTTGTCCAGCTTTCCGTATTTTCCGTCACCCAGCAGGGGATGACCGGCGTGGGCAAACTGAGCGCGGATCTGGTGGGTTCTGCCGGTGATCAGCTCACATTCCACCAGGCTCAGGCCATTGCCGGAGGTCAGGACCTTGTAGTTGGTCTGGCAGGACTTGGAGCCGGCCTGGGGGGTGTCGGTGACGAAAACCCGGTTTTTCTTGGCATCCTTAAAGAGATACCCTTTGAGGCTGCCCTCCCGGGGTTTGGGGGTTCCCTCTACAATGGCCAGATACCGCTTGTCCAGCTCCCGGTCCTTGATCTTCTGATTCATGACCCGAAGCGCCTCGGCGGTCTTAGCGGCGATGACAATACCGCCGGTGTTCCGGTCGATTCGATTGCAAAGTGCCGGGGTAAAGGCGTTCTCGGCCCGAGGGGACCATTCCCGCTTCTGATAAAGATATGCCTGAATGTGGTCGATGAGGGTTCTGCCGTATTCCGCTCCGTCGTGGGGGTGCACAGCAAGGCCGGGGCGCTTGTCTACCAGGAGAATGTGCTCATCTTCATAGACGATATTCAGTTTGGGAGCAGCTACCGTCAGGTAGGCATTGTCCTCCCGGGGCTTGTCGAAAAATTCGTCGTTGATGTACAGCTGCAATACATCCCCGGTTTTCAGCCGGGTATCCCGTTCGGCTCTGGCACCGTTGCACTTGATCCGCTTGATTCGGATGTATTTCTGTGCCAGAGAGGCAGGAAGCAGAGGAACGGCCTTGGCTAAAAAGCGGTCCAGCCGCTGCCCTGCATCATTTTGTCCAATGGTAAATTCCTTCATTTATTCTTTTCCTGTATTCTGATTAAAATGCTGATTGATCTGCTCGGTGAATTCCAGTGCAGCGTTGTAGCCCATTTTCCGCTGACGGTTGTTGATGGCGGCAACCTCCAGGATCACAGCCAGGTTTCGACCGGGGGTGATGGGGATGGTGTTGATCGGAACCTTAACACCCAAAATCTCCGTGGTCTGCTCATCCAGGCCCAGACGGTCGTAGGCTTCGTGGTTATTCCAGTGCACCACATTGACCACCAGGTTGATCTCGTTTTCCGGACGCACGGCACCGGTGCCAAAGAGGTTTGCCACATTGATAATACCAATGCCTCGGAGCTCAATATAGTTGCGGATCAGCTCCGGAGCAGTGCCGATGAGCTTGGTATCGGAGACCTTGCGGATCTCCACGGCATCGTCAGCAATCAGCCGGTGTCCTCGCTTCAGAAGCTCCACAGCGGCCTCACTTTTGCCGATGCCGCTGTCACCGACCAGGAGAACACCTTCTCCGTAAATCTCCATAAGCACGCCATGACGGGTGATCCGAGGGGCCAGAACTGCTTTTAGATAGGTGATGACGTTAGAAGCAACGGTGCTGGTGGCCTGGGCAGCCTGAAGAACGGAGACATTGTGTTTTCTTGCCATGTCCAGGCAGACAGGGTCCGGCAGGATGCTTCGGGCGATGACCAGAGCCGGGAATTTATAGGAGAACAGGCGGTCAAAAATGGCGATCTTCTCCATGCGGGTGAGCTTACTCACATAGCTGGACTCTGCATTGCCCATGATTTGCAGACGCATAGGTTCAAAGTGATCAAAATAGCCGGCAAGCTGTAAACCGGGACGGGCAACATCCTCCACTGTGAGCTGGACAACATCGTAGTCCGTGGCAGCATAGACAACCTGCATATGAAATTCCTCTGCCAGAGTGGACAGAAGCACGCAATGGGTATCGTTCATAGATGAGAATACCTCGACTTCTTTGAGATTTCTCCTCCATTATAGCGGGAATTTTAGATAATATCAATCTTTTTTTGAAAAAAACGATTTTTACAAAAAAAGTACTTGCATTTTCCTGAAAAGTTTGGTATTATATCAAAGCGCTTGTAGAGCGCTGTTGACAGAAATTCATTCGGATGGGAGGTGCAACGAAATGGCGAAGTGTGATTTTTGTGGTAAGGGCGTGACCTTTGGTATCAAGGTTTCTCACTCCCACAGACGTTCCAATCGTACTTGGAAGCCCAATGTGAAGCGGGTCAAGGCTGTCGTTAACGGGACTCCGTGCCATGTGTACGCATGTACCAGATGCCTCCGTTCCAATAAGGTCGAGCGGGCCATCTGAGTTTCCCCGGCTGATAAATACGCCACCGATTTCTCGGTGGCGTTTTTTCATGCCCTGAGAAAACACCGGGTGGTGCGTTTTGGAATGCACCACCCGGCCTTTTTACAGGGCAGCCAGCTTTTTCTGCGCTGCTTCTGCGATTTCCTGATAACTGCGGGGGTAGTAACCGTCCTGGTCCTCTGCGTCAGAGGTGAGGATTTCCGCAATGGCAGTCAGCATGGAAAGCTGCTGCCGAGCCTTGTCCGGCTGGCCCATGGCCTGATAATAATCCCCCAGACGCAGGAACATCAGGAGCAGATCCCGGGCGGCAACGTGCTTCTCACCCCAGGCGGCGCCGAACAGATCCTCACCCTCCAGAAGCAGGGCATCCAGCTGCTGCTTGGAAAAGTAGATTTCCGGGAGCTGGGCAATGGCGGCCTTGCAAAGGGCATATTCGCCTTGCTCTTTATAGGTTTCCGCCAGAATCCTTATGGCGTCGTAGCGCACATCCTCGTGCTTGGCCCCTTCCATCAGCACGGTGCACAGGTCAATGACCTCCTGAGCGCGCTGGGGAGAACGCATGGTGTAAAGCAGGTTATTGAGGAGAATGTCGTTTCCCGGATACTGCTGGAGCCCTTTTCGGAGAATCTCCTCTGCCTTTTTGCTGTCAGTGCTGCGCCAGCGGCAGGCCTCCGTGCAGATTTCCTCCACCCGCTGTTCGGTTTCCAGAACATTAAAATCAAACAGTTCATCGGTGGAAACCTGGAAGAAAGCGGCGATGGCGGGGATCAGGGTCACATCCGGCAGGGCGGATTCGGTTTCCCATTTGCTGACAGCCTGAAAACTGACCCCCAGATACTGGGCAAGGACTTCCTGAGAGATATTTTTAGCCTTTCGCAGGGATTTGATTTTCTGTCCCAATCTGATATTCATAGTGAGAACTCCTTTTTTGTTATCTTGCTGCAGCTGGCCTTAGTATACCAGATAACGTCCCGGAAGCAATAACGCAGTGGGAGAGAAAAATTCTAACTTTGGTTGAAAAAGTAGATAACGGAAAACCGCCTCAGAAGACCCGATTGGATCTTCTGAGGCGGTTTACAATTCTTTTAGAGCCAGCCGGCATCCTCGGATTCTGGTTTCCGCTCTCGCAGAAGCAGACCGTGGATGACCTCCCTGGCGGGAGTGCCTTCATAGAGCACCTGATAGGCGGCATCGACGATGGGCATATCGATGCCCTGCCGCTGTCCCAGCTCATAGGCGGACTTGGCGGCGTAGTAGCCCTCCACCACAGCACCCACCGCCTCCATGGCTTCCGCAGGGGTTTTGCCCTGACCGATGAGAATACCGGCCCGGCGGTTCCGGGAGTGCATAGAGGTGCAGGTGACGATCAGGTCACCAACGCCGGAGAGGCCTGCCAGGGTGTCTTTACTTGCACCCATGGAAACGCCCAGCCGGGCAATTTCCGTGAGCCCACGGGTCATCAGCATGGCCTTGGTATTATCTCCGCAGCCTATGCCGTCCAGAACACCGGCGCACAGGGCGATGACGTTTTTGAGGGCACCGCCCAGCTCTGCACCTATGGCATCGGGGCTGGTGTAGACCCGGAAGCTTTCAGAGATGAAAGCATCCTGGACCAATTCTGCCAGGGCCTTCTTTTCAGAAGCAGCCAGGCATCCGGTGGGGATTCCGGCGGCCACTTCCTCTGCGTGACAGGGGCCGGAGAGGGCCACCACAGGGCGGTGACATTCCGCTTCCACCACCTGGCTCATCCGCAGCAGTGTACCCGGCTCAATGCCCTTTGTGACGGAGACCATCACCGCATGGGCATCCAGATAGGGAGCCACGGTCTGACAGACGGAACGGATAGGGGAGGAGGGGGAGGCGATGACTACCAGCTCACATCCCCGGACACACTGGGGATCTGCGCTGACAGCAAGGGCTTTGGGAAGGGAAATGCCCGGAAGTCTGGGGTTTTCTCCGGTGGAACGAATCTCCTGCGCCCGGGCTTCCCGGTGGCACCAGAGGGTGACATCGTGCCCGTTTTTGCACAGGACCGTAGCAAGGGCGGTGCCCCAGGCACCGGCACCGACAACCGCGGCCCTCATTTCTTGGATCTCCGCTTGAAGAAGTCGGTCTTGGTCTCTTCGCCCTTCAAAAGCCTTTGGATATTGCTCCGATGCATATAGATCGCCAGAGCACTGAGCACCACACCGCTGATCATCAGGAAGAGATTATCGTGGTGGAAGATGGCAAAGCCGATGGCAAAGCCCAGGGCGCTGGACACAGAGCCCAGGCTCACCAGCCTTGTGGGCAGGTAGGCGATGAAAAACAGGATGAAGCACAGCACGGCGATGCGCCAGTCCAGCACGACCGCAATGGCGAAGCCGCAGAGAATGCCCTTGCCGCCCTTAAAGTGGTAGAAGGCGGGGAAGTCATGGCCCAGGGTCACGGCGAGAGCACCGACCATCATGCCCTCCAGACGATAACCGGCGGAATTCAGCAGCCAGCCGCCGATGGCACAGGCGAGAGCTGCCTTCAGAAAGTCGATACAGGCAACCAGCAGGGACTTGAAGCCGCCGTAGTTGCGGAAATAATTGGTAAAACCGGCGTTGCCGCTGCCGTGGGTCCGCACATCGTCGTGGACCAGGAACTTGGAAACCAGGATGGCACCGTTGATATTGCCCAGCAGATAGCCGGCGGCAATGATCACAAGAATGGCAAAAATCATGGCTTACTCCTCCTTGTCGCCCTTCTGACGAATGGTAATGCGGACGGGCGTGCCCTGGAGACCAAAGACCTCTCGGATCTGATTTTCCAGATACCGCTGATAGGAGAAGTGGAACAGACGGGCATCGTTGCAGAAGATCACAAAGTGGGGGGGCTTGGTGCCGGCTTGGGTCATATAGTAGATCTTGAGGCGGCGGCCCTTATCCGTAGGCGGCTGCACCCGGGCGGTGGCATCCGCAAGGACGCTGTTGAGGGCACCGGTGGTGATGCGGCTGGTGTTCTGCTTGTGAACATCCTGGATCACCTGGTAGAGCTTGCCCACCCGCTGGCCGGTGAGGGCGGATAGAAATACCACCGGGGCGTAGAGCATATAGCTCAGGCCCTGACGGACCTTCTGCTCCATGTCCCGCATGGTGTTGGTTTCTTTATCAGCCACGGCATCCCACTTGTTGACAACGATCACCGCAGCCTTGCCGGCTTCGTGGACCAGACCTGCGATTTTGGTATCCTGCTCGGTGACGCCTTCGTTGGCGTCGATGAGGATGAGACACACGTCAGCCCGCTCAATGGCACTGATGGTACGCATATTGGAATACTTTTCGATGGCATCGTCTACCTTGCTCTTCCGGCGCATACCGGCGGTATCGATGAAGCAGTACTTGCCGGTGGCGTTTTCATAGTAGGAGTCGATGGCGTCCCGGGTGGTGCCTGCTACATTGGAGACAATGACCCGCTCTTCGTCCAGAATTCTGTTGAGCAGGCTGGACTTGCCTACATTTGGCTTGCCTACAATGGCGACCTTGATGATCTCTTCGTCGTCTTCTTCGCCGTCGTCGGCGGGGATGTTCTCCAGCACCCAGTCCAGCAGATCGCCGGTGCCGTGCCCGTGGACGGCGGAGGTCTCGTAGAGATCGCCGATCCCAAGGCCGTAGAATTCGAAGACATCGGGATTCACAGGGCCGGTGGAGTCGCACTTATTGACGGCCAGGGCCACAGGCTTACCGCTCTTGCGGAGCATGGTAGCCACGTCCTGGTCGGCAGCGGTGACACCGGAGCGGACATCCGCCACCATGATGATGGCATCCGCCAGCTCAATGCCGATCTCGGCCTGACGGCGCATGAATTTCAGCATATCATTTTCGGTGCCCGGTTCAATACCGCCGGTATCCACCAGATTAAAGGTGCGTCCGCACCATTCGCACTGGCCGTAGATACGGTCACGGGTAACGCCGGGGGTATCCTCCACGATGGAGGTGCGATGACCGGTCAGTTTGTTAAATAACATGGATTTGCCCACATTGGGCCGACCCACAATGGCAACCAGAGGTTTTGCCATAACAACACATCCTTTCTATGGGAAAAAGAGGATAATCCTATCTTCATATTATTACATATTTTTTTTGGAAATGCAATGGAAAAGCAGGATAAGGGGGCAGGAAGTTTTCATGTGCCCCAAAAACGGAAAAAGAGGAAGGCAATCTGCCTTCCTCTGCGTTTTCCGCTTGTGCCTTATTCGGCCTCAACGGTCAGGACCTGACGACCGTTGTAGGTGCCGCACTTCTTGCAAGCTCTGTGGGGCATAACGGGCTCACCACACTTGGGGCAAACCGAAACGCTGGGAGCGGACAGCTTCCAGTTGGAGCCACGGCGCTTATCGCGACGAGCCTGGGACACTTTACACTTAGGGACAGCCATGGTTGACACCTCCTTGGTCAGACTGCTTTGAAAACAGCATCAAAATTTACTTCTCAAGAAGCTGCTGTAAAGCAGCAAATCGGGGATCGAGCTCCTTCTGGCAATTGCAGGGACCGTCGTTCAGGTTTTTGCCGCATCTACAGCAAAGCCCTTTGCAGTCCTCCTTGCACAGCAGCTTGGAATCCAGATTCAGGACAAAGACTGTCCGTACAATGTCGTCCAGATCGGCGCTGTCTCCCTCCAGAGGGAATACCCATTCGTCTTCGTTCTCCTCGTTGGTAAGCTCCGTAACCAGAACCACATCGATGGGGAAGGAAACCTCCCGATCAAAGTTTCTGGCACAGCGGTCGCAGACGCCGTGGATGCAGGTAGTAATACTGCCTTTCATCATCAGGACACCTGCGGTATTCCGAACCACGCCCTCGGCCTTTACAGGCTCGGAGACGGGATAGCTGTTACCGTAGCGAAGATCACTCAAATCGACACTGGTGGAAAAAGAGACAGACTCGCCCGGACGGTCAATTATATGAGATAATCCTAACAGCATAGTCTCTCCCCCTTCTCACAGTCGTGCTTAGATATTATATAAGGTAAACTGCGTTTTGTCAAATGTTATTTTTACAAAAATTTTTGAATTTCGCCTTTGGTTTTAAGTGGTTTTTAGCAGGAGGGGGACATGGAGTTCTATTTCAGCCCCTGGGGACATACCTTTTCTGTAGACCATGGCAGGAGCCGACTCCTGCCGGATGAGGAGGCAGCTATGGAAAAAATTTATGAGGACATTGCACTTAGAACCGGCGGCAACATTTATGTGGGAGTAGTTGGCCCGGTGCGGACGGGAAAATCCACCCTCATCAAGCGCATCATGGAGAAGATGGTGATCCCGGCCATTGAAGATCCCTATCAGAAGGAACGGGCCCGGGATGAGCTGCCCCAGAGCGGCTCGGGCAAAACCATTATGACGGCGGAACCAAAATTTGTACCGGAGGAAGCAGTAGAAATCTGCCCGGACGGGGCATCCCGCCTGAAGGTCCGCCTCATTGACAGTGTGGGCTACATGGTTCCCGGGGCAGTCGGGGCAGAGGAAGATGGGGTGCCGCGGATGGTGACCACTCCCTGGTATGACCATGAAATTCCCATGACGGAGGCGGCGGAGCTGGGCACCCGGAAGGTGATGGAGGGCCATTGCTCTCTGGGGATCCTGGTGACCACCGACGGCACCGTGACGGAGATCCCCCGAAAGGATTATGTGGAGGCGGAGCATCGCTCCATTGCGGATATGAAGGCCACGGGAAAGCCCTTCCTGGTGGTGGTGAACTCCCGGGAGCCGGAGGCAGAGGCGGCAAAGGCGCTCCAAAGGGAAATTCAGGAGAATTACGCAGTCCAGTGCGTGACGGCAGACTGCCAGAGCCTGGAGGAGGCGGGAATCGGCAGGCTGCTGAAAGCCCTGCTCTACACCTTCCCCATGACGGAGCTGCGGGTCCATCTTCCCCGGTGGATGGATGCCCTGGAGCCGGACCATCCGGTAAAAGCGGCCCTCTATGCGGCACTTTTGGAGCAGTCCGGGAAAATCACCAGTCTGGGCCAGGCGGAGGAGGCCCTGTCTGCCATCGGTGAGGTGGAGTCCGTCCAGGACTACAGTCTGCGGCGGTTGGATTTGGGAACCGGTGTGGTGAGCTGCACGGTGGTATTCCCACAGGCTATGTTCTATGAGATCCTCAGTGCCAAGGCGGGAATGCCCATTAAAAACGATGCCCAGCTGCTCAGTCTGCTCACGGAGCTCAGCGGCATCCGCCGGGAGTACGACAAGATTTCCGATGCCCTGTCCTCTGCCAAGGCCACCGGCTACGGGGTCGTCATGCCCACGGCGGAGGAGATGAAGCTGGAGACCCCTCAGATCCTCCGCAAGGGCGGAGCCTTTGGGGTTCGGCTGAAGGCAGGAGCCCCTTCGATCCATATGATCCGTGTGGACATCGATACGGAAATCAGCCCCATGGTGGGGGATGAGAAGCAGTCCCGGGACCTCATTGAATATCTCACCGGGGAAGATCCCGAAAAGCTCTGGCAGAGTAATATTTTCGGAAAATCTGTCTATGATCTCATTCAGGAGGGACTGACGGCAAAGCTGGTGGGAATGCCCCAGGAGGTCCGTTCTAAGTTCCGGGGCACTCTGACCCGGATCGTCAACAACGGTGCTACGGGGCTGATTTGCCTGATCCTGTAAGTCAGCGGCCTTTTCTGCCCAGGGAGCACGGCATAGAGCGGGATTTTCTTGACATTTATTCTTTGTCTGGGTAAAATAAAGAAAAACAAAGGAGGAGATACCTATGGCAAAAAACGAGATCGCCTATCTATGGCAGGACCGCAAGCGTGTTCTGGGAATGCCCCTGAGCTTTACCCGGTACGCCCTTTCTGAAGACCGCCTATTCCAGTCCGTTGGCTTCCTCAACATCAAGGATGACGAGGTGCTGCTGTACCGGGTTCGGGATATCGATACTTCCCGTACTCTGTGGCAGAGAATGTTCGGCGTGGGCACCGTTACGGTGATGTCCTCCGATAAGACCACTCCCAACCTGGTTCTGAAGAACATCAAGAATCCCATGGCGGTCAAAGAGCTTCTGCACAAGCAGGTGGAGGAGATGAAGATCCGCCGCCGGGTCCGCTTTGGTGAGATTATGGCCACCGGGGACGATATGGACGATGATATGGACGAGGAAACCTGATGCACCTTCTCTAAAGATGCCGCACCTCCTATGGGGTGCGGCATTTTCTGTATCCGTTGGGAGAAAACCGGGAAACCTTAATATGAAATTTAGAAAAATCTCCCTTTCTCTTCTTTACCCATGGGGAGAAACGTGATAAAATAGAACCCAATATGCAGATTCGGGAGGAAGATCATGAAAGCACCGCATCTAAGAATGCCTCACATGAAAAAATGGAATTATCCGGCCCTGGCCTTTGCCATCCCGGTTTTTGGAATGCTGTTCATTATGCTGGTAAGCCAGTACCAGCCCTTTGGTCAGTATTCCATGCTCTATTCCGATATGTACCACCAGTATTATCCCTTCTTTGTGGCCTTTCGGGATGCTCTGCGCAGCGGGGATTCCCTGCTTTACAACTGGAGCGTGGGCATGGGCATGGACTATCTGGGCCTCATATCCTACTATCTGGCCTCACCCCTGAACCTAGTCAGCGTCCTGATCCCTGAGAGCTGGCTGCTGGGCTTTTTCTCCCTGCTGATGCCCATAAAGCTGGGGCTTGCAGGCCTGTTTTTTGCCCTGTTTCTGAAAAATATCTTTGGACAGGACGATTTTTCCATCAGCGTGTTCGGCAGTCTCTATGCCCTGTGCGCCTGGGCATTGGGATATCAGTGGAACATCATGTGGCTGGATACCTTTGCGCTGCTTCCCCTGGCAGCATTGGGAACGGTACGGCTGCTGAAAGACAAAAAATTCATCCTGTATACGGTGGCTCTGTTTTTCTCCGTCTATGCAAACTACTACATCGGCCTGTTTACCTGTATTTTTATCGGACTGCTGTTTTTCTGCTATGAGATCTGCCGGTTCCGGGGCTGGAAGCGGTTTTTCCAGGACCTGGGGCGGATCGCTCTGTTTTCGGCCCTGGCGATCGGCATGACGGCCATTCTGGAGTTTCCGGCGGTGGCAGCCCTGGGAGCTACCCAGTCCAGTGTCAATAAGTTTCCCACCAGCTTCCGTCTGAACATGACCACGGACCACACCTTCCTGGGCCTTCTGGATGTGATGCGCCGGGTGACAGGCAACTTAGGCGGCGGCCTGGAGCCCACCTTCAAGGAAGGCCTGCCCAACCTCTACTGCGGTGTAGGCACCCTGCTGCTGGCAGTGCTCTACATGACGGCCCGGGATGTAAAGCTCCGGGATAAGCTGTGCGCCCTGTTCCTGCTGCTGTTTTTCAACCTCAGCTTTATCATCCGACAGCTGGACTATATCTGGCACGGATTCCACTTTACCAATATGATCCCCTACCGGTTCAGCTTCCTCTACAGCTTCGTATTGCTCTACATGGCCTATCGGGCCTGGCTGTCCCGGAAATCTTTCCGCCCGCTGCAAATCGGAGCGGCGGGAGTGATCACGGCGGCCCTGCTATGCTGCTCGGATTCCCTGCTGGAGATGAAGAGCATGGACCTGGGCTTTACCACAGTGCAGCTCCCGCTCTATATCATCTATAACGGCGGATTCCTGGCACTGTATCTGGGGGCGTTTTTCTATGGTGCCTTCCGACGGAAGCTTCCGGCAGATGCCCAGCCGGAGCAGGTCCTGGAGCGGAAAGCTGCCCTTTGCCAGAGACGGGTCTATGCCCGGCTGATCGTTCTGACAGTGACCGTTGTAGAATTGGGCGCTATGCTTCTGAACTTCGGCGTTACCTTCACAGGCACCAATGTCTCTAACTATCCCAGAGGAAAAGAAGAGACTGCCTCCATGATCCGATATATGAAGGAGCGGGAAGCCCGAACCCCCTTCTACCGGGCAGAGACCACCCATTCCCAGACCCTCAATGACGGCGCCCTCAACGGTTACCACGGTATCTCCACCTTTACGAGCTCTGCCAATGTAAAGGTCACGGAGTTTATGAAGGCTCTGGGCTACGGTGCGAAGAACACCTATAATCGGTACTGCTTCGAGGAAAGCTCCCCGGTGGCGAACCTGTTCCTGGACCTCAAATATATGATCGAACGCAGCGGACAGGAAAAGGGAAGCACCTTCTTTACCGATGTTCACCACTTTGGTCAGGTGCATCTTCTGGAAAACAATGCCTATCTGCCCCTGGGCTTCCTGGCGGAAAACAGTCTGGCAGAGGTGAGCTTTGATACCCACGGTGCTCCCTTCCAGTTCCAGGATACCCTTCTGGCGGCAGCTTCAGGAATGGACCGACCTGTCTGGCATGTGCTGCCGGATTCTACACTGGAGCTGACCGGGGAGAATGTGACGGTGACACCCGGCGTGGGCGGTCAGTGCAGCTACAGCGATGCACACAGCAAGGCTGCCATCACCTATGCCTATGTTGCAGATCGGAACGGATTCTGCTGCATTCATCTGGACCTGCCCAAGCGAAATGACTTTGTTGTCACCGTCAACGGCGCAGAGCGGATGCGGGAGAATATCAGCCTGCCCCAGATGCTGGCGGTGGGAGATGTCAATGCGGGCGATGTGGTGCAGATCGTCATCTCCTGCGACCAGGGAGAGCAGAGCACGGCTCATGTCCAGGCTGCGATCCTGAATGGGGAGCGGTTCTGGGAGGCCTATGAGATCCTGAATGCCTCCACTTTAGAGCTCACCAGCTTCCGCAACACCCGGTTGGAAGGCGATATTTTCTGTGATCGGGATGGTCTGCTGTACACATCCATCCCTCAGAATGGAAATTGGAGCGTCCGGGTGGACGGACGGCCTGCGGATATTACACTGGTGGGAGACGTGATGATCGGGGTACCCCTGACCCAGGGAGAGCACCGGATCAGTTTCTGCTATCGTAACCCGGCCTTCTCCGTGGGCTGGAAGGTATCTCTGGTCTGCTTGGGGATCTTCGGTGGGTTGGTTTATTTTGAGCGCAGGAAGAAGCTGCCTCCGAAGGTATGAGCATGACGGAGTGAACGAGGATATCCAAAAAAATCGGGAGGAATCATGCCATAGGTGATTCCTCCCGATGCTGCTTCACGACCAGGAAAGCGGATAACAGGGGCTGTTCCTGTCGGAACGTTATACTATTATAATATATATTGAATGACTATAATATATATCGAACGGAGATTTTCAGTCCTCATCGTCGGAAGAGAGAATGATACCGCCGCCCAGAACCACGCTGCCCCGGTAGAGAACCACAGATTGGCCCGGGGCAATGGCCCGCTGGGCGTTTTCAAAGACCACACGGCAGGTGCCGTCGGGGCCGGGGCGGGCAGTGGCGGGCTGGTCTGCCTGGGTACTTCGGATTTTGGCGGTGCAGGCAATGGGGGCATCTGTCTGAGGGAGAACGATCCAGTTGAAGTTCCCGGCGGTAAGGCTCTTATGAAACAGAGATGCATTGGGCCCCAGGGTTACGGTATTGCGGGCCATGTCCTTACCGCAGACATAGGCAGGCTCACCCAAAGCGACCCCCAATCCCCGGCGCTGGCCCAGAGTATAGGCAATGGCACCCTTGTGCTGGCCCAATACCTTTCCGCTTTCGTCCAGAAAATCACCGGCGGCGAAATCCTTGCCGGTGTACCGACGGATAAAAGCAGCGTAGTCCCCATCAGGGATAAAGCAGATATCCTGGCTGTCGTGCTTATGTGCCGTGACAAGACTGCGGGATTCTGCAATTTCCCGAATCTGAGGCTTGGTAAGACGCCCCAAAGGGAAGAAAGTTCTTGAGAGCTGTTCCTGGGACATGGCGTAGAGGAAATAGCTCTGATCTTTTTTTTGGTCTTCCCCACGAAGCAGTAGGAAACGACCGGTTTCGGGGTCCTGCTGGATCTGGGCATAGTGGCCGGTAGCGACAAAGTCATAGCCCATCTTCTGGGCGATGTCCAGCATGAGGCCGAACTTCATGGTATGATTGCAGAGAATACAGGGGTTTGGAGTAAGACCCTGCTGATAGCTTGCAACAAACGGGTCGATGACCATACTGCGAAACGCATCTCTGCAATCAAGAGACGTATGGGGGATCCCCAGCTGCTGGGCGATACGCATGGCATCGGTGCAGTCGGGCAGGTCCCACAGCTGCATGGTGGCACCTACACAATCCATGGCGGTGGTGGACAGGAGCAGAGCGGCTACCGAACTGTCTACGCCACCGCTCATTCCGATCATAACGGTCTGGTTCGCCATAGAAAATCCTCCTGAGGGAAAAATAGATCTTAATATTGGCAGTATATCAGCACAAAAGGGGAAAGTCAATCTGTAAGAAGCGGAGAAAATAACAGGATCTGGGAAAATATTTTCGTAATAAGTTTAATCAAAATGTTACTATAATGACGCAGAGTTATCTAAAAAACTGCATTTCTTTGCTATATTCATTTAATCAGTGGTAACTCGTAACTTTGACGGCATCCTAAAAGTAACAAAAGTGTAATAAAAATGAAAAAAAGGCTTGCATTTGT
>SAMEA104404103__coassemble_1374_pt1 | contig 14934 bp, 11 predicted proteins | sample SAMEA104404103__metabat2_low_PE_041 | metagenome-assembled genome bin SAMEA104404103 (sample SAMEA104404103) | Balaenoptera acutorostrata | reverse complement strand
GTGCCGTTTAGGTAGGACACGGCCTCCTCGACGCTCTCCGCAAAGACCGCATCCTCCGGGGCATCACTTCCATCCCGGAGCAGCCGCAGATACTCCGTCTTTGTCTCCTGGCAGGCGGCGGCGATATTCTCCGTCACAATGGGGGCATAGGGATGGGTGGCATCCACAACCAGATCAAACTGTTCCGAAAGGAACATGTCTATCATCTGCTCTTCCGTGAGCCGCTGGGCAGAAACACGGAGGTTCTCACCGGGCTGCATCAGGGTTTCCCCGTATTCCGTGGCAACGCAGGCTGTTACCTGCACATTTTGAGCACACAGAAACTCTGCCAGGGTCCTTCCCTCGGTGGTTCCCGCAAATACGCAGATTTTACACATCCCGGTACCCTCTGGGGGTGACCATATTGCCGCCAATGACCTTGGTCATCTCGTTTCCGATAAATACGGTGCAGAACATATCCACTTCTGCATCCCGCAGCTGTCCCAGGGTCATGATCCGGCGGTTCTCCCCTTCTCTGCCGATATGCTGAGCCACGGCGCAGATCTGACTTTCCGGCAGGTGCCGCAGCAGAATGTCGCAGGCCCGCTTCAGGTGGTCAGGACGACCATGGCTGGCAGGGTTGTAGAGCACCATGGAAAGATCCGCTTCTGCGGCATTTTCCAGACGCTTTTCGATCTTCTCCCAGCTGGTGAGCCGATCACTGAGGCTGATGACTGCAAAGTCATGGGTAAGGGGCGCACCCAGAATAGCAGCGCCGCTGCAAGCGGCAGTCAGGCCGGGAATAACCTCCACCTCTGGCTGGTTATCCTCCCCCCGCAGCTCATAAATCAGGGCGGCCATGCCGTAAATACCGCTGTCACCGGAGCAGACCATAGCCACGTTCTTCCCTGCCCGGGCTTCGTCCAGTGCCATCTGGCAGCGCTGAGTCTCCCGGGTCATGGGGGTGGTCATGAACTCCTTATCGGGATAGCGATCCTTCACCAGATTGACGTATACATGATATCCAACAATGGCATCACAGGCTTTCAGAGCCTCGTCTGCCCGAATGGTCATATTCTCATAATTTCCGGGGCCGATTCCCACAACAACTACTTTGCCCAAAGTAAACCTCCCTCTGTTCTGCCGCCACTGCTACGGTGACCCCGGAGCAGGCGGTCTTGCGTACAAGTAATGTCTTTGCGCCCACCATAGCCGCCCGCTCACAGACGTTGTCCACGCCGGTGATACTGCTGACAAACTGGGACTTGGTAAACATCCCGGGAACCTCACGCAGTTCCTGGGCAGTATAAAAGGTGACGGGCAGCGCCCGCTCTCTGCAAAATTCCAGAAGCCCCTGTTCCTGGGCCTTAAGGTCGATGGATGCGGCACAGCCAATGGCTCTCGAATCAATGGCATTCTGGGAAAGCACCTGATCCACTGCCGCCTCAATGGCCTCTTTTGGAGTACCTTTGCGGCATCCGATTCCCAGATGCAGCACCTTAGGGATCAGCCGCAGGGTCTGCCGGAAGGGCTCCTCTGTCTTCCAGGACAGCAGAATCCCCAGCTCTCCCTGATCCGCCGCTACAACTCCCGGCGGGAGCTCTGACCGGATGGGAAAGTCGCTTTTCAGTGGCACGCTTTGCTCTAAAATCCGGGCAGACACTGCCTTTGCCAGGGCCATGCTGGATATGGCATAGCCGTTTCTCGCCGCCCAGGCATCAACGGAAAATTTTCCGTTGATATCTGTGGCGGTGGTAACCACCGGAACCGCCCCCAGTTCTGCCGCCAGCTGCTGTGTCAAGGCATTGGCCCCGCCGATGTGCCCGGACAGAATGGGGATCACAAATTTTCCCAGTTCATCGATACACAGCACCGCCGGGTCTGTCTTCTTGTCCCGGACATAGGGGGCAATCTGCCGCACGGCAATGCCGCAGGAGCCTATAAAAATCAGCGCATCTGCCTGGGAAAACTGGTCTCCATAGAAATTTCCTTTTCCCAAAGGCAGAAAATCAGGCTGCTGAAACTTCTCCATGGTGTAGCCCTGACAGGATTCCTCCGTCAAAAGGCCCAACACCCGCCGTGCCGTCTCACAGCCCTGACGGCTGTAGGCAAATACGGAGATGATCATTCCGTGGCCTCACGAAATTCCGTGGTAAACCCGGGATGATAGAGCAGGGACCGCAGATACTGATCGCCCATGCAGTTGCCCACAATGATCAGAGAGGTCTTCGTCAGGCCGTTCTCCGTCACGGTCTTGTGGAGGGTTTCCACCGTGCAGCGGAAAATCCGCTCCTCCGGCCAGGTGGCCTTGTAAACCACAGCAGCCGGGGTCTCGCCCGGGTAGCCGCCAGCCAGCAAATCAGCCTGGAGCTGCTCGGTGAGCGAGGTGCTGAGGAACAGCACCATGGTGGCCTGGTGCGCCGCCAGCTCCCGGATGGACTGCCCCTGAGGCACCGGGGTTCTTCCGGCCGTCCGGGTGATGATCACCGTCTGGCTCACATCCGGCAGGGTGTACTCGGTCTTTAGGGAAGCGGCTGCACCGCAGAAGGAGCTGACGCCTGGGCAGACATCATAGGCGATGTTCCGCTTGTCCAGTTCATCAAACTGCTCCCGAACCGCACCGTAAATGCTGGAATCTCCGGTGTGCAGGCGGACCGTGGTCTTTCCCTCTGCCTCCGCCTTTTCAATCACTGTAATAACTTCTTCCAGAGTCATCTTTGCACTATTGTGAATTTCGCAGTCCTTTTTCGCATTGTCCAGAAGAGCAGGGTTTACCAGAGAACCTGCATAGATGATAACATCTGCTTCCCCCAGAAGCTTTGCGCCCCGGACCGTGATCAGGTCCACTGCGCCGCTGCCTGCGCCTACAAAATGTACCATTGTTTATCCCTCCAAAATCTTATGTAGCAAACTCTGTGCGTTGGGTGTCTGGCCCAACAGACCGTATTCCTTTGAAAATAGAATCGCCCCAATTTCCATCTCACCGCTGCGGTGCTGCAAGTGGAACTGTACCTTTTGGGTGATCCGCTCCATGGCAGCCTCATAGCCCCCATGTTCCCCCAAAATTCGCAGCACATCGTCACAGGTCACACAGCCGAGGATCTCCTCCAGCACCTCCGGCGCAGTCCCCGCCGCCCCGGCGTGGGCCGCCAGAATTTCCATCCGGCAATCTCCGTATTTCGAGTGGGTATTCAACATACCCCCTGCGATTTTTACCAGCTTTCCAACGTGCCCAATGAGCAGAGCACCGCGGAAGCCCAGTTCCTTGCACATAGCAATGGTATCCCCGATAAAATTGGACGCCTGGACTGCAAGGGCGGGATCAATGCCGATTTGGGTGCGGATGAATTCGGAGCCGTAGTTTCCCGGGGTCAGAAGCACATACTGTGCCCCGTTTTCTTTACGCTGGCGAAGCTCCACCCGGATGGTGTCCAGCAGTGCCTTTTCGCTCATGGGCTCCACAATTCCCGTGGTGCCCAGAATGGAAATACCGCCTACAATCCCCAGCCTGGGATTGAAGGTCTTTTTCGCCAGCCGTTCCCCATCAGGAACGGAAATCAGGACCTTCAGGCCCCCACGATAGTCAAGGACCTTGCAGACATCTTCCAGATTCTCCCGGATCATACGTCTGGGAACGGAATTGATGGCTGCGGCCCCCACAGGCTGGTCCAGGCCTCGTTTGGTCACTCTGCCAACACCCTGGCCGCCGTCAATGACAATGCCCGGCTCCTGGGTGCGGGAAACCTCCGCAAAAACCAGGGTGCCATTGGTAATATCCGGGTCATCTCCCCCGTCCTTCCGAATGGCACAGCGAACGAAATCCTCCTCCATGGTGATCTCCAGGACCTCCAATTGGAGGGGAATCCCTTTGGGGGGCAGGATGGAGATGGTCTCGGTTTTCACCCCGGTGAGCAGCATCCGGCAGGCTGCTTTTGCCGCCGCCGCGGCACAGGAGCCAGTGGTATAGCCCAGGCGCAGAGACTTGCCGTCCCGAACGATGTATTCCTCCATAGGATCACCGCAGGATCTGATAGAGCATGGCGTTGCAGATCGCCGCCGCCACATTGCTTCCGCCCTTGCGGCCTCTTGCCACAATGTAGGGTACTCCGGCCTGCATGATCAGCTCTTTGCTCTCAACCACGTTCACAAAGCCCACCGGCACGCCGATGATCAGGGCAGGATGGAGCTTTCCGGCTTCGATCTGCTCCCTGAGGGACAGCAGTGCCGTAGGTGCATTGCCGATGGCAAAAATGCAGGGTTTCTCCAAGGCTGCGGCCCGCTCCATAGAGACAATGGCCCGGGTGATGCCCCGCTGCTTTGCTTCTGCCGCCACATCCGGGTCGGACATAAAGCAGTGGGCTTCCCCACCCAGCTTTCCTAAAATGATCTTGTTGATACCGGACCGGGCCATCTGGGTGTCGGTGACAATATCGCATCCACCCCGCAGGGCCTCAATACCCTTCTGTACGGCGTGTTCCGAAAAGGCCAGATTGTCCACATAGTCAAAATCCGCAGAGGTGTGGATCACCCGCTTGATGACCAGCTCATTTTCCGGGTCCAGTTTCCGATCCCCCAGAATTTCAGTGATGATCTCAAAGCTGCGCTTTTCAATGTCCATGGGTTTGATCTGTTCAATCATAGGGTTTGCTCTCCTTTATACTGAGTACAGGCTTCATAGAAGTTCTTTGCAAGGTTCAGGTTGGAATAAAAGTGGAAATGGGGATATCCGGCATAGAGCCGATCCGTTGCCACTGCACAGGGCCAGCATCTGCCGCTGATTTTATGGGCGGTAAAGCTGTCTCCGGGTTCGGTGCAGTCCCAGTGGTGGAACTCGTGGGCCGGGATTTTCTCTCCCGCCTTGCACAGCAGGTTGTCTTTCTTTGCTTCCAGGGTCACATAGCCAAATCTTGTGAGCTTTCCGTTATCAAAGCAGGTCCCGGGAAGCACCTGCGCCATGGTGGTTCCCGCAATTGCCTGGGTGAGGTACATAAACCCGCCGCATTCGGCAATGGTGGGAAGACCGTCGGAAATGGCATCCCGGATGGATGCAAGCATCCCTTTGTTGTCTCCAAGGTGCTGGGTATACAGCTCCGGGTATCCGCCCCCCAGATAGAGACCCTGGATATTTTCCGGCAGTGCAGCGTCTTTCAGTGGACTGAAATTCACCAGTTCTGCCCCCATCTCTCTCAGAGCATCCAGGCTGTCTTCATAATAAAAACAGAAGGCATTGTCCCGGGCCACTGCAATGCGCACAGGCTCCCCGAACTCAGGCAGCTCCACCCGGTCCCAGAATACCGGCACAGCACCTTCAGCAAGCTCCAGAATTCCGTCCAAATCCACAGTCTTTTCCGCCTGGACCGCCATAGTCTGCAACTTACCTTTTAGATTCGTGACCTCTGCGGCTGTCACCAGTCCCAGATGGCGGCTTTCCAGGGCGCAGTCCGGCATGGGCGGCAGGAATCCTAAGGGCTTTATGCTGTCTCCAAACCGTGCCTCAATGGCCTGGGCCAGAGCCGGGTAGGACATGGCAGAGCACTGATTGAGGATCACTCCCCGGATCTGATTATCCGGGTACAGCGTGAGAAATCCCTGAATGGTGGCGAGAATGGAAATTGCTGCACCTCTGGCCCCAATCACCAGGATCACCGGGCTCTGGGTGGCCTGGGCCACCTCATAGGTGCTGGCCTTTGTAGTGGTAAGCCCCATGCCGTCATAGAAGCCCATAACGCCCTCGATAATATTGATATCCCGGCCTGCACCGTTTTTAGCCAGCAGATATTTCAGGGTATTTTTCGTAAAAAACACCAGATCCAGATTGGTGCTCTGGGTGCCAATGATCCGGCTGTGAAACATAGTGTCGATATAATCCGGGCCGCATTTAAAGGCCCCTGCTTTCAGGCCGCGATTGACCAGAGCCTGCATGACGCTGCAAGTCACCGTGGTTTTTCCGCAGCCGCTGTTGGTTCCCGCAAAAATCACTCTGGGGACCCGTTTTTCCATGATTTCCCCCTCCTTGTTCATAAAAAAATGCGGCAGTCCTGAGACTGCCGCAGCCGTTTTCTGCAAACACAGACATCACTCTTCCGGAAGTAACATCAAAACGCCGAATCAAGCAGGTCTCCTGACTTGTGCACATAGGAGCTTTCCCAAAGCCTTCTCGGGGCACCTGTCCCAATGGCTGAAATCACGCCGGAAAAGCCGTACACTTACAGTGGCGGTACCGTTTCGGTTTCTCACCGAATTCCCTATTCTCCTCAGAAAGATTCTTTCCTTCCAAGGCACTCGATCGATTTTATTTTAAGTTCAGCATACTCCACTTCCCGCTTTTTGTCAAGGGCAGATCCTCGGAACCCGGTGGAATCTGAAAGGTTTCCGATGCGGCTGGTGGAGCTTCCTGTATCCCCGTCCCGAAGGAAGCTCTTCACGGTGGTTCCGTACCTTCTGTCTACACCGTCGGATTTCACTTTGGTCCGTGGATAACTGTGCATATCTGTCTGTTTATTCACAGTATCCACAGTTTTCTTCACAGTTAGACACGAACTTTTATCCCTGTCATATTTTGTCGAATCCTGTTTTTTAATTTTATATAATATTTTTAACAATAAATCTTAAATCTGCTCAAAATATTATGCAGAATATATATTCACATTTTTATTCATCCGAGATTGCCAGTTTGCAAAAAGCAGGGCCAGACTCCGGGGGTTCCCCGTTCGCCTGGCCCTGCTTGGCTATTTTTATTACAGCGTCTCTCCCAGAATGGACTTGGTGGCGTAGGCATTCAGGCTCATATCCGCCACATTGCCCGCCTTCCACTCATAGTATGCCTGGGCACCGATCATGGCACCATTATCGCCGCACAGAGACAGAGGCGGCATATAGACTTCTGCCCCCATCCGCTCCGCAGCCGCCAGAATATCGTGACGGATCCGGGAGTTGGCCGCCACACCGCCGGCAACGGCGATCTTCCGATAGCCGGTCTCTTTGAGGGCCATCTCCACACGGGGGACCAAGGTGTCCGATACCGCCGCCGTAAAGGCAGCGCACAAACTGGGAATGTCAATTTCCTCTCCCAGCTGCTGGGCGTGGTGGATGAGATTGAGGGCCGCAGTTTTAAGACCGGAGAAACTCATATTATAGGGATTCTCGCCGGGCTTGCTTCTGGGCAGCTGATACTTACGCTCGTCGCCCTGACGCGCTGCCCGATCCACGGCAGCACCGCCGGGATAGGGCATTCCCAATACACGCCCCACCTTGTCAAAGCATTCGCCGGCTGCATCATCCAGGGTTGTTCCCAGGATTTCCATCTCGGTGTAGTCCTTGACTTCCACGATCATGGTGTGTCCGCCGGACACCACCAGGCACAGGAAGGGCGGCTCCAGCTCCGGGTAGGCCAGATAGTTGGCAGCAATGTGTCCCCGGATGTGATGTACCGGGATCAGAGGCTTATTCATAGCCATGGCGGCAGCCTTTGCAAAATTCACGCCCACCAGGACCGCACCGATGAGGCCCGGGGCATAGGTCACCGCCACCGCATCAATGTCCTTCCGGCTAAATCCCGTCCGGGTCAGGGCCTGATCCGCCAGTCCGTAAATTGCCTCAATGTGCTTGCGGGAGGCAATTTCCGGCACCACACCGCCGTAGAGCCGGTGCAGATCCACCTGGGAAGCGATGCAGTCCGTCAAAATTTCTCTTCCGTCCCGTACGATGGCCACGGCGGTCTCGTCACAGGAGGATTCCACAGATAAAATGTTCAAATATCCCACCCCTTTCTCAGGATCAAAGCGTCCTCTTTGGGTTTTCGATAATAGCCGGGACGCTTTCCCACCTGAGAAAAGCCCAGCTTTTCATATAGCCTGATTGCCGGTGTGTTGGATGCCCGGACCTCCAGGGTCAGGCAGTGGCTCTGCCGTGTTTTCAGCACCTCCACCAGACGCAGGATCAGGGCTTCCGCCACGCCTCGGCGGCGAAAATCCGGGTGGACGGCTACGTTCATCATGTCTGTCTCCCCCATCACCGTTTGAGAACCGATATACCCCGCTACTTTGTCATCCTCCACAGCCACAAGCCAGAAAGACAACGGGTTCGTAAGCTCCTGGGCAATGCTGTTCTCACTCCATGGGTCCGAAAAACAGATGGCTTCCAACTGCGTGATCTGAGGCACATGTTGAGCCTGCATTGTTACGATCCGAATCATTTTGCTTCAAACCAACTCTTTCCGATCTTTGCCTCGGCAATGAGAGGCACTTTGAGGGAGGCCACCTGGGCCATCTCCCGGCTTACAACTTCCGCAACCTCCTGAGCGATCTCCTCGGGGCATTCCACGATCAGTTCGTCGTGGACCTGAAGCAGAAGCTCCGCCTGGGGATACTGCTCTGCCAGGGCATTTTCCACCCGGATCATAGCAAGCTTAATGAGGTCTGCCGCTGTACCCTGAATGGGGGTGTTGAGGGCGATTCGCTCTGCGCCCTGCCGGACGTTAAAGTTGCTGCTTTTCAGCTCCGGGATATAGCGCTTTCTGCCGTAGAGGGTCTGGGTGTAGCCCAGCTCCCGGGCATCCGCTACCACCTGCTTCATATAGGCCCGCACGCCCTTGTAGGTCGCCAGATAGCTGTCAATATATTCCTTTGCTTCCCAGCGGCTGACACCGATGTCTGCTGACAGAGAGAACTCGGAAATACCGTAGACGATTCCAAAATTCACCGCCTTGGCATGCCTTCTCTGCAACGGGGTGACCTCTTCAATGGGCACCCCAAAAACCTGAGACGCCGTGGTGGCGTGAATATCTGCTCCGCTGATAAAAGCCTCCTGCATGGCCTTGTCATCTGCAATGTGAGAGAGCACCCGAAGTTCGATCTGGCTGTAGTCCGCATCCACCAGAACACAGCCCGGCTTGGGCACAAGCATCTTACGGATTTCTGCCCCCAGATCCGTCCGCACCGGGATGTTCTGGAGGTTCGGCTCCGTGGAGGACAGTCTCCCTGTAGCCGTAACCAGATTCTGGAACGTAGTACGGATCCGTCCATCCGGGCAGATCACCTTCATCAGTCCGTCTGCATAGGTGGATTTCAGCTTGGTGAGCATCCGATAGTCCATAATGGCAGGGATGATAGGATGCTTGTCCTTGAGCTTTTCCAGCACCTCTGCATTGGTGGAATATCCGGTCTTGGTCTTTTTCACCGGAGGAATCCCCAGCTTTTCAAACAGCAGCTCTCCCAGCTGCTTAGTGGAATTGATATTGAACTTCTCCTGGGAATAGCCATAGATGATGGCCTCGCAGTCCTGGATCCGCTGAGAGAGCATCTGGCCGAACTGGCTCAGCTGCTGGGCATCGATGGCCACGCCCCGGTTCTCCATCCGATAGAGAACGGTGCACAGGGGCAGTTCGATCTCCCGGTAGAGCTGCTCCATGCCCTGCTTCTTGAGTTCCTTTTCCAGAACCGGGCGGAGCTTCCAAATGGCCTGGGCACAGGCCGCCGCATCCTCGTCCTCCACATCCGCTGCCAGGAAGGTGGTTGCCAGCTTGGAAACGGGATAGTCAGACTGGGAAGGGTTCAGATCATAGGCCGCCAGAGCCGTGTCAAATCCAATTTCTCCGAATGCGATCCCCATCTCGTCCAGCCGATGCATGGTGGTCTTGGCATCGTGAAATACCAGATCCTTCCCCCCTGCCAGAGAGATGCCCATAGCCTGAACCTCCATGGGAGTGAGGGTCAGAACGCCCTGGGCGCAGGCAACGCCCAGACTTCCATCCGGGGCCAGATATACGGCGCCGCCCTCCAGGCTGGCAGGCAGCGCTTCCATCTTGGGAAGCGTCTCCATCTTCTCCTGCTCGCGGGAATCCTCCTGGACTTCTTCCCCTGCCCCCCGAAGACCGTAACGATCAATGAGCCGCACAAATTCCAGTTTCTGGAACAGGGCAAACAGTGCCGGGCGGTTATAGGGCTGGACCACAGCATCCATAGGCTCAAAATCAATGGGAGCCTCCGGGCGGATGGTCGCCAGCTCATAGGAGAGGTAGGCATTTTCCTTGTCGTTTTCCAGTTTCTCCCGAAGCTTGGGCCGGATGGACTTGTCGTCCAGGTGCTCGTAGACGCCATCCAGGCTTCCAAATTTCAGCAGCAGATCCGTAGCCGTCTTGGGGCCGACTCCGGCAACACCGGGGATATTGTCTGAGGAGTCACCCATCAGGGCCTTCATGTCAATGAGCTTCTTCGGCTCAAAGCCATACTCCTCCTGGAATTTCTCTTTGGTGTAGAGGGTAGCGTTGGTCTGCCCCCCTTTGGTGATCACCAGCTTCACATGGACATTGTCGTCAATGAGCTGGAGAGAGTCCCGGTCACCGGTGACGATGACGCACTCCCAGTCGTTGTTGGAGCAGATCCTGCCCACAGTACCAATGACATCATCCGCCTCCCAGCCCTGACATTCGTAAATGGGAATGTTCATGGCCCGGAGCACATCCTTCATCACCGGCATCTGCTGACGCAGCTCCTCGTCCATACCGTGACGGTTGGCCTTATAGCCATCATAGCGCAGGTGGCGGAAAGTGGGGCCATGGAGGTCAAAGGCCACTGCCACCGCTTCCGGCTGTTCTTCCTTCTCCATCCGCTCCAGAATGTTGAGGAAACCGTAGATAGCGTTGGTGTAGAGCCCCTCCCGGGTGGTCAGGGGCTTCACACCATAATAAGCACGGTTAATAACGCTGTTTCCGTCCAGAATCAGTAATTTCATACTTTTCTCCACTTGGCACCCTGGGGGGTGTCGATGATCTCGATCCCCCGTGCCTTGAGTTCATCCCGAATCCGGTCGGCCTCGGCAAAGTTCTTAGACTTCTTAGCCTCGGTACGGGCAGCAACCAGTGCGTCGATCTCAGGATCGGCCTGGGCAGCCTCTTCCTCTGCATTCTTCTTCCGCAGAGCCTCAGCAGCCTTCAGCAGATCGAGGGACAGCACCTGGTCAAAGTCACCCAGGGCTGCCACCTTGGTGGCGTCATTGCATTTGGCCTTCAGAACATCATACACAGCAGTCACAGCCAGAGAGGTATTGAGGTCGCCGTTGAGGGCACCTTCAAACCGCTCCTTGAGCTTATCAAAGGCAGCCTGGTCCACTTCACCCTGGGGATTCAGGGCAGCGATCTTGGCGATCAGCTTGTCATAGGCAACGGCAGCGTTGTCCAGGTTTTCCCAGGAGAATACCAGGTTCCGGCGGTAGTGGCTCTGGAGGCAGAACAGGCGGTAGGCCATGGGGTCATAACCTTTTTCCTCCAGCAGAGAAACGGTGAGGAACTCGCCCTTGGACTTGCTCATCTTGCCGGTCTCGTTGTTCAGGTGGTGCACATGGAACCAGTAGTTGCACCACTTGTGGCCCAGGTAGCTCTCGGACTGAGCGATCTCATTGGTATGGTGAGGGAAGGCATTGTCGATGCCGCCTGCATGGATATCCAGGTACTCGCCCAGATGCTTCATGGAGATGCAGGAGCACTCAATGTGCCAGCCGGGATAGCCCACGCCCCAGGGGGAATCCCACTTCAGCGCCTGGTCCTCAAACTTACTCTTGGTAAACCACAGAACGAAGTCGTTCTTATTGCGCTTGTTGGTGTCCTCTTCCACGCCTTCCCGAACACCCACAGCCAAATCTTCCTCGTCGTGGTCGTTGAAGACATAATACTTATCCAGAGCAGCGGTGTCAAAGTAGACATTGCCGCCGGCAATGTAGGCGCAGCCCTTATCCAGCAGTCTCTGGACCATATCGATATAATTATCAATGCAGTTGGTTGCAGGCTCCACCACATCGGGCCGCTTGATGTTCAGCTTGTCGCAATCGGCAAAGAATGCATCGGTGTAGAACTGGGCTACATCCATCACGGACTTGTGCTCCCGTTTGGCGCCCTTTACCATCTTGTCCTCACCGGTATCGGCATCGGACGACAGATGACCTACATCCGTGATGTTCATGACCCGCTTCACAGGGTAGCCCATATAACGCAGGGACTTTTCCAGAACATCCTCCATGATATAGGTGCGGAGATTTCCGATGTGCGCGTAGTGGTAGACTGTAGGGCCGCAGGTATACACTTTAACCAGCTTGGGGTCATTGGGTACAAACAGCTCTTTCTTGTGGGACAGGGAATTATAAAGATACATAACGATTCCTCCAATCGATAGTTTATAATAAGAACCCGCCTCTTATACAGGTCTGTACAAGAGGCGGGTAAAAAAACTCGCGGTTCCACTCTTTTTTATCACTTTACTATTCACTTTCCGCTCCCGGATGCACTTTCCCCCACCGTTTCGCCATTCGGACTTCCAGCCAGCGATCCGAATTCTCTGAGGCAACGGGCGGGGTACTCTTTCCGTTCAATGCGGCCATGGGTATTTTAACATTCTAAAGGTACATTTGTCAAGCATTCCCACAAAAATGGATAAGGGTTACAAAAGTATTAAGAAATCCTTACACTATTGACACACCCAGGGTTTCCAGTTATAATATCTGTGTGAAAAGTGACGAAAGGGAGGTTTTGCTATGAATAGCAGCTTCAATCATAACCACACAAGCGGTTACCGTCGTGTCCTTCTGCTGATGACCTCTGCCGCTCTTCTTGCAACCGTATTTACCGGCTGTAAGAAGCAGGACAGTGTCTCTGATACGACGCCCCCCACCGATTCTCTCATGCTTGATGGAATCCAGACAGAGCCCGCAGCACTCCCCACAGAGGCCCAGCCCACTGAGCCTGCCAAGCCCAATCTGGTGGTAGAGGGCGATCAGGTCACCATCCTGGATGCGCCTGTTGACGTGCGCAGTGCCGCCAGCCCCGACGGTCGGATCCTTTCCCAGTTGGAGCCGGGCAGCACCCATGATATTCTGCGTACTGTAGAGTATGTGGGTGACGGCACCCATTGGGCACTGGTTCGCGGCGGCTGGATCTGCCTGGACCAGGCAAATATTCCTGACGGCCCCGTTGCGGATCTTCCCAACAACGACGATCTGAATGTTGCACCTCCGGCAACCGTTCCCGAGGAGGAGAAGCCCACGACGCCTCATCGCCCCTCTATGGACGATCTGCCCGCAGAGAATACCGATAAGAACAACAACAGCAATAATAATACCAATAACAACTATAACTCCGGCAACGGCGACAAGGGTGTCGTCACTGCCAACGGTCTGAACGTCCGCAGCGAACCCTCCACCAAGGGCGAGATCAAGGATACCCTTGCCAAAGGCACCCGCATCACCATTTTGGAGAAGAAGGATGGCTGGGGCCGTACCAATAACGGCTGGGTCAGCTTAAACTATGTGTATATGGACGGTACAACCGGCAGCAATACCGCAAAGGGTGTTGTCATCGGCAATGGTCTGAATGTCCGAACCGGTCCCGGCACAGATAACAAGGTTGCAACCTCCTATAACTATGGGACCCGGGTCAACATTCTGGAGCAGGTCAAGGTTGGCAACACCACTTGGGGTGCTACCAAGGACGGCTGGATCTCCATGGACTATGTCTATATTGATGGCACCAAGGGCGATAACGGCGGTGAGGGCCGCATCACTGGCGATGGTCTGAACATCCGCAGCGGCCCCGGCACTGGCTATAATTCCGTTGGTTCTCTGAATTCCGGCGATACCGTCACCATTCTGACCCAAATCAAGGTCGGCAACACCACCTGGGGCTGCATCGACAAGGGTTGGATCTCCATGGACTATGTCGATCTCCGTTGATCTGCCGTATTTTTGGCGGGGCTTCACAGCCCCGCCTTCCCTATTGCTTGATTCTCCTTCGCAAGATCTCTCTTCCTTTAGCTGCATAAAAAGCGATGCGTCGCCTGGTTTCATCCAGGCTGCTGCATCGCTTTTATTTTGATTCCCGAAAGCTGCCATTCGTGCATTGGGAGAATGATGGAAATTTATCCGGGTGCAGCAGATTTTTCCTATCCGGGAATCACTCTTCTGCTTCGCACGACTTCCCGCCGGCATGATCGGTTTCCCAATACCATCCTACCGCTGTTTTCCAATCCGATAATATTAGTAACGCCATTTATCCGAATAATTTTCACATTGCGGCTTCTTTTCGATTGGCTGTTTCAAAACGACCTTCTGAAAATATGCTGATTCAGATTGCTCTAAAAACAAATGCTCCGAACCAATCTTCCCAGAGAAGACTTGGTTCGGAGCATATTGCATTGGTGCGCGAGGCGGGACTTGAACCCGCATGCCCGGAATGAGCACTAGAACCTGAATCTAGCGAGTCTACCAATTCCACCACTCGCGCATATGTTTTTCAGCTGAGCCATCGCTCGACTGCTTGAACATGATATCATATCATTTCCCATTTGTCAACACTTTTTTCATCCTAGAAAAAAGTGTGCTGTCCATCGCTTCTTACAGCTCTATCTCCACCCTTCACTCTCCGGACGGACCCACCTACCCAGAGCTTTCCTTTGGCGGTTACAGTTGGGTTAGAGGCATCATCTGCCTCAGTTCAGGCTTTTCTATGGATCGGCTCAAAGCTTTGCCTATGGATACACCTCTGGGCTTCCCTATCCGGCTTTCTGTGAATTTCATCTCACGATGGACACCTTTTTCCTTCGGTGAGCGGTTCCTGCTGCCGAGTCCCCAGTGGTTTTTCGCTGTCAGGTTTCACCAATGCCGGCCAAACCTCGAAAGAAAAACAGCTTTCTTTCGAAAGCTGTTTTTGGTGCGCGAGGCGGGACTTGAACCCGCATGCCCGGAATGAGCACTAGAACCTGAATCTAGCGAGTCTACCAATTCCACCACTCGCGCATTTATTCTTTTCACTGTCGGGATGTCTCCCGACTGCCTGAATATATTATCACACCATTCTTATTTTGTCAACAGTTTTTTATCCTTTTTCATATTTTTTGACATTGAAATCACAGTCTCTCAGGGGCAGCAGGCTATGTTCTGTTTGACAGCTGGTTTTCTTCTCCCAAGGCGATT
>SAMEA104404103__coassemble_1351_pt1 | contig 15137 bp, 11 predicted proteins | sample SAMEA104404103__metabat2_low_PE_041 | metagenome-assembled genome bin SAMEA104404103 (sample SAMEA104404103) | Balaenoptera acutorostrata | reverse complement strand
ACAATGATAAACAGCACGAAGACGATCAGAGAACCAATCATAGAGTACCTCCTTTTAGGGAACACCAGCGGATATGTATATTCTATCATAGAAAATGGACCGTCGCAAGGGTGGGGACTTTTCTTATGCGCGCCCCAAAAAGCGCAGCCCGAGCATCCGGAACCCCAATGGCTGACCGGGAATCGGGCAGCCTGGCAGCGGTGTTTCTCGTCATAATGGCATTGCTCTGAAAATTGTCCCGCCGCCCTTCCGGGGCGGCTTTTTTCTGCCCTGGAGGATTTCCAGATTATAACAATCCTGTCACAATCGTTGAGGGTGCCGGGCCGCTATGGTATAATAGCCGAAAGAAAAGCGAAACGAGGGATGGCTATGACCAAACTGCTTCTGGTGGAAGACGATAAAAGCATTGTGGAAAATCTCACGGTGTTTCTGGCCCAGGAGGGCTATCAGGTGAAAAGTGCCCCGGGGCAGTCCGGGGCCTTGGCTCTGCTGGCGCAGGAGCCCTTCGACCTGGTGCTGCTGGATGTATCCTTAGCGGACGGCAACGGCTTTGCCGCCTGTAAGGAGATCAAGGAGCGCTATCACCTGCCGGTGGTCTTTCTCACTGCCTCCGGGGATGAATTCAGCACCATCACCGGGTTTGAACTGGGGGCCGACGACTACATCGCAAAGCCCTTCCGGCCCCGGGTGCTGGTGAGCCGGATCAAAAACATTCTCCGTCTCACCGGGCGGGCGGATTCGGTGATCCAGCTGGGGGACGTCACCGTGGACACTGTAAAGGGCACTGCCAGCAAGCAGGGAAAGGATCTCTACCTCTCTGCCCTGGAATACCGCCTGCTGCTGGTGTTCATCAACAACCGGGGGGCGGTGCTGTCCCGGTCCCAGCTGCTGGAGGCCATCTGGGATATCGCCGGGGACTTTGTCAACGACAACACCCTGACCGTGTATATCAAGCGTCTGCGGGAAAAAATCGAGGACGATCCCCAGAACCCCGCCATTATCAAAACCGTCCGGGGCCTGGGCTATAAGGTGGAGCTATGATGACATTTCTGAGAAATCCCGAGGTTCGCAAAACCCTGGCGGTCTATGTGGCTGTCTCTCTGGGGGCGGTGGTGGCTGCCTGGCTCTGGGCCCCTGGGTTCGGCCTGTTCACCCTGGCCCTCTCTCTGGTGCTCACCGCCATTTATCTGGTCAGCACCCATCGCCGGTATCAGCGCATTTCCCAGCTGGCTGCCCGGATCGACGGTCTGCTCCACGGCAGTATTCCGGCGGAAACGCCCTATGCCGAAGGAGAGCTTGCCCTGCTCCAATGCGAGATTGCCAAGATGACCGTCCGGCTCCGGGAACAGCAGCAGCATCTCCAGGAGGATAAGATCTATCTGGCGGACTCCATCGCCGATATCTCCCACCAGATCCGCACGCCCCTCACCTCTATCAATCTGCTGGTGTCCCTGCTGGCGGAGCCGGAGCTGGCCCCCCAACGGAAGGCCCAGCTGCTTCGGGAGCTGATGCAGCAGCTTTCCCGCATCGACTGGCTCATCACCACCCTGCTCAAAATGTCCAAGCTGGACGCAGGCACCATCCAGCTGCGCCGGGAGACCCTGCCCCTGGAAACTCTTCTCCACAGGTCGGTGGAATCTCTGTTGATCCCCATGGAGCTGCGGGAGCAGGCCCTGGAGATCCAGGCAGAGGGAACCTTTCAGGGGGACCCGGCCTGGACCTGTGAAGCCCTGTCGAACATTGTAAAGAACTGCATGGAGCACACCCCCCAGGGGGGCACCGTCCGGATCTGTGCCGCAGAAAATCCCCTTTACGCCGAAATCACCGTCTCCGATACCGGAAGCGGCATTCCCAAAGAGGACCTGCCCCACATCTTTGAGCGGTTCTACAAGGGAAAGGATTCCAGCGGGCAGAGCTTCGGCATCGGCCTGTCCCTGGCCCGGTCCATCATCAAGCAGCAAAACGGGACCATCAAGGCGGAAAACCGTCCCGAGGGCGGTACCCGCTTTACCATCCGCTTTTATAAAGGCACGGTCTGAAAAGCCCCTGTGCGGGGTTTTTTCCCTATCCCGGCCCATTGTGACGGATGTGTTATGAACCAGTCACTTTCCTGTCACCGAGATCCTGTATGATGAAGCCATCCAAAGAAAAGGAGATGTTTCCTATGGAAATACTGAAAGTCGAACACCTGTGCAAAACCTACGGCAAGGGGGAAAACCAGGTGACCGCCCTGAACGATGTATCCTTCTCCGTCCGCAAGGGCGAGTTTGTGGCCATCATCGGTCCCTCCGGTTCCGGCAAGTCCACCCTGCTGCACATCCTGGGGGGCGTAGACCGTCCCACCGGCGGCAAGGTCTATGTGAACGGTCAGGATATCTACACCCAGAATGAAGAGGAGCTGGCGATTTTCCGCCGCCGTCAGGTGGGGCTTATCTACCAGTTCTACAACCTGGTCCCCGTGCTGAACGTCACGGAGAACATCACCCTGCCGGTGCTCATGGACGGGCAGAAGGTCAACGAAGCCCGGCTCAAAGAGCTGCTGGACACTTTGAAGCTCACCGGGCGGGAAGCCTGCCTTCCCAATCAGCTCTCCGGCGGTCAGCAGCAGCGGGTCTCCATCGGCAGAGCCCTGATGAACGCCCCGGCCATCCTGCTGGCAGACGAGCCCACCGGAAATCTGGACTCCAAAAACAGCCAGGCCATTCTGGAGCTGCTGCGGCTGTCGAACCTCAAATACAGTCAGACCATGATCATGATCACCCACGACGAAAACATCGCCCTGCAAGCCGACCGCATCCTCACCATTGAGGACGGTGCCATTACCCGGGATGAGGTGATCCGTCCATGAATGTCTTTCATAAAGTGACCCTGGCTTCTCTGAAAGAGAACAAAACCCGCACCCTGGTGACCATTGTGGGCATCATCCTCTCCGCCGCCATGTTCTCCGCCGTCACCACCTTTGCAGGGAGCCTGCTCCACAACATCCGCTCTGAGACGATCTACTACGAAGGGGCCTGGCAAGGCAGAGTTCAGCAGGCTGCACGGCAGGACTATGATGCCATCCGTACCGACCCGAAGATCCGGGATGCGGTGTGCTTCCAGCAGCTGGGCTACGCCGCCGCAGAGGGGATACACAATCCCGTCAAACCCTATCTCTATCTCCTGGCTGCCGAAGAAGATGCCCAGCGGCTGCTCCCGGTGCACATTACCTCCGGTCGGTTTCCCCAGACCAGCGGGGAGATCCTGATCCCGGAGCATCTGCGCACCGAAGGCAGACTGCCCCTGGAAATCGGGGACACCCTCTCCTTAGACCTGGGCAGCCGGGAATCTGAGGGCTATCCCCTCCGCCAGCGGAACCCCTACCACCGCAGTGAGGAAATAATAACGTCCCGGGAGCACCGCAGCTATCGGGTGGTGGGCTTCTATGAACGTCTGAGCGACACCCTGGAACCCTATGAGGCACCGGGCTATACCGCCTTCACCCGGATGGATGCCCAGGTGCCGGAGGATGCCCGCTATGATGTGTACTTCACCATGAAGCGCACTTCCCAGCTCCCTGAATATCTGGCAGAGCTGGACCACAACACTGCGGAGCAAAATCACCGGCTGCTGGACCCTCTATCCCCGGTGATCGGGGACAATCTGCTGGGAAGCTTTGCCCCCCTGGTCATCCTCCTCATTCTCTTCGGCTCCATCTCCCTGATCTACAACGCCTTCGCTGTCTCCGTTTCCGAGCGGACCCGGCAGTTCGGTCTGCTGTCCTCCGTGGGTGCCAGCCCCCGGCAGCTGGGCCAGATGATCCGCTATGAAGCTCTGGTCCTCAGCGCCATTGGCATTCCCCTGGGCCTGCTGGCTGGCGTGGGCGGCATTGCCGTGACCTTACGGCTTCTGCGCAGCCGTTTTCTCCACGTCCTTCCGGTTCCCATGCAGCTGTATATTTCGCCCCTCTTCCTGCTGCTGGCCGGGATCGTGTCTCTGGTGACGGTGCTGATCTCCGCCTGGGTCCCCGCTAAACGGGCCAGAACCGTCACCGCTGTGGAGGCCATCCGCCAGAACCGGGACATTCAAGCGGGCAAGCCCTCCCGCTTCCCCCTGCCCCGCAAAATCCGCAGTCTGCCAGCAGCCCTGGCAGATCGGTATTATCGGCGCAGTCCCGGAAAACACCGGGCCACGGCAGCCAGTCTCTTCACCAGTGTGGTTCTCTTCGTCTGTGCCGTGGCCCTGTCCAATTATCTGACTGCCGAGCCTGTATCCTCTCCCTGGACACAAGCGGATCTGGAGGTCACCTTCTGGCAGGAAACGCTGCCGAAGGACCCCACGGATCTGCTGAGCCAAATCCGCAGCCTGGATTCCGTAACCGATGCCGCATGGTCTCAGCCTCATGCCGTCCAGGCCGAGACAGATGTAACATCTCTGAATCCGAAGATCCTCACGGGCTACCGCTACACCCAGTCGGGGAACACCGTAAGGTTCTACCAAACTCTTCTCTTTGTGGATGACGACAGCTTTCAGAAGCTCCTCCGGGAGCATGATTTAGCTCCCAACCGCTTCATGGACCCGGCCCATCCTCTGGGCGTTGCCCTGAATCCCACCAATTATTTCTCCCCTGAATTGGGAGAGTATCAATATATCGACCGTTTCCGTGCTTCCGAATTTTCTCTCACCATCCAATATACCCGCATCCCGGAAGGCTATAACCTGGTGGACAAGAATCAGGAGACCGGGGCCCTGATCTATGAAAAGATCGACGGCGGAAAGCAGCTGGAGCTTCCCGAACAGGAGGCACTGTGCCAGCTCCAGCTGAATGTAGGGGCCGTGATCCAGGACATTCCCTATTTTGCATTCCAGGATGCCCTGATCTACCCCATGAGCCTGGCGGAGGATATCTGCCCGGATCGGGAAAACCTGGGAAAATGCGTCCTTCTCTCTTCTGACCCAGATGCCACGGATGCAGCTCTCAGACAGCTGCTGGCGGACCACCATTTTATTTCTCCGGACATCTGGAACAAGGCCGCCTTCCGGCGCACCCAACGGGACACCGCTGTCATCCTGCAAACCTTCGCCTACGGGTTTGTGGTGCTCATCTCCCTCATTGCCGCCATCAATGTGTTCAATACCATCTCCACCAATGTGAGCCTGCGCCGCCGGGATTTCGCCATGCTGAAATCCGCAGGCATGGGCCCCAAGGGGCTTCGGTCCATGCTCATGTATGAGGGGCTTCTCTACTGTACCCAGTCTCTGCTTCTGGGCCTTCCGGTGTCCGGTTTTCTGTCCTGGCTGATCGGGAAGGTTATGAGAACATCCGGCTTCCAGCTTCCCTGGGCCGCCATGGGCATTGCCGCTGTGGGTGTCTTTCTGGTGGTGTTTGCTACCATGGTCTATGTGGAAAAGCAGGTCCGAAAGGAAACCATCATTGATACCCTGAGAAACGAAAATCTGTAACCCAAAAAACGCACAAACGTGCCTGCCGCTCTTTGCAGCGGCAGGCACGTTTGTTATGTTTTCCACAGATGGGTGAGACGCCTGGGGAAGAAGATGCGGTTTTCCGCAAAGGTCCTTTTATCTCAGGCGCGCAGGGACTTCTTTTCCTCCCGGGTCTTCGTAAACCGCTCCAGCTGAGGCACCAGGATCATGCAGATCAGGGCCGCCGTGAAACCGCCGTTGTAGAGGCAGTAGCCGCCGTGGAGCAGAGGCACGGAGGTCACCAGGATGTAGTGCATGGCGCTTGCCAGGAAGCCGTACTGCCAGCCGTACTTATCCGCAATGGGGCTGAGGCCGTTGGCGTAGCACAGGCCGATGACAATGGCCTGTGCATGGATGGCACCGGCAAAGCTGCCGCCGGCCAGGCCGGACAGCACCCCAAACACCGCCGAGGTCACCATGTAGCCCAGCATAATAGGCCAGACGTTTCCGGGATGGGAACCGGAATTGCAGGTGGACAGCATACAGAAGACGATGCCAAAAGTAACGCCGTTGAAGCTGGCTCCAATGAGGTTGTAGTACGCCAGAATGAACAGGCCAAAGAACCCCAGGTTCATAAGGTATACCGCATTGCCGTAGGCCGAGGAGAAATTGGTCACCAGGTCGGGGTCCTTCAGCAGGGTCACATAGTCCGACCACTTGGCCCCCATGGCAAAGGCCAGCACCAGGGCACCGCCGAAAACCAGGCAGCAGAAGACATTCACAATGGTCCTGCTTGCCACCTGCAAGGTCTCTGGGCCGGGGGCCGCAGGAAGGGCCACACCCATAGTCTTAAAGAAGGCTGCCTGGAGGAAGAATGCGATCATACCTACAGGCAGGGCGGCACTGTAGAGGTCAAAGCCCTTGTGGACCTTGGGGGAGAATGCCATTCCCGCAGGGAGCACCAGACCGATGGCAAGGCCGACGACAATGGCAAGGACTACCCGCCCAAAGCCGAAGCCCACCACCTCTGCATTGGGGTAGCGGATCATAAGGTCTGTGATCAGAGGGGCAATGCCGGTGGAGAACAGCATGGCATTGATGTTCTGTGCAGGCTTTTCGTGCTTAATGGCACAGTAGAGCAGCACACCGGCGACGGTGGGCCAGATGTTCAGAATGTTGATACCCCAGGAGCCGAAGCCCATCGTCAGGATCACTGCCAGATTGGATACATTGTTTGGAGTACCGCGAAATACTGCAAACAATGCCCAGCAGATCAGGCCCACCAGGCCCATATTGAGGAAGGTTGCGGCATAACCGCCCACCGCAAAATAGTTGGTAGGGATCTTGGCAGGCTGGGTCAGGATCTGCATCAGCCCCGGGAGCATGGCAGCCCGGTCCGGCATACAGACCGAACCCGCAAGAAAGCTCAGGGAAAGAAGCAGAAAAATCAGTTTTAGGAATTCGCCTTCAGAAAGGGACTTCAGTTTTTTCATAATCCTACCTCCCGGAATGAAAAAAGCCCCTGGACGGCACCCCTGACTGGGAGATGCCGCTCAGAGGCAAATAAGAAATCGACTTACACTCTCTCAGCAGCCTCGACAACGTGCTTCATGAGCACGCTGGTGGTCACGCTGCCCACGCCGCCGGGAACGGGAGTGATGGCCTCAACGATGGGCTCAACCTCCTCGAACTTAGCATCGCCGGCGATGCCGCCCTTGCCGCCCTTGGCGTTGATCTTGTTGTCATCCCAGTTGATGGATACGTCGATAACGACCTGACCGGGACGGACATACTCAGCAGTCAGGCTGTTGAGCACACCGGCAGCGGACACGATGATATCCGCGCTGCGGCAGATCTCAGGGGTGTTGACGGTCTTGGTGTGGCAGGTGGTGACGGTAGCATTCTTAGCCATGAGCATCATGGCAGCGGGCTTGCCGACGACCAGAGAACGGCCGATGACCGCAGCGCTCTTGCCCTTGCAGTCAATGCCATAGAAGTCCAGGATCTCCATGCAGGCTGCGGGAGTACAGGGTGCAAAGCCCAGATCGTTCAGGCCTTCAAAGACACCGGCGTTGGACATATGGGTCATGCAGTCCACGTCCTTCTTGGGGTCCAGACGGTTGCAGATCTCGTTCTGGTCAGCCTTCAGGTGCTTGGGCAGAGGACGGAACATGAGGACGCCGTGGATGGAAGCGTCAGCATTCACCTGGTCGATGACAGCCAGGACCTGCTCCTTGGTTGCATCCTCGGGCAGCTCGAACTTCTTGACGTCCACGCCAACCAGCTCTGCGCGCTTGGTTGCACCCCGCTCGTAGCTCAGGTCGCTGGGGTTCTCGCCCACGCGGACGATTCCCAGAGTGGGGACGATCCCCTTTTCCCGCAGGGCTGCGGTACGGGTCTGTAAATTTGCGTTCAGTGCATCGGTAACTTCCTTACCCAGTAACAGCTTTGCCATTTTCTATATTTCCTCCAATATATCGATATGAATTATCTAAAGTTATCCCGGACTTCCTCGAAGATGTCGTCAGCCATGCCGCAATACTTGTTGAGCATCACATTGGCATGACGGTTCATTTCCTCTGCCACATCCCGGTTTTTGAGGCTCTTGGTGTTAATGAACACGTTGAGAGAAGCAGCCTGCATAGCGGCCTTGCAGCACACAGCGGCACAGCCGGCATCGGAGACAGCCAGCCGGGAGCCCTTTGCAGCAAACACGGCGATGCAGTCCAGAGACTGGCAGCACAGCTCCATGATGTGCATGGGGACAGCGCAGGCGGTGACGGTGGCCTTCTCCAGGATCTCAGCCCGGTTGGGGTCGTCCTTGGGGATGCCGTAGGCCTTTGCCAGGGGCACAAAGCCGATGTCGTCGGCCTCCACCTGATCCAGCAGTTCCTTCTGAAGAGCATCACACTTTGCCTTGAGGGCCAGGATCTCTTCCTCGACCTCAGCGTACTTCTTCTTCCCCACGGTGAGAGAGCCCACCATATTGCCCAGCGCGGTACCGATGGCACCCACCAGAGCGGCAGCTCCGCCGCCGCCGGGAGCGGGTGCGTCGGAAGCCAGAACTTCCACAAATTTGCGGCAGCTTTCCAGGGTCATATCCATAATATGTTATTTCTCCTTCATTTTAATTTCCAGGAATTTCCATACTGTCATAAAAAGCACAGGCGGGGCCGCCTGTGCTTTTTTGAGAGATTTTACGAATCAGAACAGGCCGGTGATCTTGCCGGTCTCGTCCACATCGATACGCTCGGCAGCGGGGACCTTGGGCAGGCCGGGCATGGTCATGATCTCGCCGGTGAGGGCAACCAGGAAGCCGGCACCTGCGGAAACCTTGATGTTCCGGACGGTGATGGTGAAGTCTCTGGGTGCGCCCAGCTTGGTCTGGTCGTCGGAGAAGGAGTACTGGGTCTTAGCCATGCAGATAGGCATCTTGTCATAGCCCAGCTCCGTCAGGGTCTTGATCTGCTTGTCAGCGTTGGCCGTGAAGTTCACGCCGTCCGCATGGTAGATCTTCTTGGCAATGGCCTCGATCTTCTCCTTGATGGTGAGGTCCAGCTCGTAAGCAAAGGTGAAGTCATTGGGCTCGTCGCACAGACGCATGACTTCCTTAGCCAGCTCAATGCCGCCTTCGCCGCCCTTGCCCCAAACCTCGGACAGAGAAACATTGACGCCCAGCTCCTTGCACTTACGCTCGATGAGCTCCAGCTCAGCCTCGGTGTCAGTGGGGAAGCGGTTGATAGCGACCACGCAGGGCAGCTTGTAAACCTTAGTGATGTTCTCAACGTGCTGCAGCAGGTTGGGCAGGCCCTTCTCCAGAGCTTCCAGGTTCTCCTTGCTGGTCTCAGCCTTGGGCACGCCGCCGTTGTACTTGAGGGCACGGGCAGTCGCAACCAGAACGACGCAGGAAGGATGCAGGTTTGCCATGCGGCACTTGATGTCCAGGAACTTCTCAGCGCCCAGGTCTGCGCCGAAGCCGGCCTCGGTGATGGTGTAGTCACTCAGGCGCATTGCGATCTTGGTAGCGGTAACAGAGTTGCATCCATGTGCAATGTTGGCGAAAGGTCCGCCGTGGACGAATGCAGGGCAGTGCTCCAGGGTCTGAACCAGGTTGGGCTTCAGAGCATCCTTCAGCAGAGCAGCCATGGCACCCTGTGCGTGCAGATCGCCGGCGGTGATGGGCTTGCCCTCACGGGTGTAAGCAACCACCAGACGAGCCAGACGGTTTTTGAGGTCGGTGATATCGGAAGCCAGGCACAGCACTGCCATGATCTCGGATGCGACGGTGATGTCGTAGCCATCCTCACGGGGCATACCGTTGACCTTGCCGCCCAGGCCGTCCACCACGAAACGCAGCTGACGGTCGTTCATATCGACGCAGCGGCGCCAGGTGATCTGGCGGGGGTCGATGCCCAGAGCGTTGCCCTGATAAATATGGTTATCGAGCATTGCAGCCAACAGGTTGTTTGCTGCACCGATTGCATGGAAGTCTCCAGTGAAGTGCAGGTTGATATCCTCCATGGGAACAACCTGTGCGTAGCCGCCGCCGGCTGCGCCACCCTTGACACCGAAAACAGGTCCCAGAGAGGGCTCGCGAAGAGCAACGATGACGTTCTTTCCCAGTCTGCGCATACCGTCTGCCAGACCAACGGTAGTGGTGGTCTTACCTTCGCCAGCGGGAGTGGGGTTGATAGCGGTGACCAGAATCAGCTTGCCATCAGGACGTTTAACCTCGTTGAGGAGGTTGTAGTCAACCTTAGCCTTGTACTTGCCGTACTGCTCCAGATATTTTTCATCCACACCGGCAGTCTTGGCGATCTCAATGATGGGGAGCATTTCGGTTTCTTGTGCGATTTCGATGTCGGTTTTGAATTCCATGATAATCAATCTCCTTGTATTAGAAGTCGGTGCCTGCCGTTGTAGTGGCTCAGCACATACAGGGTTTATGCAGCTTCCGTTAGAGTGGACCACTGCACATTTGATTCGGTACTCTCGTACTGATTACAGAATACCACTGTACACACCAAATGTCAATATATATATTTATTGAAACACAAAAACGTCCTCAAGATCGGATATCATTCTCGAATTGGCTGAAATATCCGTCAAGCTTCAAAATAGGCCCTGGCCCGATCGGTCGCTGCAGAAGGATGGCAAAACGGTCTTTTCCGCTCCTGCCTTTCCCCATCCAAAAAAATTCCCGGACAGAGGCTTCTGTCCGGGGGATATTTACGTTCAGGCGATCCGACGTGCAGCCACGACCAGGCGGCCGTTGTCCATGGAATATTCGCAGGTGGACAAGCAGATGATCTTGTCACCATAAACGGGAGTGATTCCCGTATCATAGAAGGACAGCTTCTTGCACTCGGCAATGAAGTCGTTAAATTCCTTTTCGTTTTCCGCATCCACCATCTGGTGATAGGCAAAGCCCTCGCCCAGGTTTGCAGAAGTCTTGAACACAGAGAAGATCTCGTAAACATGGTACTCGGTAAGGGTATCAAAGAAAATCTCCTTGTGTTTTTCCCAGAAGTCCTTGTTGCTGTAGTTATGGAGGGCTGCAAACATAGAACCGTCGTTCATGCAGTGACCGTAGAGGGTAATGTTGTCACTGGGCTTGTTAATGTCGCACTCTTCCCGCATGTAGATGGTACCCCAGTCACTGTGGTTACCCTTAAAGTCCCGCTTCAGGTAGTAGTTGGGACGCTCGGGGGTGTACATGACAGGGTAGTCGATCTTGGTGCCTTCGATTCTGATCCAGCCAGCCATATCGCCGTTCAGGGCATAGACATCGGCATACTCCGGGAGGATCTGAGGCTCCTGAGACTGCTGCTGGGGAGCTGTCTGCTCCGTGGGTGCTGCTGCCGTCTCCGTGGGCTGGGTGGGAGCCTTGCTTTCCGTAGGCTTGTTCACCATCTGGGAAAGCTCGTCAAACTGATCGGCCTGCTTTTTAGAGTTGATGAAATAACGGCCAACCATAAAGGCACTGACCACAAAAACCACCAAAAGGGCAGCCACGATCACAATATTCAAAATTTTCTTGATCTTCATAAAATCACCTCTGGGGACATTATATCGCAGGGGGGCCGGGCTTGTCAAGAAAGGAGCGCCCCCCCTTTTTTTAGGGATTCTTTAAGATTTTCTCAAACCGTGTCAAAATTGAGGCAAAACACCCCGTCTCCCGTTCTCCAAAGGGAACGGCGCAGGGTGCTGCCATACAGGGTATTTTACCCCTTCATGTACCACATGCCCAGGGCATCCCGCATATCCCGATAGCTCTGCATATTCCGCCAGCCTCTGCCGTGGCAGGTGCTGTGATAACCGGTCTCGATCCGGGTATTGGGCAGGTGCTCATGGAGATAAGCCACATCCTGTGCGGTGCTCTTATTGCCCAGAAGCCAGAGGTTTTTCAGCCAGGGCATTTCGCCCAGGGGCTTGACATCCACATAGGACCGGGACAGATTCAGGTCCTCCAGAGCCGTACACTCTACCAGAGGGGAAATATCCGTCACCGGGCTCATAAAGATCTCCAGATAGGTCAGCTCCTTCAGCTGGCTCAGGTGGGCCACATCCTCATTTCTCACATTGCCGTCACCCACAATAAGGTACTTGAGGTGAGGGGTGCCGGACACCCAGGAGAGATTGCCCACGCCGATATGGCCCAGATCCACTGCGATCAGCCCTTCGCAGAATCGCAGATTATTGAGATCTTCATTGGTGACCCGCAGGGAATGGCTGCTGGGAATGAAGCCCTTTTCATCGGTGCGCAGATAGGCCTGGCCCACCTGGACGCCCCAGATGACCTGGTACCTGCCCCGGACCCGCTCCCGATAGGCCGCCATATCTTCATTGGAGATCCCACAGCCCACCATCTCCACCTTTTCGAGATTGGGGAAATAGGCCGCCAGAGCTTCTACAGACTCTGCACTTTCCACGGTTGTGCCGGAGAAGTCCAGCTCCGTAGTGTCCATATCCATTCTGGTTCCCAGGACGATCTTATCCCAGGTGAAGGTGATCTGGGGGAATTCCTGCTGCAATGCGTAGAGGTCCTCGGCAGGGACAGCTGGGTCCGTAAAATGGACCGTCTTCAGATTGGGCAGATAGGGAATGGCATCCCGCAGTTCCTGGGCCGTTACCTCATCTACTACGAACTCGGCACTGGCTGCATCGGGCTCCAGCTCCTGGTCGCCCAGATGGAGCTTATAGTCCACCCGGCAGTCGGGGCGGTGGGCCTTGAGGGCCAGGATAGCCGCATAGTCCTCACACTGGGTGGCATCCACATAGGACAGCCGGGGCATATAATCCATCATCCGAATGTCTTCCTCCGTCAGGGTGGTGACGGTCAGCTCTGTGGTGTCGTCAGGATAGCGCGTGCCCTGAAACGGAACATCCCAGCGAATGACACAGCCCGGCAGTGCGCTGCGCAGATCGCGGACGTGCTCCAGAGAGGCATCGGTACCCCGCAGGTCCAGCAGCTCGGTGTCAGTCTTATAGATCTGCCCCTCCACCTTTACACGGGTCATACGGAACCACAGGAAGCCGCCCAGCGTTCCCACCAGGACCAGCCCCAGTACAATAATCAGAGCCACCAGAAGTTTTTTTGTCTTTGTTTGTTCCATAGTATCTCCTTCCAAATTTCAGCCTTTCATGTATCCCATGCCGATATAGTCCCGCATGGCATAGTAAAGGGGGCCTTCCCGCCACCCGTTTCCTGTAGACGAAGCCGCCGAGAATTCAAAATAGGTATCGGGGAGCTTCTTGGGAAGCTCTGCCCGGGCTTTCCAGTTCTGGGTCCACCAGACCCGCTTGAGCCAGGTCATCTCCCCGATGGGCTCCGGGTCCCCGTAGGTGTAGCAGAGGTTCAGATCCTCCAGGGCCGTGCAGCCTGCCAGAGGGGTGAGGTCTGTCACCGGGGTGAGAAATGCCTCCAGATACCTGAGCTTCTTCAGGTCCTTCAGCGGGCTCAGATCCTTCACCCCGGTCTCCGCCACAATGAGATAGGTGAGATCCGGCATAAAGGCCGCCCACTCACAGTTCGTGACCTTTTTCATGTGCCCAATATCCACACAGACCATGTCCGTACAGTAGCGCAGAGCATAGCAGTTTTCATCGTCCAGCCGGATGCCCCACTTGTTGGGGGCGAAATAGGTCTCGTCGGTACGGGTATTCCGCCCGCCGATGGTCACATTCCAGACGATCCGCACATTTTCATACCTGCGGTTCAGGGCATCCAGTTCCTCATTGGAAAAGCCGCAGTCGCAGAGGATGACTTTTTCCAGATCGGGCAGATAGGGCAGCGCTTCCTCCAACTGAGATAACTCCAGAGAGGTGTGCCCGGACAGGTCCAAGGTCACCGTGTCTGCCGGGATCACCTGGCCATCTACCACCACATCCCACAGGATATCCACCTGGGGATACTGCCGCTCCAGCTCTTCCCGCTCCTCCGGAGAAAAGCGTCCGCCCCGCAGGTCCAGCCGCTGAAGCAGGGGGAAATAGGGAAGCTTTTCCCACAGCTCCTGCCCGTCCTGAAGGCAGGGGAAGCTCAGTTCCTGGGTAGTCCCGGCATACGCCTTGTCCCCAATTGCCGCCTGCCAGGTAAATTCCACCTGGGGAAGCTGTGCCGCAAGGGCGGTGATCTCCGCCATCTTCGGCAGCGGCTGGGTGAGCTCCACGGTTTGGAGCTTCAAAAGTGCCGGAAGCCGCTGGGAAAGCACAACAGGGTCCGCCCCGGACAGCGTCATTTCCCGGGTGTCCTGATTCCAAAGCTCTCCGCCGATCTCCACATTGTAGAGCACCAGGCATTCCGGGTGCCGCCGGGAAAGCTCCGCCAATGCCCCGTAGTCCTCACATTCCAGAGCATCCACACAGGTCAGCTCCGGCAGATAGTCCAGCAGGACCACATCCCCCATATCCAGATGGGTGACCGTGAGATTTTCTGTATCCGGTTGATAGTATTCCCCCTGGAACTGGATCTCCCAGAGAATCTCGCACCGGGGAAGCTGCCGTTTCAGCCACTCGTGTTCCCCCAGGGTGATCCCGGTTCCCCGCAGATCCAGGTGCTGTAACCGGCTGAGCTGGGCCAGGGTATCGAGATCCACATTTTCCCTGCCGGATAAATCCAGGGACGTGACCTTTCGGCTGTATGGCTCCCCGTCCAGGATGACATAATTCCGGTAAAACAGGTATCTGCCGCCCCAAAGAGCCAGGAGCAAAAGGAGGAGCAGCAAAAAGACGATCAAAAGCTTTCGCAAGAATTTACGCATAGACCCGCCTCTTTCTCACATGAGCGGTTATGTTTTTTTACCATCCGTTTTATTGTAATAATCTGCCAGAGAGAAGTCAAGGTCATTTTGCTCTTCTGCCCCCGGGTCTCAAAACTTTCTCTTGCTTTTTCCCCGTAAGTATATTATACTAAGCAGGTAAATGCCGGTGTGATGGAATGGTAGACGTAGTGGACTCAAAATCCACCGCCAGCGATGGCGTACCGGTTCGAGTCCGGTCACCGGCACCAAAAAAGCAGCCTGTGCGAATCGCACAGGCTGCTTTTTTCGCTTCAAACGGGAGCTCATCTAAATGGGGCCTGCTGCAGAATGCAAATTCTGCGGCAGGCCCTTTGAAAGTAAACAAAAATTTTTATCGTGCGGATGTCCAACTTGCACTTGCAATTTTCGTATTTTTCTGAGTAAAACATCCCCCCTAGGGGCTTGTATTACAATTTTCACCTGATATACTTCATA
>SAMEA104404103__coassemble_1045_pt1 | contig 17968 bp, 17 predicted proteins | sample SAMEA104404103__metabat2_low_PE_041 | metagenome-assembled genome bin SAMEA104404103 (sample SAMEA104404103) | Balaenoptera acutorostrata | reverse complement strand
GCCCTTCGGGAGATGGAGGTCCGCTCCCCTCTGCGGGAGTGCGGACTTACTAAGGCGGAGATCCGGCAGAAGTCCCGGGAAGCAGGGCTGTTTACCTGGGATAAGCCGGCATACGCCTGCCTGGCAACCCGCATCCCAACAGGAGAGCGGATCACAGAAGAAAAATTGCAGCGCACGGAACAGGCGGAGACTTATCTTGCGGCCCTGGGACTTCGGGATTTCCGGGTGCGCTCCCAGGGAGATATCGCAAAGATCCAGGTGTGTGAAAAGGACATGGAGACGGTCCTTGCCCACCGCCGGGAAATTCTAACGGAATTGAAGCAGAACTATTCCCGGGTGCTGCTGGATTTGGAGGCGCGGGATGAACAGTGATATGAGAATGCTTCTGGAAGGAGTCCGCAGCGGCAAGGTCTCAGTGGACGATGCCATGCTGGAGCTCAAGAAGGAACCCTTTGAAGATATCGGCTATGCCAAGATAGATCTCCATCGGAGAGTCCGCCAGGGAGCTGCCGAGGTGATCTACGGAGCGGGGAAGACCCCGGAGCAGATCCTGGGCATTGTAAATACCATGGTGGAAAACGGACAGGGACGGGTACTCATCACAAGACTGTCTGAGGAAGCGGCCCAATTTTTGGGTGCGCAGCTGGAGCTGGACTATCATCAGGAGGCCAGACTGGGCATTGTAGGCGGAATCCCGAAGCCCAGCGGCATGGGCAGGGTGGTGATCGCCACCGGCGGAACCAGCGATATTCCCGTGGCAGAAGAAGCGGCACTGACGGCGGAATGCCTGGGAAGTGACGTGGCTCGGCTCTATGACGTGGGGGTTTCCGGTGTCCATCGTCTGCTGGCCCATATGGAGCTCATTATGGATGCCACGGTCATCATTGCCATTGCAGGCATGGAAGGCGCTCTTGCCAGTGTGGTGGGCGGCTTGGCGGACTGCCCGGTGATCGCAGTGCCCACCAGCGTGGGATACGGCGCATCCTTCGGGGGCGTGTCGGCGCTGCTGTCCATGCTGAACTCCTGCGCCAGCGGCGTCAGTGTTGTGAATATCGATAACGGCTTCGGTGCCGGATATCTGGCGAACATGATCAACCACATGGAGGTGCCTAAATGAGAACGCTCTATCTGGACTGCGGCATGGGAGCCGCGGGGGATATGCTTACGGCGGCGCTTCTGGAACTGCTGCCCGATCCCGACGCTTTTGTGGCGGAGTTTAATGCCCTGGGAATCCCCGGTGTGGTGATGTCTCGGGAACAGAGTACCAGGTGCGGGATTACAGGCACCCATGTCTCCATTGCGGTAAACGGTGTGGAGGAGGACGAGCACCTCCATGACCACCATACCCACCATCACGAGGAGCCGGAACACCGTCACGACCATGACCACCGGCATGGACACCACCACAGCGGTCTGGGAGATGTGGCGCACATTCTCTCCCATCTGGCATTGCCGGAGGCTGTGGGGCAGGACGTGCTGGCGGTCTATGACCGGATCGCCCAGGCGGAAAGCCATGCCCACGGGGTTCCTGTGGAACAGGTCCATTTTCACGAGGTGGGCACTATGGATGCCATTGCCGATGTGACGGCGGTCTGCCTGCTGATGCACAAGCTTCACCCGGACCGAGTGGCGGCTTCTGCGGTCCATGTGGGCAGCGGAACGGTTCGCTGTGCCCACGGAATCCTGCCGGTACCGGCTCCGGCGACGGCCTGCATTCTCCGGGATGTGCCGATCTATGGCGGACAGATCCTGGGGGAGCTGTGCACCCCCACCGGAGCGGCTCTGCTCAAGCATTTTGTGGGGCAGTTCGGTCAGATGCCGGAAATGTGCGTGGAAAAAATCGGCTATGGCATGGGCAAGAAGGAATTCCCTCAGGCCAACTGCGTCCGGGCTATGCTGGGGGAAACAGCGGACCGGACCGACAGTATTTTGGAGCTTTCCTGCAACGTGGATGATATGACCGGAGAACAAATGGGCTTTGCCCTGGAACGGTTTTTGGAGGCAGGGGCCCTGGATGCCTACACCATTCCCATTGGCATGAAGAAGTCCCGTCCCGGCATGATGGTCTGTGTTTTGTGCCGCCGGGAGGAGCGGGAGAACATGGTTCGTCAGATATTCCGCTATACCCACACCCTGGGAATCCGGGAGACGGCCTACAGACGCTATGCCCTGGAGAGAACCATTCGGAGTGTGGATACACCCTTTGGACCCATTCGCCGGAAGGACAGCACAGGCTATGGCGTGTCCCGACAGAAATACGAATATGAGGACCTTGCCAGAATTGCGAAGGAACGAAATCTCAGCATTGACGATATTCTTTCAAAGCTGTCATAAAAGAGTCGGTACAAGACACATACTGCCGAAAAGGGAAACATAAATTCCAGCGGGGATCCGGCTCACACCCGGATCATCCGCTGGAATTTTTGGCATTTATATGTGGCTGTCAGGGAACGGCACGTTTTTACAGCCCTTTACAGGCTCCCAAATCACCCGAAAAACAATCCCAGGAGAAGCCCTGCGGCACCGCAGAGCACCATTACCAGAATGGGATTCCACTTGAATTTCCGCAGGACAAAGAAGGCTGCGGTAAAGAGACACACACCAATGAGATTGACATTTGCCAGGGTCATGGCGCCGCCGCCGAAAATCACCTTCAGCAGGATGGAGATACCGGCAGAGGCAATGAGGGCCACCACGGCAGGACGCAGGCTCTTTAAGACGCTCTGGAGAACGGAAATATTCTTATACTTGGTGTAGACGTAGGACAGCAGAGAGACAATGAACAGCGACGGCAGAATACAGCCCAGGGTCGCCACAATGGCACCGCCGACGCCGGCAATCCGAATTCCCACAAAGGTGGCGGAGTTTACGGCGATGGGGCCGGGGGTCATCTCTGCAATGGTGATGAGATCGATAAATTCGTTCAGGGTCAGCCAGGCGTTCTGTTCTACTGCCTGGGCCTGAATCAGGGGCATAGCGGCATAGCCGCCGCCGATGGAAAACAGACCGATTTGGATAAAACTCCAGAATAACTTCAAATAAATCATTTCTCAGCAGCCTCCTGATTCTTCTTTTCCATCATGGCAAGGACCACGCCTGCCAGGGCGGCTGCCAGAATGATATAGATCACGTTTACACCGAAGAAGAAGGTGGCGATAAATGCAGCTGCCATGATGATCAGATGAATGGCGGACTTCATTTTGAGAACCTTGCTGCCCAGGCTGCACACCACGTCCAGAATCACGGCAGCGACTCCGGCCTGCATTCCCTTGAGGGTCAGAGCCACATAGGGATTGGCGGCAAAGGCGGCATAGAAGAAGGAAATCACCGACAGGATGATCATGGGGGGCAGGATGGTTCCGATGACGGCAACGAGCATACCAACGAATCCTGCCACATGCCAGCCCACCAAAATGGCGGCATTGACAGCAATGGCACCGGGAGAGGACTGGGCCAGAGCGGTCATATCCAGCATTTCCTGCTCATCGATCCAGTGCAGCTCGTCTACAAATTTTCGTTTCATAAAGGTGATGATGACAAATCCGCCGCCGAAGGTAAAGGCGCTGATATACAGCATGGAGAAAAACAGCTTCAGCAGAAGAGCTGCTTTCTTGGGGGTTTCATTCATGTTCTCAGACACTCCTCTCATAATTCGCACTTGTATTATAGTACTTGCGGGATAATAAGTAAAATGCTATATTATTATCAAAACAATGCCTAAATTGCATGATTGGAGGAGACGCTATGACATTGCGGCATATGAAGATCTTTGTTGCCGTCTACCAGACGGAAAACGTCACCAAGGCGGCGAAAATACTGAATCTGACCCAGCCGGTGGTGAGCCGGACCATTCAGGAGATCGAGAAATACTATGGGGTGTGCCTGTTTGAGCGGATCAACCACAGGCTCCATACTACGGAAGCAGGGAAGCAGTTGTATTCCTATGCCCTGCATATCATCGATTCCTTTGACCAGATGGAAAAAGGACTGCGTAATTGGGAGGAACTGGGGGTGATTCGGGTGGGTGCCACCAGCACCCTGGGAAATGCACTGCTCCCCCAGGTGCTGGTCCGGTTCCGCAAGGAGCACCCGGCCTTGCAGGTGAGGGCCAGGATCTCCAATGGCGCACGGCTTCAGCAGAGACTTCTGGACAATCAGCTGGACTTTGCTCTGATCGAGGGTGAGATCCGGGATGAAAATCTCTGTGTACAGCCTTTGGCAGAGGATCGGCTGGTGCTGCTCCTGCCTCCGGAGGATCCCCGAAGGGACTGCCGATCGCTGACCTTGGAGGATGTGGCATCGGAACCCTTGATCCTGCGGGAGGAGGGCAGTATGGGGCGGACGGTCGTTGAGCGGGTGTTTGCTGCCCATAAGCTCCCGGTGGAGCCGATCATCGAAAGTGTCAGCACTCAGGCCATTATCCGAGCCGTTCACGAGGGGCTGGGGATCTCCTTCCTGCCGGAGAATCTGGTGCAGGCAGCCATTGCCTCCGGCTTTGCTGCAACCCACGAAATTGAAAATGAGAGCTTTGCTCGGGAGAATTTTATTGTCTGGCATAAGCACAAGTTTTTGACCAATTCCGCCAAAGAGCTGATGGCCCTGGCCCAGAGCGGAAGTTATGGAATTTCCCGGATTTCCAATGGGCTGAAATAGCAGAAGATGCTCCTGACGAAGTAGACGCAGATTTTGCAGAATGAAAGGGCCGGCGATTCCTCGCTGGCCCTCAATATTCAGAAAGCTTCGTTATTGTTTATCTGCGACACAGGAAAGTGCGGCTTCCAGGGCAGTGACTATGGAAGCAAGGGGAAGACTGGGCATTTCTGGGCGGTCCACGGTCTGCTCCGGCAGAAAGGGAACGTGGATAAACCCTGCGAGGGTATTCGGGAACTGCTCCTGACAGAGATTCAGAACGCCGTAGAGAAGCTGATTGCAGACGAAAGTACCTGCAGAGCAGGAGAGCTGGGCGGGAATATCGGCGGCCTGGATGGCGGCGACGATGGCTTTCACCGGAAGGGTGGAGAACAGCGCATTCTCACCCCCGGGGACCACAGGAAGGTCCACAGGGAGATTCCCCTCATTATCTGCGATGCCTGCGTCCATAAGATTGATGGCCACCCGCTCCGGTGTGATGCAGCTGCGTCCGCCGGCCTGACCTACACAGACCACCGCGTCCGGCTGCTCCCGCTCCATGGCGGCGGCAACCACATCCACGGATGTTCCAAACACGGTGGGAACCTCCAATTTCACCAGTTCTACCCCCTCCGGGGCCTTTACCAGGGACACGGCCTTCAGGGCGGGATTGATGGTTTCGCCTCCAAAGGCATCAAAAGCGGTGAGCAGAATTTTCATAGGAGCCTCCCGGAAAGAAGTATTTTGAACATTGTACCATGGCTGGGAACCAGATGCAAGTACGCATTTGGTGCAGAGCGGGGCTTTCTCAAATGGCTGAGAGTTACCCGGTTCAGCTCCCCGGAGCTTCTAATTTCTGGATTCGGTGGCACAGATAGGCGGCGGCCTCACGGTCGTGGGTGATGAATAGGTAAGATAGACCGTGCCGTTCCCGCAGCCGGCGGAGAATATGCAGAATTTGCGCCTGTACCGAAATATCCAGCATGGAGGTGGGCTCATCCAGCACCAGCACCTGGGGAGAAAGCAGAAGTGCTCTGCACAGGGACAGACGCTGAATTTCACCGCCGCTGACCTGGTGCGGATATCGGGACAGCAGTTCATCGGTGAGCTTTACCTCATCCAGAAGCTGCTGCAGCTGCTGCCGCCCCTGGGTTTTGGATATTCCATAGAAACTCAGCGGTTCTAAAATACTGTCCCCCAGACGAAATCGCGGGTCAAAAAAGGATTCAGGCCGTTGGGAAATCAGCTGGACTCTGCGGCGAAAGCTCAGAAGCTCCTTTCCCTTGGCATGGGTGATATCCTGACCGCCGAAGAGGATCTGCCCCTGGTCCGGCTCAATCAGACGGAGCAGGATCCGGCAGAGAGTGGATTTTCCGCAGCCGGAAGGCCCCATAAGCCCCAGTGTCTCCCCACGGTGCAGCGCAAGATCCACATGCGCAAGGGCCTGATAGGAGCGCCCGCCAAAGCCGCTGTGAAAGGTTTTGGTAATGTCTCGTCCTTCCCAGAGAATGTCATTCATATCGGAAGCACCTCACCATCCGCCCCGGGATGGGGCTGTAATTTCCGGGGCGCTCCCGGTGGCAGCGGGGCTGGGCATAGGGGCACCGGGGGGCGAAGGGACAGCCCGGCAGCCGTTCCCCGGCCCGGGGGGCTACACCCTCCATCGGCTGAAAGCCCTGCTCCGGCAGGGCGGCCAGAAAGGCCTGGGTATAGGGGTGGCAGGGATGGTCCAAAAGCTCCTTGCCGACTTCCAGGATCTGCCCGGCATACATCACAGCCAGCTGGCTGCACAGTCCTCTGGCAAGGGGAAGGTCGTGGGTAATGACCAGCATACTCTGCACACCCCGGTGCCTGAGACTGAGGAGCGTCTGCTGTACCTGTTCCCGGAGGTCCCGATCCAGCCCCTTGGTGGGCTCGTCTGCCAGAATCCAGGGGGGACAGCAGGCGGAGCCGATGGCACACAGCACCCGCTGCTGCATACCGCCGGACAGCTCGTGGGGATAGGCTTTCAAAATCCGCTGCGGGTCGGAAAATCCAAAGTCCTGCATCAGCTGCCGGGAGCGGCGGCGGGTTTCCTGCCGGGAGCATTTGAGGGGCAGCATGGCTTCCTTCAAATGGGCGGAAATGGTGCGGGCCGGGTTGAGAGAGTCAGAGGGATTTTGGGGGATCAGGCCGATCTGGGTGCCCAGACGCTTCCGGGCCCCGGCAGGGGTGAGGATTTCTCCGTTCATGGCGATGGTACCGGAAACCTGGGCGTAAGGCGGCAGAAGCCCCATCAGCGCCAGCCCCAAAACGGATTTTCCGCATCCGCTCTCTCCAATCAGGCCGGTGATGCTTCCGGCGGGGAAATCTGCGGATACGCCATCCACCGCCCGGACATTCAGCCCGGGTAAACGGAAGGTCACGGAAAGATTTTTGATTTCAATTCCTTCAATCAAAGCTTCCCCACCTCCTGACTGCGGATATCCATACGATCCCGCAGGGCATCCCCCAGGAGATTGATGGACAGAAGCAGTAAGAAAATGCACAGCCCCGGGACAATGATGAGGTGGGGGGCACTGCGGTAGTTGAGCCGGGCATCGTTGATCATTACGCTCCAATCCGGTGTAGGGGGCCGGATGCCAAGTCCCAGATAGGTAAGACCGGCAATGGAGAGAACGGCACGGCCCACCCGGGTGGTAAAGAGCACGATGAGATTGCTTACAAGATTGGGGACAACGTGGTGCAGAAGCATCCGCAGATGTCCGGCCCCCAGAGAGCGCAGCCCTTCGATGTAGGCTTCCTCCCGAATCCGCAGGGTTTCCGTCCGCACGATCCGGGAAAATCCGGCCCAGCTGGTCAGGGTCAGTGCCAGCAGAAGATTGGGGATTCCCGGCCCAAGAACACCGGCGATGGCGATCATAAGACAGGTGCCGGGAAGACCCTGGAAGATATTGGCGAGGGCTGTGGTGAGCCAGTCGGTGAGCCCGCCGAACCAGCCGCCCAGGATGCCCAGAAGCATACCAAAGGCCATGGATAGTACGGTGGCCGCCAGTGCCACCAGAATGGAGGCACGGCCGCCGTAGAGGACCCGGCTGAGCAGATCCCGCCCAAGGGCATCGGTCCCAAAGGGGTGCTCCCAGGAAGGCCCCTGGAGCTTGATGCGCATATTGGTTTCGTTGGGGTCATAGGGCGCAAGCCATGGGGCGAACAGATTGGAAAATAAAATGACGGACAGAAGGATCAGTGCTGCCGCCATCTGAAAATTGTTTCGTTTCATATCCGTTTTCCTCCCAGCCGCACTTTGGGGTCCAGCAGCATACTCACAGTATCCACCAGCATGGTGATGGCCACATAGATGACGCCTGCCAGCAGGACATAGCCCTGTAATGCGGGGTAGTCCCGATTGTGGATGGAGTCCAGGGCAAAGCTGCCGATACCGGGGAGTGCAAAAATGGATTCGATGATCACGGAGCCTCCCAGCATTCCACCCAGGGAGTTGCCCAGCAGGGCCACCGTGGGCACAATGGCATTGGGCAGGGCATTGCGAGCCACAAGCCGCCACCGGGAAATCCCTCTGGCGGCAGCGGCGGTGCAATACTGTTTTCCGAATTCTGCCAGCAGAGAAGAGCGGGTGAGACGGGCAGCGGTGGCGGCGCTGGCGGAAGACAGAACCACAGCCGGAAGAATCATATGCTTCAGCCCGCCGTTGCCGCTGGTGGGAAGCCAGCCCAGATTCTCTGCAAATAGCAGGATCAGCAGCAGGGCCAGCCAGAAGGAGGGAAGGGACAGCTGGATATTGATGACGGATTTGATGATCTGGTCCGGCCATCGATCCTGAAAGGCGGCGGCGATACAGCCCATGGCAATTCCTCCGGCGCAGGCCAGGAGCATAGCGCAGCAGGCAAGCTTCAACGTGACCGGCAGACGGCGGGCAAGTTCCTGCCCCACCGGATGCTGACTGGCATAGGATGTCCCCAGATCTCCGGTGATGGCGTGCCCTATCCAATGCAGATACTGCACAACGTAGGGTTTATCCAGCCCCATCTGCCTTTCCATTTCCGCAATCTGCTCCGGGGTAGGCTCATAGCCGCCCTGGCTGAGGGCCAGCTCTGCCGGATTTCCCGGAGAGATGACCCCCAGCACAAACGCAATAATGGAAATGCCCAGCAGCACCGGAATCAGAGAGAGAATTTTTTGAATCAGATAACGGCGCATACGCAGCTAACTCACTGGGCCCAGGCCAGCTGAGGCAGCTCGATGCCGTAGAGCTTGGCATCGTAGCCCGTGAGCTTTGTACTGTAGACATACAGGGACTTGTCGTTGAACAGAGGCACTACAGGGAACTCCTGGGTGGAGATCTCCTGGAGGCGGTCATAGCACTGGGAACGCACGTCCATATCCAGAGCGGAAGATGCCTGCTCCATCAGCGCATCCACTTCCTCGCTGTGATACCCCAGAGAATAGTTCTTGTTCTGGTCACCGGTGGTGAGCATGAACCGACGGAAGATGGTGGCGGGCTCGGAGTTGGAAAGGCCCTGCTGCATACGGGCGATGCCATAGTCGCCGGCCTTCATCATTTCCTTCTGGGTGGCGTACTCCATGGGGGTGAGTTCACAGTCAATGCCGATCTCTGCCAGCCAGGAGGCGATCAGTTCGGCTTCGGCCTTCAAAGAGGCATCGCTGCCATCATAGAGGTAGGTGACGGAAACCCGCTGCCCGTTCAGGACCTCGTCGGCCAGCTGCTTTGCCTTTTCCAGGTCCTCTTCTACGGGAAACTCCTTGTAGAAGGGGGTGGAGTAGTTGAGAATATTGGTGGTGGGCAGACAGTAGCCGTAATAGAGATCGTCGGTAAGAACACTGCGCTGCATGGCGAGGCTCACAGCCTGACGCATACGGACATCGTTAAAGGGGAACTGGGTGCCGTTCAGGGTCAGGAAGCGGATCATAGTGGATTTTGCGGTGGTGATGGCGAAGTTGGGGTCGTCCTTCAGCTCCACAGCCAGGGCGGGAGGAATGGCGTTGAGGTCGATGACGCCCATGATCTCCCCGCTCTTCAGGGCAGAGAAGCGGGTGTCGGGGTCGGGAATGACCTTAATGCGAATGGTCTTTGCTTTGGCAGGCTCGCCCCAGTATTCCTCGTTGCGGCCCAGAAGCACATATTCGTCAAGCTTGTTTTCCAGGATCTTGAAGGGACCGGTACCGGCACAGATCCCGGTGAAATTGCCCTCTTCGTCAAATCCGTTGGGACTGTACATGGCACTGCCGAAGTTCACCATGTTGTAAAGCTGGGTGGGAGCGGGCTGGGAGAAGGTGAGGCGGAAGGTAAATTCATCTACTTTTTCGTATTTTTCCAGATTGGGATAGTGGGCGTTGATGTCCAGGGGGTAGAAGGAGGACTTTTTGACCCCCAGGCTCATACGGTCAAAGTTAGCGATGACGGCATCGGCGTTGAAGTCTGCTCCGTCGTGGAACTTGACACCCTGGCGCAGGTGGAAGGTCCACTGCTTGCCGTCTTCGCTCATCTCCCAGCTTTCCGCCAAGGCGGGGATGGGAGAAGCGTTATCGTCCTGTGCGATCAGCGGTTCCCAGACATAGAGAATGGTGCTGCAATAGTAGCCATCCTTTTCTCCGGGAGCCAGATTCCGACGACCGGCCAGTACGATTTCCGCATCGGGGTCCACCGCAGGTGCTGACGCGGCGGTGGTCTGGACCGCAGCGGTTTGGGCGGCGGTTTCGGCGGTGGGTTCGGCACTCTGGCTGCTGCCGCAGGCAGCAAGGCCAAGGACCATGATAAACATCAGGGCCAGTGCCATGAAACGGGTGAATTTGGGAGTTTTCATATGGATACCTCTTTTATAGTATATTTCTATTCCGCAGTGGCGGAGGATAGATGGGGCGGCTCCCAGACAAGCAGCTGAGAGGTGAAGGGATATTCACAGATCAGACTGCCATCGGTACTGCGTGCGTGGAAGGGAAGCAAGATGGACCGCAGCTTGTCACGGGAAACGGGCTCGTTGAGAAAGCCTTCTGCCCGCCGCAGCAAGGCATCCTCGCTGTCGTAGCGGTAAATGCGGCGGTTGGGGACGGATATCAGGCTTGCCCGGAGCCCCAGTTCCTTGGCGACGGTGAGCAGCTCCTCACAGCCCTGACGGGTAGCGTGTATGGAGATCCCGGCGGCTTCCAGGCTGGGCAGCCAAGGAAGCTCCGGCGGGCGGTTCATGCCCAGAACGCACAGCAGTTTGGCACTCTGCGTCATTTTTTGTAAGAACAGCTCCGGCTCTATCAGCCGGTACAGGCAGTTGTAGCCAAATACCAGATCATGGGGAGGGACCGTTACGGACTCCCAGGCACCGCAGAGCGGGTGAATGGGATTTCCCAGGACCCGGCTGTGTGCAGACAGATAGCGGAGATTGTCCGGGGAAATATCCACAGCGGTGACATAGGGGAAGCTCCGGACCAAGGGAAAGGTGTAGTTTCCCCAACCGGGGCCGATTTCCAGCACAGAGGAGATGGGCAGGTCACCGAGCTGGGCTGTGAGGGCGGAAAATACCGTATCCGCATAGGGGTCTGGGGCGGGAGCCCCTTTTTTCATACGGGCACTCCAGAATTGCTGTTCACAGGCCAGATCCTGCACCCGGGGAGAAAATTCCCCGTTGGGCAGAGTGAGCCGAGCGCGCCAGCGATCACCGGCGGGGGTATGGGTCACTTGCACGGAAGACACCTCCTGAATATAAAAATAAACGGGCCGCTGCTGCAAAAAATGCAGTAACGGCCCGTTTTTGCCATGCTGAAAGGAGATGCTGCGTCCAAATGCACGTGGAATCAGCACCAAACCTGTAGGCCAGTATTCTGGCTCATGGATCTGCGCCTCAGCAGCCTTCCCGGCTTTCAACCAGTGGCATCGTTGCTTTGACTCCCCATTTACAGCGGCGGCTCCGCGTGGGATTTGCACCCAGCTTCCTGTTTCATTCTCCAGCGGATACTGGAAAAACCTACCAATTTATGGTAGCACAAAAAGAAGAAAAATACAAGTACCAATAAGCAGTGTTTTTGAAGGAGATGGTTCCCGGCGAAAGCACAAAGACCCCTTGCGTTTTGCAGGAAACAAATCTATAATCATATCGTACCCCCCGCAGCGGTGGGAAAATTGGAAGATAGAAAGACGGCGAAGCAGTATGACATGGGAAAAATTTAAGAAGATGACGTTTCATCAGAAGCTGGACCACATTTGGGAGTATTATCGCTGGCACATTCTGATTACGGTGGTGGTCCTGGGCCTGGTCTCCTCCTGGGTCTATGGCATTGTGACGGAGAAGGAGCCGCTGATGGAGGTGGTGATGATCAACGCATACGGCAGGACCCCGGAGGGGGAAGCGTTTCGCCCCTTCCTGGAGCAGGCGGGATATTCCTATTATGACGGTGCGGTGACGGTGAATAAAAAAATCCAGCTGAATGGGCCGGATGCATCCCAGAGCTATGCCGGGGCACAGCTGCTCATGTGTACCCTGGCAGCCGGGGAGCCGGATCTTATATTCTGGGACAGCCGGGAGGTGCCGCCGCCTCTGGCGGACGGGGTGCTCCGGGATCTGCGGGACATTCTCCCCCCGGACCTTATGGCGCGGTATCAGGAGGAGCTGGTGTATGCAGAAAACGCCGATACCGGGGAGGCCTATCCCTGCGGGATCTACCTGGAGGAGAATCCCTGGGTCACCGAGCAGATGTATTATGTGAACTGCACGGCAGGGGTGCCCTTCAGCGTCAAGGAGGAAGCTCTGGCGGGGGCTGTCCTGGAAGAGATTTTAACCTGCCAATAAAAAAAGTCACCGAATCCTTCCGGGTCCGGTGACTTTTTTGCTGCGGAAGTTCCGTGGGCCTGCACACTGTGCCCAGGGGGTGACGCCGGGGCGGACAGGCGAAGAGCCGGGGCGCACGAAACGCAGGGGCGGTCAATCCCGGTGAGCAAGGGCATCGGCATATACGGCGAACCGGAGCAGCTGCTTCATGGAGTGGACCCCCAGCTTTCCGTAGATATTGCGGTTATGATACCGCAGAGTGGTTTCCTTGATGTCCATCAGGGCCTGGATCTCCTTCACGGTTTTGCCTTCAAAATAATACTGGACGATCTTCCGCTCCGTGACGGTGAGCTCGGTGAGCCCCAGGCGGAACACCTCAAATTCCGCAGAATCGGGTTCGACCTGCTGGAGACGGTCGATTTTCAGCCGGGAGGTCTCGCAATCCCTGCGGACCGCCTCGTACTCCCGCTGGATCAGGGCGGCCCGGTTCTGGGCGGTGTTCTTTTCGTCCTCCAGGGCCCGCAGAGCATCGGCATGGGCCTGATCCTGAGACAGAAGGAAGCGGAACAGGTCGTCGATCTCCTGAACGCCGGAGTCGGCGGCGGGCTTTCTTACCCTCAGCTCCTCCAGACCCCGGAGGATGGGAAGCAGATAGGTTTTGCTGAAAAAGATGCAGCAGCCCACGGCGAACAGCGTCACAAGGGCGGTGAGAAGCAGGGACTGGGTCAGGCTTTTCCAGAGGATATGGGTATATTCTCCCTGGGGGAGGATGACGGCGATGAGATAGGGTTCAGAATCCGGATTCAGGGACAGGCTGCGGGAGAGACCCACAAAGTCCTGCTGGGGGGAACGGAAGGCCAGCAGGGAACGGGATGCCGGGCGGATCTCCAGGGGGCCGGAGGGATGAATGAAATAATTGGAGACGGTCCCGGCGGCCAGATGCTGCTGGGACAGGGTATTGGGGACCTCCGGCGAGGCCAGGAGAAAGCAGAGCCGGGGATAGAGAGCCGGCTGGGTGCGGTGCTCCTTAAAATAGGTCTGGCTGATCTCAAAGCCGCAGAGCCCCCGGAGGGTGCCGTCCCGGGTCCGGAGGGGGACCTGAAGCAAAACGGCCTGCTCCGAGGTGCCGGGAAGGGTGAAAATAGGGGTATAGCGGTAGGACCAGTCCTCCGGAAAGGCATCATAGGGGATCTCACCGCCGGGGTCGGCAAAGGGCGCGGTACTCAGCTCCAGCCGCCATTTCCGGTGGGGCATGATGCCGTGGTCCTTTCCCACACCGGAGATGCCCCGATAGAGAAGCAGGGAATCGTCGGAGGGAGCCAGGACCTTTCTTTGCAGATAGAGACCGGGGCGGGTGGCGGCTGCCGGGTCGGCGGGGAGATCCAGCAGCAGATAGGCTCCGGAGGCATCGGCCCGAAGCAGGGCGTCCCGGAGGGACGGCAGAAGGGCATCCATCAGGGCAGTCTGCCCGGCGGGACTGCGGCGCAGCTGCTCCGGGGAAAGCTGCAGAGCTTCCAGGGCTGTGTCCAGCTTCTGCGACAGAGCTTCGGACAGGTCAATGCCCATTGCCGCCAGCGCATCACTGCTGCGAAGAAGATCCTTCTCCCAAAAATCCAATTGCAGAGTAAGAGCATCCTCCAAATCGCTTTGGTCACTGCGGAACCGGCCCATGAGGGACAGGCCCGCCAGCAGGACCCCCAGGACCAGGGCGAGGAGCACCAGCATATAGCCCAGCAGACGGCGGCGCATGGTCTGCTCCCGGGAGAAAAAGGCAGGAAATTTCATGGCACCCTCCTCAGACGGCGCAGAAGATCTCCCACAGCTCCCGGGTCAGCACCTCCGGAGCCTCTCCGCTGTCACAGCGGGCGGCCCAGTCCTTCTGATTGGCCCGGATGGCGGCATAGAGGGCATCCACCCTGTCGTAATAGCCCGGGAAGGCAGGCTCGGTATAGGCGGTATAGCCGTCCCGCAGCTGCTTGAGGGTCTGATAGACGGCGGCGTAGCCATCGTCTGCAAAGGGATAGGCATCAATGGCATCAAAGGCCTGGTGGTTCACCGGCATATAGCCGGAATCGGTGACAAATTCCAGATTCCGCTGGGGCTCCGTGAGCCAGTGGGCGAAGAGGGACGCTGCCTCGGCCTTGGCATCGGTGGTGCGATAGGCACACAGTCCCACACCGGCCTGGGTGGTCACCGGCTGACCGCCGGGGGCATGGGGCATGGGCAGGGTGATGAGCTGCATAGGCTCGGAGGTGCTGTCCGCATAGGTCACGGTATCATTATAATAGAGAATGGCGGCGCAGGAGCCCAGACCGGCTGCCACCTCGCCGGTCATGACCTGGGTATTGGAATAGAGGTCCGAAACCAGGATGTGCCCCCGGACCAGAGCCTGGGCAAAGGGCTCCCAGGCATTCAGCAGGGCCGGGTCGCCGGGGTCGTACCAGCCGTTTTCCATGCGGACGGGGGTACCCTGAGAAAGGGCACTGAGCTCCACGGCCCTCAGAAGGAAGTCCAGCGCACAGAAGGGCATACCGCCGGACCAGTCATAATAGGCCTGGGCCACCCGGAAAAAGCCGTCCCAGGTGGAAAGCTCCTGCAGGGAGATGCCGGTATCCTGGGAAAAGCGTTGGAACAGGGCACCGTTCACAAAGAGAATGTGGGTGGACTTGGATACCGGAAGCACGCTGAGGCGGCCGTCGATGGTGCCCTCCTCCAGAAAGCTGTCCACAAAGGACGCACGCTCCTCCGGGGGAAAGAAATCGTTCCAGTCGAGAAGCTGCTGTGCTCCCAGCTGGGCGGCGTTGCCGGTGTGGCAGGAAAACAGGTCCGGCAGCTCTCCGGAGCCTGCAATGCCCTTCTGCGCAGCCAGAAGCCTGGGGCCGATATCGGTGCTGTTGGTCATAAGGGTGACATTGATCACCACGCCCCGCTCCGCACCCAGGGTGGCATTGAAGGTGTCCACCAGGCGGTTCATGGGGGAATCGGCCTGCTCCCCATATACATGCCACATGGTCAGGGTGACCGGGCTGCCGGGGTCCAGGCTGGTCTTGGATGAGGCACAGGCCGTGAGCAAAAGGACCAATGTCAGTATCGGGACAATGACGGATAAAAGATGTTTCATATGGGTCTCCTCCTCTACAATGTACGACGTACCACGGAATATCAGAAAAGCGGAGGGGTCAAATTTGAAAATAAAATCAAATTGACGGGAAACTGACGGGGTAAAATCCGGCTGATCTGATAGAATGATGATAGGCAGAGCAGAACCTCAAATGCGCTGGGATAAAACGGATGGATGATTCAACACAATTCAACACAATTCATTTTATCATGCTCGGCGTGTTTTTTCAATGGCTGCTGCCGGAGAAAAAAACAGAGGGGACGCTCTGCCGCCGGAAAGGAGGTCATCTATGACAGAGCCTGAAACGGACCGGTATCCGAAAATTTCGGACAGCAGAAGCACCTGGGCATTCCCCGGGGCGGCCCCGGGGGCGTGCCCCGACGGACCCATCCGGGAGGCGGCCCCACGGAGCCGGCTGCTATGGAAAGTCTGCCAGGGAGGTGTACGCCATGGATGGACAGTACTCCGGGACGTGCGCAGGAGCTGTCCAGCCGGCTCCGATCGTTCAGGTGCGATGGGGGAGGCAGTGCGGCAAGCACACAGAAAGAAGGAGGAGGACCGCAGGAGCAGGGGCTTGCCCGGAGAACCGTCTGGGAGCTGCCTTGACGGGCTGCGGTGCGCCTCTGAAGCATCACCTGGATTTTCAAAAAACGAAAGGAGCACAGGCCCATGAAACAGAGAAAACGTACAGCAGCCCTATTACTGGCTCTGGTCCTGCTGCTGACCCTGGCGGGATGCGGCGGTGAAACGGAGAGCGACCCCAGAGTGGGAAAATATCTGGGCGATCAGATCAACATCCTGGGCTGGAGCCCGATGGACGAGATCTTCCCCGGGGAAAACTACATCGAGCTGAAATCCGGCGGCAAGGGCGAATTCAGCCTGGACGGAGAGACGGTCCGGTTCAAGTGGACCATAGAGCAGGAGCAGATGACCATCTCCGCAGAGGGGCAGACCTGCACCGCCATTCTAGAGGACGACATGATCCGGCTGGACAGCTTCTTCGGCATGGAGATCCCCATGACCTTCCTGAAGGAGGGCGCAGTGGCTCCCGAGCCGGTGCCGACCCAGACGGAGGCCCCGGAAGTGCCCCAGGAGGTGACCGAGACGGCGGCCCAGACGGAGGCCCAGACAGAGCCCCCGGCAGAGGCGGATTACGGAAAAAGCAGCCCGGAGGCCACGGGCTATGTGGACCGGGAGACCCTTCAGGCCGCACTTCCCTGGCTGCGTACCTATTACAGCCAGGAGGAAAAGCCCACCTATGAGCAGGTGCGGGAGCAATTCGGCGGCGTTGACGGGAAAAAGTACGACAGCAGCTGGGAGGCAGACCTGCACAAGTATATGTGGAAGGTGGAGGGTGCCCCCAACGGCAAGGATTACATCCTGGTGACCTTTACGGTACAGCCGGACGGCAGCGAGCTTCTCAAGCAGAATCAGTATGACCCGACCCTGGAAGAGGAATAGGCCCATCCGCAGGCCCGGAGCGGAAGCTCCTGCATGGGCAGCCCGGAGGCTTTTTGGGGTGCTGAATGCAGGGCAGAAACAGAAGCATCACAGCAGGTAAGAGAAAGGAGAAGGTTATGAAGCAGAAATCTACATTTTTGAAGGTCATGTCCATTCTGATGATCATTGGCGGCGGCTTTGAGGTCGTGGCGGCACTGATGTCCCTGGCGGCGGTGGGCGTACTGGCCCTGGCCGGGGCCAGCGCAGGCCCGCTGTATGCCGCTGCCGCTCTGGTAGCCGCCGCAGCCGTGGTCTATCTGACTGCGGGCATCCAGGGGCTGAAAGCCTGCAAGGCACCGGAAAAGAGAAAGAAGTGCATGATCTGGGGCGTACTGGCCATTGTGCTCCTGGTGACCGGCAATGTGATCCAGGGGATCTGGGGAGACGGGGTTGCCGTGGAATCCCTGCTCAGCGGCCTGGTGCTGCCGGTGCTCTACCTGGCGGCACTGATGAAGCAGGGACGGAACGGGATGCCGCAGACCCAAGATGCCTGCGGCCGAGGTGCTGGCCCGCAGGATACGGAAAGGAACAAAAGCCATGAAGAAACAAATACATAAGCTGGTAAGCCTGGTGCTGGCGCTGGTGATGGTGGCGGGACTGCTGCCAATGGCGGCGCTGGCAGAGGAGGCAGAGGGACACAGCCACAGCGGCACCCGGATCTCCGGGCAGGCTCCCACGGATACGGAGCCGGGGTGGCAGGACTACTATCAGTGCGACTGCGGCAAGATCTTTGCAGACCCGGACTGCACCCGGGAGATCCCGGACCTGGAGGTCTGGAAGACCGGAGAGGGCAGGCTGGAGCAGGCTGAGGAGACGCTGAAGCGGGCAGACCCCAGGACGGTACTGCAGCCGACAGAGGCGGAGGAGCTCCCTGCCGCCGCAGCCAGAGCGGCCACTGCCAAATACAAGGTAAAGCATATCTCGGAGAAGTGGGATGACCCGG
>SAMEA104404103__coassemble_1033_pt1 | contig 18043 bp, 14 predicted proteins | sample SAMEA104404103__metabat2_low_PE_041 | metagenome-assembled genome bin SAMEA104404103 (sample SAMEA104404103) | Balaenoptera acutorostrata | reverse complement strand
GCATCATTGAGTCCGGTATAGCCCAGCAGCAGGGGCATATCAAAATTCACACCGCCCGCCTTGCCGATCTCCTGAACCAGCATATTGTTGGCCTGACGGGACCCCCGGGCCTTGCCCAGCACCTTAATTTCCCCGTCCTGAAGTGCAACCACCGGCTTTATGGACAGAAGGCTTCCCGCTACAGCGGCAGTCTTGGAGATGCGTCCGCCCCGCTTCAGATATTCCAGGGTATCCAGCATGGCAACCACCCGGATATCCTCCCGCTTTTGGGTCAGCTCCCGGGCCACGTCCCCGGCCGGCATTCCCTGGGCTGCCAGCCGCAGGCCGTACTCCGCCAGAATGGCCGCACCAATGGTCACACTGCGGGTATCCACTACAAAGACTTTTCCCGGGAAATCCTCTGCCGCAATGCAGGCACTCTGATAGGTGCCCGAAAGAGAAGCGCTGAGGGTCAGTGCCACCACGGTGTCTCCTGCATCCACTGCCTCCTGGAATGCCTTCTGGAATGCGAAGGGGGTCGCCTGGCTGGTGGTGGGAAGCACCTCGCTCTCGATCAGCTTTTCATAGAACTCCTGGCCGGTGATATCCACACCGTCCACATACTCCTCCTCGCCAAAGTGAATGGTAAGGGGCACTACCATAACCTGGTCCCGCACTGCGGGATTCATATCTGCGGTAGAATCGACTAAAATTCTTGTACTCATATGTTCCTCCTATTTGAGTCCTTCCTGACAAATGATATGCAGATTTCCGGCGATCAAGCCGAGAACCTCATAAAAAACCTTTCGTTTCTCATCATCCAGTCCCTCCCCTGCCTGACGAACCGCCTGCAAGGTGCGCTTCTGGACGGCCTGAGCCGCAGAGGTTCCCTGGACTGTAAGCTTCACAGGGGCACGGTAGCGCACACCGTTTCTCTCCAGACGCTCTACCATTCCCAGTGTCTCCAGCTCTGCCACCGTTCTGGAGATCGCAGCCTTATCCTTTTCGCAGATCTCGCACAGTTGGGTCGATGTGACCCCATCCGGATAATCCGTCAGTGCCAGCATGCACTGGACATGGGGGCCTTTCAGACCGTATTTTGCCATTTCTTGTCGTTCAATTTTCTGCATATCCCGATAAAGTGAGGAGATAGCCGAAGAAAAGTGCTGGAACCGCTGAACCATTCCGATTTCCTCCCGGTGTTAGATGTTGACACATCAACATTTTTGGAATGAGTGCATTCTATCATTCGGATATTGTTCTGTCAACCTTCTTGATTTTGTCAACGTTTCGTAAGGAATCCTTCTTGACACCTGCCCGCCCGGCCTGTGATACGGCCTATGCTCCGATTCTTTCATTCCCGCTCTCTTCTATTGGGATAGAAACTGTCCCATGTTTTCCTTAGAATTTCCCTGATTTTTTAGGGGATATCTCCTGTGATTTTTGGTTTTACGTATTTTCAGACTGAATTTTTAATCATATCGACTGTTTGCCGTTTTTACATCCCCATATTCGCGGTCAAATCCCGGCATCCGATATTTTTGAAATTTTTTTCATTGACAAAAGCGAATCTAATATGCTATAATCGCATAGATAAAGATATCCATTGCTGCGCCACTATTTTTAATATTGGCAAGTTCAGGTCTTTATGATCTTGCCACCCATGGCAGGATTTTTTTATGTCAACATTTTTCCACACACAGAAAGGAGAACACTATGGCTGATATGATCCGGGCTCAGGTTTATACCGCAAACACCACCGCTGTTTCCCGTTTCCTGGATGGGTATTCTTTTTTCAATTCTCCCCAATACGCAATTTTCCCCGGCTTTTGTGACGTGCATGTGCATTTCAGAGAGCCGGGATTTTCTTATAAGGAGACCATAGCCTCCGGCAGCCTGGCAGCCGCCCGAGGCGGATACACCGATGTGTGCACCATGCCAAACCTGAAGCCCGTCCCTGATACCCTGGAAAATCTCAATGTACAGCGGGCGATCATCGAGACGGATGCCTGTATCCATGTCCACCCCTATGGTGCCATTACCGTGGGCGAGCAGGGCGAAGCCCTTGCGGACCTGACCGCTATGGCTCCCTATGTTCCCGGCTTTTCCGACGATGGCCGCGGCGTGCAGGACCGGGAGCGGATGCGCCAGGCCATGCTGAAAGCCAAGGAGCTGGGAAAGCCCATTGTGGCCCACTGCGAAGATAACCGTCTGCTCCACGGCGGCTACATCCACGACGGTGCCTATGCCGCTGCCCACGGTCACAGGGGGATCTGCTCCGAAAGCGAGTGGGGCCCGGTGGCCCGGGACCTGGAGCTGGTCAAGGAGATCGGCTGCGCCTATCATGTGTGCCACATCTCTGCAAAAGAGACTGTGGATGTCATCCGCAAAGCCAAGGCCGAAGGTGTCAACGTCACCTGCGAAACCGGCCCCCACTATTTAGTGATGGATGACAGTATGCTGCTGGAAGAGGGCCGATTCAAGATGAACCCGCCTCTGCGCAGCAAAGAAGACCGGGAGGCCCTGATCCTGGGCATCCAGGACGGTACCATTGATATGATCGCAACGGACCACGCCCCTCACTCGGCTGAGGAAAAGGCACGGGGCCTAGAAAAAAGTCCCTTCGGTGTGGTCGGCATTGAGACTGCCTTCCCCGTTCTCTACACCTATTTGGTAAAACCCGGGATCATCACCCTGGAGCGGCTTCTGGAGCTGCTCACCGTGAATCCCCGCAATCGGTTCCGGCTTCCCCTGGGCGACGACTTCACCGTCTGGGATCTGGAGGCGGAATACCCCATTGACCCGGCAGACTTTGTCTCCATGGGCAAGGCCACACCCTTCGAGGGCTGGAATGTCCAGGGCCGGTGTCTGGCAACTGTCTGTGACGGGAAATTGGTATACAAAGCATTCTAACTATAAAATAGATTTGATTTTTCAGGAGGAGAACCCCACTATGGCAAAGCGCAAAGACATCAGAAAGATTTTGATCATCGGCTCCGGCCCCATCGTCATCGGACAAGCCGCTGAGTTCGACTACGCCGGAACCCAGGCCTGCCTGGCTCTTAAGGAAGAGGGCTACGAAGTCGTTCTGTGCAACTCCAACCCCGCCACCATTATGACCGACACCTCCATCGCCGACAAGGTGTACATGGAGCCCCTGACCCTGGAGTACATTGCCAAGATCATCCGTTATGAGCGTCCCGATGCCATCGTCCCCGGCATCGGCGGTCAGACCGGTCTGAACCTGGCTATGCAGCTGGAGCAGAAGGGGATTCTCCGGGAGTGCCGGGTAAAGCTGCTGGGCACCTCCAGCGCCTCCATTCAGCGGGCTGAGGACCGTGAGGAATTCAAGGCACTGTGCCAGTCTATCGGCGAGCCCACCATTCCCTCCGAGATCACCTACTCCATCGAGGAGGCCAAGGAAGCTGCCAAGCACATCGGCTATCCTGTGGTCCTGCGCCCCGCCTTCACCCTGGGCGGTACCGGCGGCGGCTTCGCTGACAATGAGGAGGAGCTGGTTGAGATCGGTCTCAATGCTTTCAAGCTCTCCCCTGTGCACCAGGTTCTGATCGAGAAGTCCGTGAAGGGCTACAAGGAGATCGAGTTTGAGGTCATGCGTGATTCCAACGACCATGCCATCACCATCTGCGGCATGGAGAACATCGACCCTGTTGGTGTCCACACCGGCGACTCCCTGGTGGTCGCTCCCATCATGACCCTCAGCGAGCATGACGAGAAGATGCTCAATGATTCCGCTATCAAGCTCATCCGTGAGCTGAAGATCGAGGGCGGCTGCAACGTTCAGTTCGCTCTGAATCCCGAGACCAGCGAGTACTACCTCATCGAGGTCAACCCCAGAGTCTCCCGTTCCTCCGCTCTGGCTTCCAAGGCCTCTGGTTACCCCATTGCTCGGGTCACCGCAAAGATCGCCGTGGGTATGTCTCTGGAGGAGATCGGCATTGCCAACACCAATGCCGCTTTTGAGCCCAAGCTGGACTATGTGATTGCAAAGCTCCCCCGCTTCCCCTTCGATAAGTTTGCCTCCGCCGCCAACACCCTGGGCACCCAGATGAAGGCCACCGGCGAAGTCATGGGCATCGGTTCCACCCTGGAGGAGTGCCTGCTGAAGGGCGTTCGTTCTCTGGAGATCGGTGTCTGCCACTTCTACCTGCCCAAGTTCGACAGCTACACCGACGAAGCTCTGCTCACCTACCTGGAAAAGTTCCAGGACGACAACATCTTTGCCGTTGCCGAGCTGCTGCGCCGGGGCACCTCTGTGGAGAAGCTCCATGAGGTCACCAAGATCACCGCACACTTCCTGGAGTCCATTGCCAAGATCGTGGCTATGGAAAAGGTGGTCGCTGCCCATCCCCAGGATGTGGAGATCCTGAAGCAGGCTAAGGTCATGGGCTTTGCCGATAAGTACATCGCAAAGCTGTGGAACTGCCCCGAGCTCGATGTTTACCACCTGCGTCTTGAAAAAGACATCCGTCCTGTGTTCAAGATGGTGGATACCTGCCACACCGGCGCATACATCCCCTACTTCTACTCCTCCTATCAGGGAGAGAACACCTCCCGGCTCACCGACCGCAAAAAGATCGTGGTTCTGGGTGCAGGCCCCATCCGCATCGGTCAGGGCGTGGAATTCGACTACTCCACCGTTCATGCAGTGAACACCATTCGCAAGGCCGGTTACGAGGCTATCATCATCAACAACAACCCTGAAACCGTTTCTACTGACTACACCACCGCCGACAAGCTCTACTTTGAGCCTCTCACCGTCGAGGATGTGATGAACATCATCGAGTTTGAGAAGCCCGAGGGCGTCATCGCCTCTCTGGGTGGTCAGACCGCCATCAACCTGGCTCAGCCCCTTATGGAGCGCGGTGTCAAGATCATCGGCACCGACTGCGCCGCCATTGACAAGGCCGAAAACCGGGACTCCTTTGAAAAGCTCCTGCTCCAGCTGAACATTCCTCAGCCCCAGGGCAAGGCCGTGACCAAAATCGAGGACGGCATCGCCGCCGCTGCTGCCATCGGCTACCCTGTGCTGGTTCGTCCCAGCTTCGTTCTGGGCGGTCGTGCCATGCAGATCGTCGCCAACGAGCGCCAGCTGCGCCACTATCTGAAGACCGCTGTTGAAATCGACGAGGACAAGCCCGTTCTGGTTGACAAGTACATCCAGGGCCGTGAGGTGGAGATCGATGCCATCTGCGACGGTCACAGCGTATTCGTCCCCGGCATCATGGAGCTGGTCGAGCGCACCGGCGTTCACTCCGGCGACTCCATCAGCGTCTATCCCTCCTTCTCCATCTCTGACAAGGTGAAGGGCATCATTCTGCAGTACGCTAAGAAGCTGGGCCTCGGCATCGGCATCGTGGGCCTGTTCAACATCCAGTTCATCGTGGATGCCAACGACAACGTGTTCATCATCGAGGTAAACCCCCGTTCTTCCCGTACCGTTCCCTTCCTCTCCAAGGCCACCGGCTACTCTCTGGCTGACATCGCCACCGAGGTCATCCTGGGCAAGACCCTCAAGGAGCAGGGCATTTTCGACATCTACCCCGATGAGAAGGAGCGCTGGTACGTCAAGGCTCCCGTATTCTCTTTCAATAAGATCCGTGGTCTGGACGCTTACCTGTCTCCGGAGATGAAGTCCACCGGCGAGGCCATCGGCTATGACCGCACCATGACCCGTGCGCTCTACAAGGCTCTCCAGGCTTCCGGTATGCACCTGCAAAACTACGGCACCGTCTTTGCCACCATCGCTGACAAGGATAAGGAAGAGGCCCTGCCTCTCATCCGCCGGTTCTATCAGCTGGGCTTCAACATTGAGGCTACCTACGGCACCGCTATGTTCCTGAAGCAGAACGGCATCCGTACCCATGTGCTCAGCAAGATCAGCGACGGCAGCGACGAGATCCCCCAGGCACTGCGCCAGGGCCATATCGCCTATGTCATCAACACCAGAGACCCCGGTTCCAACGAAAGCGACGGCATCCAGATCCGTCAGATCTCCACGGAGAACAATGTGACCATCTTCACCGCCCTGGATACCGTGCGTGTGCTGCTGGATGTTCTTGAGGAGACCACCCTCACCATCTCCACCATCGATGCCTGAGGAGGCTGCCATGAAGCAGAGTATTTTCACAGTCATTTCCAACGAAGCGCTGACAGACAGCGTATATAAAATGGTGCTTGGCGGAGACACCTCCGCCATCACCGCCCCCGGTCAGTTCGTAAACATTCAGCTGGACGGAATGTTCCTGCGGCGGCCCATCTCCGTCTGTGACTATGACGGGAAGACCCTGACCATCCTCTACAAGGTGGTGGGCAAGGGCACCGAGGCCATGTCTCAGATGGCAGCAGGCAAGGAACTGGACCTGCTCACCGGCCTGGGCAACGGCTATGACCTGAGCCTCAGCGGCGACCGCCCCGTGCTCATCGGCGGCGGTGTGGGCGTGCCCCCTATGTATCACCTGGCAAAGAAGCTGCTGGCACAGGGAAAGACCGTCTCCGTGATCCTGGGCTTCAACACCAAAAACGAAATCTTCTACGAGGAAGAATTTAAGGCTCTGGGCTGCGCCGTCACTGTCACCACGGTGGACGGCTCCTACGGGGTAAAGGGATTCGTCACCACCCCCCTGGAAGCCATGGACTACACCTATTTCTACACCTGCGGCCCCGAGCCCATGCTGAAGGCCGTGTACCGCAGCTCCAAGACCTCCGGCCAGATGAGCTTTGAAAAGCGGATGGGCTGCGGCTTCGGTGCCTGCATGGGCTGCTCCTGCAAGACCATCACCGGCTATAAGCGCATCTGCAAGGAAGGTCCCGTTATGAAGAAGGAGGAGATCTTATGGGAAAACTGAATGTGACCCTCTGCGGCATTGAGCTGGATAACCCCGTGATCCCCGCTTCCGGTACCTTCGGCTTTGGCTATGAGTACGCAGAGCTCTACGATATCAACGAGCTGGGTACCTTCTCCTTTAAGGGCACTACCAAAGACCCCCGGTTCGGCAACCCCACCCCCCGGATCGCAGAGTGCACCGCCGGCATGATCAATGCCGTGGGTCTGCAAAATCCCGGCGTGGAGCAGGTCATCTCTCAGGAGCTTCCCAAGCTCAAAAAATGCTTCCATAAACCGGTGATGGCGAATGTCTCCGGCTTCAGTGTGGACGACTACGCCTACACCTGCCAGAAGCTGGATAAAGAGGAGCAGGTGGGCTGGCTGGAAGTCAACGTCAGCTGCCCCAACGTCCACGGCGGCGGCATGAGCTTCGGCACCCAGCCGGAGGCCGCTGCGGAGGTCACCCGGGCCGTGAAGGCTGTGACCACCAAGCCTGTCATCGTAAAGCTCTCCCCCAACGTGACCGACATCGTATCCATCGCAAAAGCCTGTGAAGAGGCCGGTGCCGACGGCATCAGCCTGATCAACACCATGCTGGGTATGCGCATTGATCTGCGCACCCGCAAGCCTGTGATCGCCAACAAGATGGGCGGCTTCTCCGGTCCCGCCATCTTCCCGGTGGCTGTCCGGATGGTCTACCAGGTGGCAAATGCCGTCTCCATTCCCGTGGTGGGCATGGGCGGTGTTTCCAGCGCAGAGGACGTAGTGGAGATGATGCTGGCAGGTGCCACCGCCGTGGAAATCGGCGCGGCAAACCTGGTAAATCCCTTTATCTGCCGGGATATCATCCGGGAGCTGCCCCGGGTGATGGAAAAATATCGTATTGAATCTCTTTCTGAAATTATAGGAGGCGCAAAATAATGGGTAAAGATGTTATCGTTGCTTGTGATTTTTCCAGCAAGGAGCAGGTGCTCACCTTCCTGGACAAGTTCACCGACCGTAAACCCTTCGTAAAAATCGGCATGGAGCTGTACTATGCAGAAGGTCCCGACATCGTGCGGGAGCTGAAGGCCAGAGGCCATAAGATTTTCCTGGACCTCAAGCTCCATGACATTCCCAACACCGTCAAAAAGGCCATGGCTGTTCTGTCCCGCCTGGATGTGGATATCACCAACCTCCACGCTGCCGGTGCTACTAACATGATGAAGGCCGCCCTGGAGGGTCTCACCCGTCCCGACGGCACCCGTCCCCTGCTCATCGCCGTGACCCAGCTCACCTCTACCGACCAGGAGACCATGGAGCGGGACCTGCTCATCCACGAGCCCATCGACCAGGTCGTCATGCACTATGCCGAGACCGCAAAAAACGCAGGTCTCGACGGCATTGTCTGCTCTCCCCTGGAGTCTCAGAAGGTCCACGACCGCTGCGGCAAGAACTTCCTCACCATTACCCCCGGTGTGCGCTTTGCCGACGGTGAGATCGGTGACCAGAAGCGTGTCATGACTCCCGCCCAGGCCAAGGCCATCGGCTCCGACTATATCGTGGTGGGCCGTCCCATCACCGCTGCTGAAGACCCCGTGGCTGCCTACAACCGCTGTGTTGCTGAATTCTGTGATTAAACAATAGGAGGAACCCAACATGGAAAGCTACAAGAGAGAATTTATCAAGTTCTTGCAGGATGCAAACGTCCTGAAGTTCGGCGACTTCACCGCCAAGAGCGGCAGAAAGATCCCCTACTTCATCAACGCCGGTGAGATCAAGACCGGTGACCAGATCGCAAAGCTGGGTGAGTTCTACGCCCATGCCTACTTCGAGAAGGTGGGCAACCGCCGCACCGTTCTCTACGGACCTGCCTACAAGGGCATCTCCATTGCCGTTGCCTCCTCCATCGCTCTGTCCAAGCAGGGGCTGGATGTTCCCTTCTTCTTTAACCGGAAGGAAGCCAAGGACCACGGCGAAGGCGGTATCTTCGTCGGTTATGTGCCCCAGGAGGGGGAAGAGGTGGTCATCGTCGAGGACGTGATCACTGCCGGCACCGCGATCCGGGAGAGCATGGCTAACCTCAGCGCCCTCAAGGGTGTGAAGGTTGCCGCCACCTTCGTGATGGTGGACCGGAAGGAAAAGGGCAAGGGCGAAAAGTCCGCCATGGCAGAGGTTGAGGAAGAGTTTGGCTTCCCCGTATACTCTGTTGTGGATGTTTACGACATCATCGAGTATCTGGAGGAAGACCCCGCCAACGTTGAGAACGTGGCCCGGATCAAAAATTATCTCAGTGTGAACGGGGCAAAGGCATGAGAAGTGTGATCAGCATTTTGGACCTGTCCACCGAAGAGCTGGATAGGCTTATTGCGACGGCAAAGGACATCATTGCCGACCCCGTTAAGTATCAGAACAAGTGTGCTCACAAGAAGCTGGCCACTCTGTTCTTTGAGCCCTCCACCCGGACCCGTCTCAGCTTTGAAGCCGCTATGATGGAGCTGGGCGGTCAGGTCCTTGGCTTCAGCCAGGCAAGCTCCTCCTCCGCCTCCAAGGGTGAGAGCATGGCAGATACCGCCAAAATCGTCAGCTGCTATGCCGATATCATGGCCATCCGCCACCCCAGAGAGGGTGCGCCCTTTGTGGCCTCCCGGAACGCCTCGGTTCCCGTGATCAACGCCGGTGACGGCGGTCATAACCACCCCACCCAGACCCTGGCAGATCTGCTGACCATCTCCCGGGAGCTGGGCCGTCTGGACAACATGACCATCGGTCTGTGCGGCGACCTTAAATACGGCCGTACCGTCCACTCCCTCATTGAGGCCATGAGCCGCTATCCCGGCATCAAGTTCGTCCTCATCTCCCCGGAGGAGCTGAAGCTGCCCAGCTATATCCGTTACAACGTGCTGGAGCAGATGGGCATTCCCTACGAGGAGATCTCCTCCCTGGAGGAGGCCATGCCTCAGCTGGACGTGCTGTACATGACCCGTATCCAGCAGGAGCGGTTCGAGGACCTGTCTGTCTACGAGCGTCTCAAGGACAGCTATGTGCTGAATCCCGAGAAGATGGCTCTGGCGAAGGAAAAGATGTGCGTACTGCATCCCCTGCCCCGTGTCAACGAGATCAGCATCAAGGTGGATGACGATCCCAGAGCTGCCTACTTCCGTCAGGCCCTCAACGGCAAGTATATGCGGATGGCTCTGATCCTCATGCTTCTGGAGGAAGCTGAGAGAGAGCCCCGGCGGGAGGAAATGGACGAGAGCGATTTGGTCTATGACCTGCGCTGCCACAATCCCAAGTGCATCTCCGCTGTGGAGCAGGAGCTTCCCCAGGTCTTCCGGCTCACCGACAAGGAAGCCGGTGTCCACCGCTGCATCTACTGCGAGCAGAAAGCCTAAGTGCATAATAAAATTTCCCGACTGTGCATAGCACAGTCGGGATTTTCTGATTTCAGTTATCCTGTACAGCAGAGGGCCGGGGATTGTTCCGGCAAAGGAACCAAACCGCAAACACCAGTATTAGCGCAGATACCGCCACCAGTGTATCGTAGACAGCAGCAGACTCCGTAGGGAAATAGGCCGTGAGCTGTGCCAGAGTATTGTTGGTGATATGCACCAGAATGCTGGCCCAGAGAGAGCCTGTGCGCTCATAGATCCAGGCCAGGGCAACCCCCGCCAGGAAGCCCACCAGCATCCAGACCGCCGCACCGTGCACCATACCGAACACCGCCGCTGAAATTCCACCGGCGATCAAGGGCCGCATAGCTTTTTTCAGCTCGTTATAAATCAGTCCCCGGAAGAAGACCTCCTCCGCCACAGGACCCAGCAGAGCCACAGACAGGAAGCTTACCAACGCACTCCCCTCCCATAGGGTGTTGTGGCGCTCCAGAAAGCTTTCCATCACGACCTCCGGGAAGGGCAGAAGAGAAACCACAAAATCCACTGTAAAGGCCAGTCCCATCCCCAGAAGAACTGCCCCAACCATATTCTGCCAGCTGGTTTTCACCAAACCGATCTCTCGGGCAAGCTTCTTCTTGCGGCAGACAAAAATCAGCCAGGCGATGAAAATGGACAGGACATTGGAAAGCAAAACAATTCCGCTGGTCTGTTCCTGCACCGCACCGTAGTAGACTTCTCCAAAATACTGGGCATTTTCAAACAGTACCATGCCCTCCGCCATCACCAGGCGGAAAAGGATCAGCATACTGACCGCCAGGCTCACTACAAACTGAATCCCTGTAAACAGCAGCAGGTAGAGGAAGGCAAATACCGCTGCCTTCCACACAGGCATCTGATTTCTTGTTTCCATCGACACATACCCCTTTCCATATTCGGTTCTATAGGCGTATCATAGCATACCTTCCAAGAGAACACAATTCCCTTTTGGGGCTGCCGCGCAAAAAGCCAGGCTGCAAAAATCCGGTTTCTTTTTTCAGGGACACCGTCACATTGGGTCGTGCTCCCCCAGCTCCTCGTGGGCATGGTCGTGATTTCCCTCGTCTGCCCCGTGGATATGGGAATGGGTGTGGGTATGGCTGTGCTCATGGGTGTGGACCAGATCGCCGTGCCGGTGCTCATGGGTGTGGACATGGGTATGGGTGTGGCTGTGCTGAAGAGAGATGGTATCCCGCACCATCAGCACCGTCGCCGCTACCATAATGGCAAAGGCCAGACAGAATTGCAGGCCCACCCGCTCCCGGAGCAGGAGCATCCCAAAGAGGACGCCCAGGAAGGGGGCAATGGAATAGTAGGCACTGGTTTTCGCCGCTCCCAGGTCCTTCTGGGCCTTGATGTAGAAATTGATGCTGAGGCCGTAGGACACAAAGCCCAGCAGACAGATCCCGGCGATCCAGGGCAGAGGCGGAAGCTTCTCCCCGATGACCAGCGCAATCACCAGGCTGCCCAAGCCGGAAAAGCAGCCCTTAATGGTGGTGATCTGGGTGGAGCTTTTGGAACTGAGCATCCGGGTGCAGTTGTTTTCCAGGCCCCAGCAGCAGCAAGCCCCCAGCACATAGAGGGAACCGATATTGAACCGGAGGCTCCCCGCTCCCTCAAAACTCAGCAGCACGCTGGCAAGGGTCACCAGGGAAATGGCGAGGATCAACCGCCTGGACAGCACCTCTCGGAACACAAAATGGGCAATGAGGGAGGTTGCGACGATTTCAAAATTATTGAGCAGGGATGCATTGGATGCGTGGGTGTGGCTGAGGCCCAGCATCAGCAGAATGGGGGCAGCAATATCCAAAACCACCATTCCCACGGTGTAGGGCAGTTCCTTTCTGGTCAGCGGTGCCTCGGCTTCCCGCTTTTCCCTGCCCTCTGCCAGCCGCACCAGCATCAGGCCAATGCCTGCACCCAGGTAAAGAAACGCCGCCATCATGGTCGGCTCTGCTTTTTGCAGCAGCCACTTGGAAAGCGGCACATTGATGGCATACAGTGCCGCCGCCAGAATGGCAAAGAACGTAGCCAGGGTTTTCTTCTTCATGTCAGGAAATCCTCCTTGTCAGAAAACGCCCCACCTGTTCCCGATTGGGGAGCAAATGGGGCGTTTGTCCCCATTTCGGGGTATCAGCCTTTATATCTGGGTTCGCAGGTCAGATTGACCCCCAGTCGTTTGAAGATCCGCTCGTCTACCGGAGACAGGATCACAGAGGAATGGACCTCACATCCCCGGAGATTGTTCAGCTGCTCCATGGCAAGCTCCGCCATGGGACTGGTTGCCGCACTGATGGACAGGGCAATCAGGGTCTCATCGGTGTGCAGTCTGGGATTGCGGTTGCCCAGATGGTCCACCTTCAGGTGCTGAATGGGGCCCAGGACCACCGGAGAGATGAGATGCAGCCGGTTCCGAATCCCGCCCAATGCTTTCAGGGCATTGAGAAGAAGCGCCGAAGAGGCCCCCAGCAGATCCGAGGTCTTGCCGGTGATGATGCGTCCGTCAGGCAGCTCCATGGCTGCCGCAGGCTTTCCGGTCTTTTCCGCCAGCTCCAGGGCAGGCGCCACCACACGACGCTGCTCCGGGGAAACCCCCGCCTTCTTCATCAGAAGCTCCAGCTTCCGCAGCACGGCATCTTCGGTCTTTCCCTGCTTCTGCTCGCACATGGCTACATAGTAACGGCGGATGATCTCCTGCCGGGAAGCCTCCCGGGCGGCCTCGTCATCCACAATGCAGCAGCCAACCATATTAACACCCATGTCCGTGGGGGATTGATAGGGACAGCGGCCCAGGATCTTGTCAAAGATCGCCACCAGAACAGGGAATGCCTCCACATCCCGGTTGTAGTTCACCGTGGTCACTCCGTAGGCATCCAGATGGAAGGGATCGATCATATTTACGTCGTTGAGGTCTGCGGTTGCCGCCTCGTAGGCCAGGTTCACGGGATGGTTGATGGAGAGATTCCAGATGGGGAAGGTCTCAAATTTGGCATAACCGGCGGTGACCCCCCGCTTGTGCTCGTGATAGAGCTGGCTCAGGCAGGTAGCAAGCTTGCCGCTGCCGGGGCCGGGTGCCGTGACCACCACCAGCTCCCGGGTGGTTTCGATATAGTCGTTTTTACCGAAGCCTTCATCGCTGACCACATGGGCGGTATCAGAGGGATAGCCCGCAATGTCATAGTGATGATAGACCCGAATGCCCATTCCCTCCAGCCGGGACTGGAATGCCCGGGCCAGGGTCTGGTCCGCAAACCGGGTCAGGACCACACTGGACACATACAGACCAAAATCCCGGAAGATGCCGATGAGTCGGATCACATCCCGGTCGTAGGTGATGCCCAGGTCGCCCCGGATCTTGTTCTTTTCAATGTCATCCGCATTGATGACGATCACCATTTCCACCTGATCCTTGAGCTGCAAAAGCATCCGCAGCTTGCTGTCCGGATGGAAGCCGGGAAGGACCCGGGCCGCATGGTTGTCGTCATAGAGCTTGCCGCCGAACTCCAGATACAGCTTCCCGCCAAACTGGGCAATTCTGTCCCGGATATGCTCAGACTGCATCTGAAGATATTTATCATTATCAAAGGCCACAGCTGCCATACTAAAAAACGCCTCTTTCTAAATCCATACTGAAATTCATTATACCTGATATGCCACAAAATAGCAAGAAAATTACGGGACAAATTCTCATTATGCAAGAATTGACAGGTTCCACAGAAAAATGATATAATTCTTCTATACTATGGAAAAAGGAGTGTCATTGTTTCGTGAAATTTCTGCATCAGATTCTTCTGATTTTTCTGTTTTCCTTTCTGGGGGAGCTGCTGCACAGTCTCATCCCCCTGCCCATCCCCGCCTCTATCTACGGCATGGTGCTGGTATTTGCCGCCCTGTCCTTTAAGCTCATAAAGCCGAAGGCTGTCCGGGATGCGGGTTCCTTTCTGGTGTCCATCCTTCCGGTTCTGTTCGTTGCCCCCATTGTAAGCTTAATGGACTGCTGGGACATCATCCGCCCCCATCTGATCCCCATTTTGGGGATTCTCCTGGCAAGCACCGTTCTCTGTTTTGCCGTCTGCGGATGGACCGCTCAGTTCCTGGTCAAAAAGAAGCAGGAGGACAACAGCCATGATTGATCTTCTCTCTGCAAATCAGTATTTTTTCCTTTTGCTGACCCTGGTTGCCTTCGCCATTGGCAGTCTGATCCAGAAAAAGTGGAGCTGCGCCATTCTCAATCCCCTGCTCATTGCCGCAGGTCTGGTGATCGTGACCCTGAGTGTATTGGATATTCCCAATTCCACCTATCAGGCCGGCTGCCACCTGCTCAATTATCTGCTGACTCCCGCCACCATCTGTCTGGCAATTTCCTTTTATGAGCAGTTCCAGGTCATGAAAAAGCACCTGGGAGCCATCGTACTGAGCCTGGTGGTCGGCAGTATCTGCTGCCTGGGAAGCATCTATTTCCTGTGCCGTCTGGTGGGCTTTGACCGAGTGCTGACCCTTTCCCTGATGCCCAAAAGCATCACCACCGCCATCGGTGTGGTTCTCAGCGAAGAGATCGGCGGCATCGCAGCCATCACCTCCGCCTGCATCGCTGTCACCGGAATTTTTACAAACATTGCAGGCCCCGCCCTGTGCAAGCTCCTGAAAATCCACGACCCCATTGCCCAGGGTGTGAGTTTCGGCACCGCAGGCCATGTGATCGGCACTGCACGGGCTACGGAAATGAGTGAGCTTGCAGGCGCTGTCAGCAGCTTCTCCCTCACCTGCACAGGAATTTTCACCTGTGTGGTGCTCTCCTTCACCGCACAATTTCTCTGATCTGACTTAGTAAACGCACATAAAGCAGCCGTAAAGCAGGATCACCGCTTTACGGCTGCTAAATTTTTGCCACTAATACAGCCATACACCTTAAAATCATATTTTTCTGGACATATTTTAGAAGAGACTATATATTTACACCGAAAGATTACACAATTTTCCCCCAGTGCGTGCCGAGAGGGGTTCTCAGGGGAGAGCGGCTCTTTGGTGACTTTCTGTCTGCACAGAAAGTCACCCCCCGGAGGGCTTCCCTATATGGAAACAGTATTACTCCTGTTCCTTGATAATCTGGGAGTGCACCTCAGACACAAAAGTCGAGGACCGTTTCGTCCTCGACTTTTTTACATAAAATCTTCAATTCAGGCAAATCAGCACTTCTTCATCAGGCGGATGTAAAACTCCACGGAACGCTTCAAGGTGTCCAAACGGATCCGCTCGTTATTGCCGTGGATGGTGCTGCGCTCTTCCGCAGTGAGATCCATGGCAGAGAAGCGGTAGACGTTCTTGGAAAGGTCCCGATAATGCCGGGAGTCAGAGCACTGAACCATGAGATAGGGGGCCACCACACAGCCGCGCCAGGTCTCCGCCACCGCAGAGGCCACCTTATCCCAGGCAGGGCAGTCGATTTCGGACACCGGGCTGGGCTCAAAGGACTCCAGGACCTCCACATGGACATTGGGATCTGCCACAGTCCTCTGGAGATAGGCCTTGGCGGAATCCACACTGTCCGAGGGATTCAGCCGCACATTGGAGACCATGGACGCCTGGGGCGGGATCACATTCCGGGCCGCACTGCCCTCCATCTGGGTAAAGGCCACCGTGGTCCGAAGCAGGGCATTCATCTCACCGCCGGACTTTTTCGCCATGGTGTCCAGCACCCAGCCAAAGCACCAGAGGTTTGCAAAGATCATTCGGAACAGAAAGCTGGAATGTCTGCCCAGGGTATCGAACATCGCCGCCGCAGGGCCGTCAATATGCGCACGGAAGGGATGGTCCTCCACCCGCTTGCAGGCAGCGGAGAGCACCCCCACCGGGGTGTGGGGCTTGGGTGCAGAAGCGTGACCACCGGCGGATCTGGTGCTGTAGCGCACATTCATCATGCCCTTTTCCGCAATGCCAATGAGGCCGCAGGGAACGGTGACGCCCGGGAACACATTTTCCACCACTGCGCCGCCCTCGTCCACCACCATGGCGGGGTGGATTTGATGCTCCGTAAAGTAATTGACGATATTCACGGCACCCCGGCCGTTGACTTCCTCGCCGCCGGAGAAGGCAAAGTACACGTCATGCTCCGGCCGGAAGCCCTGGGCAATCAGATGGTTGGCAGAGAACAGCACACCGTTAAAGGTGACCTTGGTATCCAGGGCACCCCGCCCCCAAAGGACCCCGTCCTCGATGATCCCTTCAAACGGCGGCTTTTCCCACTGGTCCTCCTCCACGGGAACCACATCGTAATGAGCCATCAGCACCGCAGGATCTCCCTGGGTCCTGCCCGCCCAATGAAACAGCAGTGCCCGGTCGGGAAGCCGCTGGAAGCTGCAGGCTTCAAACACATGGGGATAGAGCTCGGGAAGCAGATCAATGAGCTTCTGAAACTCCCCTTCCTCTTCCAATGCGTGGTCGTCCCGGGACACGGTCTTACAGCGGATCAGCTGGGCCAGGGATGAAATTGCTGCATCCTCGTCAAAGGTGATCTTGTCCTCAGCGCTTTGGGGCTGGGGCTTGGGGGTATACAGGAAGGTCCGCACCAGCACCACTGCCAGGAAGAGAACCACTGCCCCCAGAATCCAATAACCGATCATAAAGAAACTCCTCTTTTCTATGATTAGATACTTTTATCATAGCACGTCTGCCGGGGATTGTACAGAAAAAAGGCCCCGGCAGCCGAAGCCGCCGGGGACATATTTAGAAGAAACTGTAATTAACCGTTCCGTCTCTTGCGATCCATGAAGAATACGGCAAGAGCGCCAGCGGAAATCAGCATTACAGCGGTGGTAGCAAAGATCATGCTCTCGTCACCGGTCTTGGGGTTGGAGTTGTCGGGGTTGGAGTTGTTAGAGGCGTTGCTGTCCGTAACCATACCGAACAGGACAGTGGTGCCGTCCAGACCAACGGTCTTGATCTGCTCAATGGGCTTGGGGTTATCGCCAGCCTTGAACAGGGTCCAGCCCTCTCTGTCATACCAGCCGGAGAACTTGAAGGACTTGTTGCCGTTCTTGTAGTAGTTCTCGATCTTGATATCCTTGGTCTTGATGACGTCGCCGACACCGTAGCCGTACAGCTGAACCTCATCGTAAGCGGAGCTGGTCTTGCCATTGCGGTAGATCATCAGCTTGACGCGAGCTTCCTCGACCCACTTTGCCTTCAGGGTGATGTCGTGATCCATGTTGTAGGTGGTGTTTGCAGTGAACTCGGTGTTGTCCAGGTACCAGCCCTTGAACACATAGCGGTTCCGGGAAGGAACGGGCAGGTCGCCGATTCTCTCGCCGTAGACAACATTCTTGGTCTTGATCTCCAGGCCGGACACGCCGGGGTCCAGAGTGATGGTGTAGGTGTTGTTGCTGAACAGGGGCTTGATGGTCATGTTACCGGTAACAACCTGGTTGGTATCGGTATCCCACTTGCTGGCGTGCTGACCAGCCTTGGTGCCGGCCTCGCTGACATTGGGAACGCTGTCGATCTTCTGTCCGTGCTTAACGGTTTTGGTAGTCAGAACAGAGCCATCGGCCTTCAGGAAGGTAACGGTGTACTCGTTGATTGCCCAGCGAGCTTCCAGAGTGTGGTTGCTGTTGGCAGCGATCTTAGAAGTGTTCTCAACCTTGGTATCGCCGTAGAACCAGCCCTTAAAGGTGTAGCCGGTGCGGGTCACAGCGGGCAGGTTGTCGTAGGTGCCGTTCTCGGTAACGGTGATGGAAGCAGGATCTGCAACATCACAGTTGGTCTTAAAGGAAACCGTGTACTTCTGCTTCTCAGCGGGCTCGGTGGGCTT
>SAMEA104404103__coassemble_974_pt1 | contig 18753 bp, 14 predicted proteins | sample SAMEA104404103__metabat2_low_PE_041 | metagenome-assembled genome bin SAMEA104404103 (sample SAMEA104404103) | Balaenoptera acutorostrata | reverse complement strand
CTCTGACCATTATTTTCCTCATCGTCATTGTGACCCTGTATCCCATCGGTGTGTATACCGGCGTGGAGCTTTCCGTTTCCACTCTGATTGCCCTGATGGTCTGCCTGATCCCCACCACCATCGGCGGATTGCTGTCCGCCATTGGCATTGCAGGTATGGACCGTGTGACCCAGTTTAACGTCATTGCCATGTCCGGCAAGGCAGTGGAAGCCTGCGGCGACGTGGATACCATGATCCTGGATAAGACCGGAACCATCACCTTCGGCAACCGTCTGGCTGCGGAGTTTCTGCCGGTGCAGGGCGCAGACAAGAAGGAGCTGATCCGCTGTGCAGCACTGACCAGCTTCCAGGATATGACCCCCGAAGGAAAGTCTACCCTGGAGCTGGCCCGGAAGCTGGGAGACACCACCCGGGAGCCGGAAAACGCCAAGTTCTACGAGTTTACCGCCCAGGCCCGTATGAGCGGTCTGGACCTTAAGGACGGCACCAGCATCCGAAAGGGCGCCTCCGATGCCATTATCCGGTATGCACAGCAGCAGGGGGGCAAGGTCCCCGCAGATTTGCAGACCCATGTGGAAAAGGTATCCTCTCTGGGCGGCACGCCCCTGGTGGTTTGCAAGAACGATCAGATCCTCGGTGTGATTTATCTGAAAGATACGGTAAAGCCGGGAATGCGGGAACGGTTTGAGCGTCTGCGTGCCATTGGCATTAAGACGGTCATGTGCACCGGCGATAATCCGCTCACCGCTGCCACCATTGCGGAGGAAGCCGGTGTAGACGGTTTCGTGGCGGAGTGCAAGCCGGAAGATAAGATCGCGGTGATCAAGAAGGAGCAGGCAGAGGGTAAGATCGTTGCCATGACCGGCGACGGCACCAACGATGCCCCGGCACTGGCCCAGGCCAATGTGGGCCTCGCCATGAACTCCGGCACCACCGCCGCCAAGGAGGCCGCCAACATGGTGGACCTGGACAGCGACCCCACCAAGATCCTGGAGGTGGTGGAGATCGGCAAGCAGCTTCTCATCACCAGAGGCTCCCTCACTACCTTCTCCATCGCAAACGATATTGCAAAGTATTTTGCCATCATTCCCGCTATGTTTATGGCAGCCATTCCCCAGCTGGGGGTGCTCAACATCATGCATCTGGCTTCTACCAACAGCGCCATTCTGTCGGCCCTGATCTTCAATGCCCTGATCATTCCGGCCCTGATCCCTCTGGCTATGAAGGGCGTCAAGTACCGTCCCATGTCCTCGGGCAAGATGCTGGCGAGAAATATGCTCATCTACGGGTTGGGCGGTGTCATCACCCCCTTCCTGGGAATCAAGCTCATTGATCTGGTAATTAGTCCGCTTCTTCATGTGATCGGACTGTAAGGAGGAACAGATATGCAACATTTCAGAAATTTTCTGAAGGTCCTTCACCCGGCAGTGACCGTCACACTGGTGCTGATGCTGGTCTGCGGCCTTGGGTATCCGCTGCTGCTGAACGGCCTTTCCGGACTGCTATTTCCCGATCAGGCGAAGGGCAGCCTGGTGATGGTGGATGGAAAAGCCATCGGCTCGGAGCATGTGGGCCAGGAATTTACAGAAGATTATTTTATGAAGAGCCGTCCTTCTGCGGTCCACTATAACACCTATACCGTGGATGAAGCGGGAAAGGCAGTTTATTCCGATGGCAGCGAATTTACCGGCCTGGCATCCGGCTCTTCCAACTACGGCCCCTCCAATCCCGCTCTTGCCCAGCGGGTAGAGGAGGATATGGCAGCATTTCTGGCTGCCAACCCCGATGTCCGGGCAGAGGAGATCCCCACGGATCTGCTGACGGCTTCCGGCTCCGGCCTGGACCCCCATGTTTCCCCGGCCTCTGCCGCCATTCAGCTTCCGGGCATTGCCCGGGCCTCCGGTCTGTCCATGGAGACGCTGGAACAGATCGTGCAGGAAAACACCACGGGAAGGCTGTTTGGAATCTTCGGCGAGGAAACCGTCAACGTCCTGGGGGTCAATGCAGACATTGCCCAGGCCATGGGACTGATGCAGTAAGGAGGCACGGATATGCAGGATGCAAAAAATACAGAACTGCTGAACCTATGCAACCGGGTCCGGGAATATCTGGAACAGAAGGAATATAAGACCTGTGCAGAGGAGATCTGCTATGCCATGTATCTGCATCCCGATGCACCGGAACCCCACAATCTCATGGGGATACTCATGGAAAAGCAAAATAACCATGTGGGTGCCATGAAGCATTTCCGAGCGGCCCTGGATCTGGACCCTACCTATCTTCCCGCCCAGGAAAATATGATGGATTATGCCCGGCTGGACCTCCCTGCACCCCGGTGCAGGTTCTGCCAGGCGGACTGCCTTGAGGGAAAATAATGCGAAAGCCTGCGGGAGAATTTGCCTTCTTCCACAGGCTTTATACTTTCTTAATGCCGGAGCGGAAACCCTAATACGAAACAAATTCGGGATGGCGTATGGTAATATCAGAAAAGGTGCGAAAAAGGAGCGGTCTCGGCTTCCTTTTTCTGCCATATGTGGTATGATAGAAAAAATACGAAAGGAGCGCTTTCCCGTGACCAATCAAGACAGAGATCCGGAGCGGATCCTCAGACGAATCAAGTCGGAAGAAACAGACCGCTCCCGGGGAACACTGAAAATATTCTTTGGTTATGCGGCTGGCGTTGGCAAAACCTATGCCATGCTGGAGGCGGCCCACGCAGCCCAGGAGCAGGGCGTCCAGGTGCTTGCCGGATATATTGAACCCCATACCCGGCCCGAGACCATGGCACTGCTGAAGCGTCTGGAATGTCTGCCGACCCGATTGGTGCAGCACGGGGAGATCCGTTTGCATGAGTTCGATCTGGATGGGGCACTGCGCCGAAAGCCGGAGCTGATCCTGGTGGATGAGCTGGCCCATACCAACGCCCCCGGCAGCCGTCATAATAAGCGTTACCAGGATATTCAGGAGCTTTTGCAGGCGGGGATCAATGTCTATACCACCATCAATGTGCAGCATATTGAGAGCCTCAACGACACGGTGGCCTCCATCACCGGGATTGCGGTGCGGGAGCGTATCCCCGACTCGGTGTTTGACAGTGCGGACCAGGTGGAGATCGTGGATATTGAACCCCAGGAGCTGCTGGAGCGGCTTCAGAGCGGAAAGATTTATGGACAGCAGCAGGCCCAGCGCGCCATGGCGAACTTCTTCACCACCCCCAATTTGACAGCACTGCGGGAAATCGCTCTGCGCCGATGCGCCGACCGGGTGGGGACCAGAACGGAAATGACGGGGATGCAAAGGGAGCCGTATCACACGGAGGAGCATATCCTGGTGTGTCTGTCCTCGTCTCCCTCCAATGGGAAGATCATCCGCACGGCTGCCCGTATGGCGCAGGCCTTTAAGGGGACGTTTACGGCCTTATTCGTGGAAACGCCGGATTTTGCGGCGATGAGCAAGGAAAATAAGCAGAGACTGCGGGGAAATATCCGTCTGGCGGAGCAGCTGGGAGCCAAGATCGAGACGGTATATGGGGTGGATGTGCCCTTTCAAATTGCGGAATTTGCCCGGCTTTCCGGTGTCTCAAAAATCGTCATCGGGCGCAGTGCGGCTGCCAGGGGAGGGCTCTTCGGAAAGCAGACCCTGACAGAAAAGCTGATTGCCATCGCACCGTATCTGGATATTCACATCATTCCGGACGCTTCCTCCCAAGGGGGCTATCGCGCCAGAAAAGCCAGAAGAAGGAAGCTTGACCCGGCAGATGTGCTGAAAACCATCGGCATTCTCATCCTTGCCAGCTGCATCGGCGGTATTTTTGACTATGTGGGCTTTGAAGAGTCCAATATCATTACGGTCTATGTTCTGGGGGTGCTGCTCACATCGGTGGTGACCAGGGACAGGGTCTACAGCCTGTGTTCTTCCGTTATCAGTGTGCTGGTTTTCAATTTCCTGTTTACAGATCCCCGTCTGAGCCTGCGGGCCTATGATACGGGATATCCGGTGACGTTTTTGGTGATGTTCCTCGCCGCATTGCTTACAAGCTCCCTGGCGGCAAAGCTCAAGGAGCACGCCAGCCAGTCTGCACTGGTGGCCTATCGAAACCAGATCCTCTTTGATGTGAATCAGGCCTTGCAGCAGGCACAGAACCGCAATGATATTATTCGGGTGACAGCCTTACAGCTGAAAAGACTGCTGCAGCGGGATGTGGTCATGTATCCTGTGGTGAACGGAAATCTGGAAACGGCACAGCTCTTTTATGCAGACCCCGATGCACAGCCGGATGGGCTCTATACCACGGACCGGGAACGCACGGTGGCCCTTTGGGTCCTGAAAAACAACAAGCATGCCGGTGCTACGACGCAGACCCTTTCGGATGCCCGGTGCCTGTATCTTTCCATTCGCATCAATCAGAAGATATATGGCGTAACGGGGATCTCTGTGGGCAATGAGCCCCTGGACAGCGCAGAGAAAAGCATGACCCTGTCCATTCTGGGCGAGTGCGCACTGGCACTGGAAAATGAGCAGAATGCCAGAGAAAAGGAAGAAGCGGCTATGCTGGCTCAGAAGGAGCAGCTCCAGGCCAACCTTCTCCGGGCGATTTCCCATGACCTGCGTACACCGCTGACCTCCATTTCCGGAAATGCCAGCAACTTCCTGTCCAATGGCAATCAGATGGACGGTGAGACCAAGCGGCAGCTGTTTACAGACATCTATGATGATGCCATGTGGCTGATCAATCTGGTAGAAAATCTGTTGTCGGTTTCCCGGCTGGAGGGAAATCACCTGAATCTGCATTTCAGCTCGGAGCTGGTGCCGGATGTGATCGAGGAGGCCTTGAAGCATATCAACCGGAGGCGCGTGGACTACCACATCACGGTTCAGCATGAGGACGACTTCCTCCTGGCAAAAATGGATGCCAAGCTGATCGTTCAGGTTATTATCAACCTGGTGGACAATGCCATTAAATATACTCCCGCGGGCAGCCATATTGCCATCTGCACCAGACCGCAAAACGGCAAAGCGGAGATCTCTGTTTCCGATGACGGCGGGGGGATCCCGGACGATGTCAAGACCAAGGTGTTTGATATGTTTTACAGCGGGGCCAATCGGGTGGCGGACAGCCGCCGCAGTCTGGGCCTGGGCCTTTCTCTTTGCAAGACCATTGTCACGGCCCATGGCGGTACCATCTGGGTATCCGATCAGCAGCCCCACGGAACGGTCTTTACATTTACTTTGCCCATAGAGGAGGTAACGCTTTATGAATAAATTCACGGTGCTCATCGTTGAGGACGATCCCTCGGTCAAAAATCTGATGACTACCACCCTCCGCACCCATGATTACCATTATTTGACGGCACAAAATGGACAGGCGGCCATTATGGAGGCATCCTCTCACAATCCGGATGCCGTGCTCCTGGACCTGGGCCTTCCGGACATGGATGGCATCGAGGTCATTGGCAACATCCGAAGCTGGTCCAATATGCCCATCATTGTCATCAGCGCCCGGAGCGAGGACCAGGATAAGATCGAGGCCCTGGATGCAGGCGCGGACGATTACCTCACAAAGCCCTTTTCCGTAGAGGAGCTTCTGGCCCGGCTGCGGGTCACCCAGAGAAGGCTGAACATGGTATCCGGGGATACGGAGACCTCTTCCGTGTATGTCAACGGAGAGCTGAAAATTGACTATGCCGCCGGATGCGCATGGCTCCGGGGGGAAGAGCTGCACCTGACCCCCATTGAGTATAAGCTGCTGTGCCTGCTCTCCCAGAATACCGGACGGGTACTGACCCATACCTATATCACCCAGCACGTCTGGGGCAGAAGCTGGGAAAATAATGTGGCCTCACTGCGGGTGTTTATGGCGACCCTGCGGAAAAAGCTGGAGGCGGCGCCCGGGTCTCCGCAGTACATCCAGACCCATGTAGGTGTGGGCTACCGCATGATCCGGGTGGAATAAATAAAATAGGAGCAGGTACCTCCGGGCCGGGTGAAGCGGACGACCGGAGGTATCTGCTTTTTGTATGTGGAAGGCTCTGACAGTCCGGGAAAGGGCTTTGGTGGGAAAGCTGCCTGGGAACAGGAACCGTGTGGCATTGTGCCCATGTTTGACCGGGGAAATTTGCAGCACTTTGGCCTTTTTGTAAAAAACTGGTGGTTTTTCTCTGGGGATGTTGACAAGACCAACGCCGTGTGATACAGTCATTATATAAATTGAACAAAAAGCTGATATAATTTTGGATAAGTGGCCCAAGAGTTTCTACCGTACAGCCGTAAGTGCGACTATTAGCTGAGAGTTCCTGTTTTGCTCCGCAGAAGGTGGGGGAAATAGGGACATTATCGATGGTTGCAGGCTTAGGATAGAACTAAGCCTGCTTTTTTTGTTTTAGGGAAATGCCCTGCAAAGTCGGTCCCGTATTTGGGGACCTCTCAAGTCTGTCGTTCATTTTATTTATTATATCAAAATGGAGGAAAGAAAAATGAAAAAGTTATTTGCACTGCTCCTGGCTTCCGTCATGGTGCTGGGCCTGTTCGCAGGCTGCGGCAAGGAGGAAGCACCTGCTGCTGACGGCAGCGCTGCTGTCAACGGCGCAGAAACCGCGGCTAAGGACGTGAAGGTCGGTTTTATCTGCCTGCACGACGAGAACTCCACCTATGACAAGAACTTCATCGATGCTGTGATGGCTGTCAAGGAGTCCATGGGTCTCAGAGATGACCAGATCATCTTCAAGAAGAATATCCCCGAGAGCAACGACTGCTACGAGGCGGCTGCTGATCTGGCTGACCGTGGCTGTGACATCGTCTTCGCGGACAGCTTTGGCCACGAGTCCTACATGGCGCAGGCGGCTCAGGAGTTCCCCGAGGTCCAGTTCTGCCATGCAACCGGCACCACTGCCCACACCGCCGGTATCCCCAACCTGCACAACGCATTTGCTTCCATCTATGAGGGCCGTTACCTGGCCGGTATTGCCGCAGGTCTCAAGCTCAACGAGATGATCGAGGACGGTCAGTTTACCGCGGAAGAGGCAAAGATCGGCTATGTGGGAGCCTTCACCTACGCCGAAGTCATCTCCGGCTACACCGCATTCTTCCTGGGCGCCCGCTCCGTCTGCCCCACTGTCACTATGGACGTTCAGTTCACCGGCAGCTGGTACGACGAGACCGCCGAGAAGGAAGCTGCAAATCAGCTGATCCAGAAGGGCGCCAAGCTCATCAGCCAGCACGCTGACTCCATGGGCGCACCCACTGCCTGCGAGACCGCCGGTGTTCCCAACATTTCCTACAACGGCAGCACCATCGAGGGCTGCCCCAACACCTTCATCGTCTCCTCCCGGATCAACTGGGCCCCCTACTTCCGGTACATGATCGAGTGCGTTATGAACGGTGAGGAAATTGCCACCGACTGGTGCGGCGGCACCGCAGAAGGCTCCGTTGAGCTGTCTGCCGTCAATGAGAAGGTCGCCGCAGCCGGCACCGAGGAGGCCCTCAAGGCTGCTGCTGAGAAGCTGGCATCCGGGGAGCTGCACGTCTTCGATACCGCAACCTTTACTGTGAACGGAGAGACCCTCACCTCTTACATGGCAGATGTGGACACCGATGCTGAGTATGTTCACGATACCGAGGCTATTTCCGATGGCTACTTCCACGAGTCCGAGTACCGTGCTGCCCCCTACTTCGATCTGATGATCGACGGGATTACCACCCTCAATAAGAACTTCGGCTGATCGGTTATCGCTGTGTGGTGGAGCAGTCCGCTGCCTCCACCACACAGTCTTCCTTTTGCGCAGATTCTGCCAATTCAAACCGCCGCCTTCTGCGGCGATTTTCTGCGTTTTCCACTCAGACGGCAAATGGAAATTTGCCTTTCGCTGATTGCAAAGAGGCTTTGCCACCAGGGAAGGGAGGGCCGCTTCGGCCCAGTCTGCTGTATCATCCAGGAAAGAAAGAGAAACTAGGAGCGTGAATCATGGGAACTGCAGCCATTGAACTCAAGAACATCACAAAGACCTTCGGAAGCGTTGTTGCCAATAAGGACGTGTGCCTGACGGTGAACCGAGGGGAGATCCTCTCCGTTCTGGGAGAGAACGGAAGCGGAAAAACCACGCTGATGAACATGATCTCCGGAATTTATTTCCCGGACCATGGCTCGATCTACATCGGGGGAAAAGAGGTCATGATCCGCTCTCCCAAGGATGCATACCGCTATAAAATCGGTATGATCCATCAGCACTTCAAGCTGGTGGATGTGTTTACCGCAGCGGAGAACATTGTCCTGGGTGCGGAGGATACCCATGGCTTCAATATGAGAAAGTCTGCCCGGCGGATCGGGGAAATCAGCCGTCAGTATGGCTTTGATATGGACCCCAACAAGAAAATTTATGAGATGTCCATCTCTGAAAAGCAGACCGTTGAGATCATCAAGGTGCTCTACCGGGGGGCGGATATCCTGATTTTGGACGAGCCTACCGCCGTCCTCACTCCCCAGGAGACCCAGAAGCTCTTTAAGATCCTGCGCCGGATGCGCGATGACGGCAAGGCCATTATCATCATCACCCATAAGCTTCACGAGGTGCTGTCCCTGTCCGACCGGGTATCCGTCCTGCGCAAGGGCGAGTACATCGGCACTGTGAATACCGCCGAGACCAACGAATCCCAGCTCACGGAGATGATGGTGGGCGAAAAGGTGGCCTTGAACATCCGGCGGGACGAGCCCAAGGATTCCGAAGACCGTCTGGTGGTGAAGAATCTGAACTGCGTCAGCCGGGAGGGGGTCCGGCTGCTGCGGGATGTTTCCTTCACTGCCCGTTCCGGGGAGATCCTGGGCATTGCCGGTATTGCCGGCAGCGGTCAGCGGGAACTGCTGGAGGCCATTGCGGGCCTTCAGCACCTGGAAAGCGGCGAAATTGTCTACCACGACCCCAAGAGCGGAAACACCGAGAATCTGCGGGACAAGACCCCCATGGAGATCCGGCAGCTGGGCGTTCGGCTGTCCTTCGTCCCGGAGGACCGTCTGGGCATGGGCCTGGTGGGCAATATGGATATTGTGGACAACATGATGCTCCGCAGCTACAACAAGGGAAAATCCATGTTCCTGCACCGGAAGGAGCCCAAGGAGCTGGCAGACCGGATCATTGAAGGGCTGAACGTGGTAACACCGGATGATAAGACCCCGGTTCGGCGGCTCTCCGGCGGCAATGTCCAGAAGGTCCTGGTGGGCCGTGAAATTGCCGCTGCTCCCACGGTGCTCATGGTTGCCTACCCGGCAAGAGGCCTGGATATCAATTCTTCTTACATGATCTACAACCTGCTCAACCAGCAGAAGCAAAGCGGCGTGGCAGTGATTTTTGTGGGTGAGGACCTGGACGTGCTCATGGAGCTGTGCGACCGGGTGATGGTCATCGGCTCCGGTGAGATCACCGGGACCCTGGATGCCCGCACGGCTACCAAGGAGCAGATCGGTCTGCTCATGACCAAGACGGCAGGAGGTGACGAAAATGCGTAAGAATCAGACACAGGTTCGGGAACCGATGTTCCATATTGTAAAGCGCAGCTCCTTGGTTTGGTGGAGATCCTGGCTGATCCGCATCCTCTCGGTGCTGGCAGCTCTGGTGGTCTGCTCCGTGATCACGGTGCTGCTCACGGGAGAAAATCCCCTGGGTGTCTATGTTACCATGTTTGACGGTGCCTTCGGAACAAAACGCAGGATTTGGGGCCTGTTCCAGAACGTGGCGATGCTTTTGTGTGTGGCACTGGCAGTGACCCCGGCCTTTCAGATGCGGTTCTGGAACATCGGTGCAGAGGGACAGGTACTGATCGGCGGCCTGGCAACGGCGGCCTGCATGATCCTGTTTGGAAACAAGGTACCCACCCCGGTGCTCTTTGCCATGATGCTGGTGGGCAGCATGGTGGGAAGCGCCCTCTGGGCAGCGATCCCTGCCTATTTCCGGGCAAAGTGGAATACCAACGAGACCCTGTTCACCCTGATGATGAACTACATTGCTATCCAGCTGGTGTCCTACTTCACCTATATCTGGTCCGTGCCCAAGGGCTCCGGTCAGATCGGCATTATCAACGGCAGCACCCGTGCAGGCTGGCTGCCTGCCATTGCCGGAAAGCCCTATCTGCTGAATATCATCATTGTGGCTGTGCTTACGGTGCTGATGTATGTCTACTTAAACTACAGTAAGCAGGGCTATGAGATCCAGGTGGTGGGGGAAAGCGAAAACACCGCCCGGTATATCGGCGTCAACATCAAGAAGGTCATTATCCGCACCATGCTCCTGTCCGGTGCCCTCTGCGGTGTGGCGGGCTTCCTGCTGGTCAGCGGCACCGACCACACCCTGACCCGGAACCTGGCCGGCGGCAGAGGCTTCACCGCCATTATGGTGTCCTGGCTGGCTAAGTTCAATCCGCTCTATATGGTGCTTACCTCCTTCCTGCTGGTATTTTTACAGAAGGGTGCCACGGAGATCTCCACGGTTTACGGACTCAACGATTCCTTCGCAGAGATCCTCACCGGTGTGATCATCTTCTTCATCATCGGCAGTGAGTTCTTTGCCAACTACAGTGTAAAATTCCGTCACAGCGAAAAGGAGGGTGCATAACGATGCTCACAGCATTTATTCAGAGAGCCGTGGTTCAGGGCATCCCCCTGCTGTTCGGCTCCACCGGTGAGATCCTCACCGAGAAGTCCGGCAACCTCAATCTGGGTGTTCCCGGTATTATGTACATGGGCGGTATGTCCGGTATCATCGGTGCATTCCTCTATGAGCAGTCCCTGGCAAATCCCGCAGACATCAACCCCTTCCTGGCGGTGCTGATCCCCACCCTCTGCTGTCTGCTGGGCTCCCTGGTGATCGGCCTCATCTACGCATTCCTCACCATCAGCCTCCGGGCAAACCAGAACGTCACCGGCCTGGCCCTCACCACCTTCGGCGTGGGCTTCGGCAACTTCTTCGGCGGCTCCCTCATCAAGCTGGCGGGAAGCAATATGCCCTCCATCGCCCTCACCAATACCAGTAACTGCTTCCGGCAGACCCTGCCCTTTGCCGACCGCCTGGGGTGGTTCGGTCAGGTGTTTCTGTCGTACAGCTTTCTGGCTTATGTGGCAGTGATCCTGGCGATCCTCTGCTCCTATGTGCTGAACCACACCCGGGTGGGCCTGCATCTGCGGGCTGTGGGAGAAAGCCCTGCCACTGCAGATGCCGCCGGCATCAACGTCAGCCGCTATAAGTATACAGCGACCTGCGTGGGCAGTATGATCGCCGGCCTCGGCGGCCTGTACTATGTGATGGACTATGCCTGCGGCATCTGGTCCAACGATGGCTTCGGTGACCGTGGCTGGCTTGCCATTGCGCTGGTGATCTTTGCCGTCTGGAAGCCCGGCATGAGCATCCTGGGTTCCATCCTTTTCGGCGGCCTGTTCATTATCCACAACTATATCCCGAATCTCAGCATGGGTGCCCAGGAGCTGTTTAAGATGCTCCCCTATGTGGTGACCATTCTGGTGCTGCTGATGGTCAGTATGCGCAAAAAGCGGGAAAGCCAGCCCCCGGCCAGCCTGGGCCTGTCTTATTTCCGAGAAGAGCGATAACGGTCTGTCCCCCTGCCGCAATTTCTGCGGCAGGGGGACACCACCTTGCGGCACCCTGGGGGGGAGGCGTGAAATGACCGGCCCGGAGGTGCCTTTTGAAAATAATCGAAATTGGTACCTGGGAAGTAAGACTGTATCTTGCAAATTATGGGGAAGCCTCGTATAATAAAGCCATCAAAAGCAATATAACCTGAGTATGTGGAGGATTATATTATGAATACACCGTTTGTTCCCGCAAATGATCCCATTGTAGCCGAAGTTCTGGCGGCTTACGATTTCCCTGAAACCCTGCTGGGTGCCGTCCGTTATGGACAGGGCCATATCAATGATACCTTCTGTGTCATCTGCCAGCCTCAGGAGGGCGATGCCGTTCGCTTTATTCTCCAGGGCCTGTCTCTGGCCGCATTCCCTCATCCTGAGGAGCTGATGGAGAATTTTGTGGGCATCACCTCTTATCTGCGTAAGAAGATCGTCGAAAATGGCGGCGATCCCCAGCGAGAGACCCTGTCCCTGGTAAAGACCAAGGACGGCAAGGATTTCTACACCGATGCCAGCGGCAAGGTATGGAGACTGAGCCCCTTCATTGAGAATACCGACTGCTTCCAGAAGGCTACCCCTGAGCTGTTCGAGGCTTCTGCCCGCGCCTTTGGCCGTTTGCAGCTGCTGATGTCCGGTTTCCCCGCCGAGACCCTCCACGAGACCATCTACAAGTTCCACGATACCGAGAACCGCTACGCAAACTTCGAGAAGGCTCTGGCTGAGGACAAGATGGGCCGTGCCAAGGATGTGGCTGCTGAGATCCGGTTCGTGAAGGACCGCAAGGCTGACTGCTCCGTGGCGTTGCAGGCACTGCGTGAGGGCAAGCTGCCCCTGCGTGTGACCCACAACGACACCAAGCTCAACAATATCCTGGTTGACCGCACCACCGGCGAGGGCATCTGCGTTATCGACTTGGATACCACCATGCCCGGCCTGTCCATCAACGACTTTGGCGACTCCATCCGCTTCGGCGCAAACCACTCTGCCGAGGATGAGAAGGACCTGAGCAAGGTGAACTTCGACATGGAGCTGTATGAGGCTTACACCCGCGGCTTCCTGGAAGGTGCAGCGGGCTGCCTCACTGCCAATGAGCTGGAATATCTGCCCTGGGGCGCAAGACTGATGACCCTGGAGTGCGGCATCCGGTTCCTCACCGACTATCTGGAGGGCGATACCTACTTCCGCATTCACTACCCCGAGCAGAACCTGGACCGTACCCGTACCCAGTTCAAGCTGGTCAAGGATATGGAAGAGCAGTTCGACGCAATGCACGCAGTGGTTGCAAAGTACGCTGAGTAATCGGGAAGATATGATAAAATGGGACTGTCAAAAAGTCCCTGAAGCAGAAATACAAACTCTATAAAAGTTAAAAATTCCAGCAGAAAGCAGGAAATACCCCTGTTTTCTGCTGGAATTTATTTTTGATGCCTTCAGAATCACGAGCTTTTGTACAGCCCCATTCCCTATATAGTCTATATAGTATGGTATATCCAATTTCCCTAGGGGCTGGAGGTGGTGTTATCCTGGCTTTGCCTGCGATATTCATTGGGGCTCAGGGAGGTACTGCGACGGAAGGCCTGAGAGTAGTGACTGGATGAGGAAAAGCCCATAATAGAGGCGATCTGACTGATAGAATAGTCGGTTTCCTCCAGAAGGTACTTGCTTTCCACCACCCGCCGCTCCATCAGATATTTGATGGGGGAGATTCCAAAGGCATCTTTGAAGGTATGAGCCACATAATATTTATTCTGGTGCGCCTGCTGGGCCAGAATGTCCAGGGTGACAGGCTCCTTGAAATGGCTGTCGATATAATCCTTGATTGCCATGCACTCGGCACTCACGTTATTAAAGGCGGTGATGGCGACATGAATGTCTTTCTGCCGGAGAATGAGCAGAAGAATAATATTCAGCAGACTCTGACAGATGGCCTCCTGCCCTGGACGGCTGTACTGAACCTCATCCCGCAGACCGTCGATGCAATGCGCAATACGACTGTCTGCCTGGGTGATGTGGACAACAGGGATATCCTCCTGCTGGGTGGTGGAAGGGGTGAATTGCAGACCCTCAATGCCCAGGACTACATATTCCAGGGGCTGCTCCTTGCTGGAAAATTCGCTGTGTTCGATCTGCGGGTTGATAATGATGAGGTGATTTTTTTCCACCGGGCACTTATGGCCCTTTACCAGAAAGTGCCCCTTGCCGCTGGTGATGTAAAACAGCTCGGAAAAACTGTGACTGTGCAGGGTACAGTTCCAGTCGTTTTCATATCGGGAGCTGGACAGGTAAAGAAGCCGCAGGGTAAGGGGATTATCGGAATCCCCCAGGTACTGAGAGGTCAGAGGGAAACGCAGGTCCGTCTGAAACTCCTGGGAATAGGGAATCATATAACGCTGATTGCTCATGGATAGTACCTCCAAAATGAGAATCGGATGGGACAATTCCATTATATCGAAGAACATCGAAATTGCAAAGAAAAAAATAAAATAAAATACTATAATCTTGCGATGATATAACAGAAACCTTGAGGGATGTGGAAAAATCAACGCTGGGATAAAACAGATATACCAAATTTCAATGGTTTGAATTGTATAAATTGCCATGTTATGGATTCTTATCCTTGACCTTTTACATGAAAAAGAGAGATAAAAAGCAATTTGAATAAAAAAACGAGCAAGCAAGGACTTGGAAAAAGAAGAAATATCTGCTATACTTTAGACATAACGATGCAGAATGTAATCTGACATCGAAAATCAAATGGAGGAATACAAAATGAAGAAGATCATTGCTCTGCTTCTGGCAGCTGTTATGGTTCTCGGTCTTGCCGCTTGCGGCCAGAAGGCTCCCGCAGCTCCCGAGACTCAGGCTGCTGCTGCAAACACCGAGGCTCCTGCTGGTACCGAAGCTCCCGCTTCCGATGTGACCATCCAGGTTGCCGCAGTTTCTACTGCTTTCACCGATGCCTACCCCGAGATGTGGAAGGATGTCGCTGACGCATTTACTGCTGAGACCGGCATTAAGGTCGAGCTCATCGAGGACAAGAACCTCGAGGATGTCATCGGACCTTCCATGCAGGGCGGCGAGTATCCTGATGTTGTCTACCTGCCCTACGGCCGTCCCGGTGCCCTCACCGAGCAGTTCGTCAAGGAGAAGCTGGTAGCTGACCTGACCGACGTTCTGGAGATGACCGTTCCCGGCGAGGACAAGAAGGTTTCTGAGAAGCTGGCCGGCGGCTTTGTCGACACTTCTCTGACCAACCCCTACTCCGACGGCAAGACCTACCTGGCTCCTATGTTCTACGATCCCTGCGGCCTGTTCTACAATGCCGGCCTGTTCGAGGAAAAGGGCTGGGAAGTTCCCACCACCTGGGACGAGATGTGGGAACTGGCTGAAGTCGCCAAGGCTGAGGGCATCTCCCTGTTCACCTACCCCACCACCGGCTACTTCGATGCTTTCCTGTACGCTCTGCTGAACGTTGTTGGCGGCCCCGAGTTCTTCGAGAAGGTCACCACCTACGAAGATGGCATCTGGGATACCGAAGAGGCTAAGACCGTTGTTTCCATTGTTGAGAAGCTCGCTTCTTACACCAACCCCGTTACCCCCGCACAGGCTAACGATCAGGACTTCAAGATGAACCAGCAGCTGGTTCTGGACAACAAGGCCCTGTTCATGCCCAACGGCACCTGGATTGCCGGCGAGATGGCTGACTCCCCCAGAGCTGACGGCTTCAAGTGGGGCATGACCGCTCTGCCCGCAGTTGAGGAAGGCGGCGACCGCTACAGCTTCTGCTGGTTCCAGCAGACCTGGATCCCTGCCGGTGCTGAGAACATCGACGCTGCAAAGCAGTTCGTTGCATTCCTGTACAGCGACAAGGCTGTCGAGATCTTCCTGAAGGCCGGTGCTGTGCAGCCTGTCCTGGGTGCCGCTGAGTCCATCGAGGACCCCGAGAAGAGAGAGTTCCTCTCCATCTATGACAACGGTGCTAAGGCTGCTATGGGCGGCTTCGCTACCTACAAGTCCGTTGCCGGTCTGGGCAGCGTCCGTGAGGTTTACCTGGATCCCGTCAACGGCCTGGTGAGCGGCAACGTTACCACTGAGCAGTGGGTGAACGGCATCAAGGAAGCAAGTGCTCTGATGCGCGAGAACCTGCAGTAATCTGAATTACCCTGGTTTTGTAAATTTCTAAACCGACGGTAGGCGGGGTGAGTAGTTCCCTACTCGCCCCGCTCTTTGACATTTAGAGCAATTTGGCTGAATACTGCCGCAATTTTTGAGAAATGGACGGTATTCTCCCACCCAATTTCATTTCAGAGAGGAGTTGAAAATGTGGAAAAACGTAAAGGTATGGGGCACTTCCTGTTTTGGTGTGTGGCTCCTGCGGTGATTCTTTTCACCATCTTCATGATTATTCCCACATTGAACGTATTCCGGATGTCGCTTTTTGAAAGAGGCGCATATTCCACCACAGAAACCTTTGTCGGCCTTCAGAACTTCAAGATCCTGTTCAGCGATCCCAAGTTCATCACATCCATGCAGAATACCATTTTGCTGATCGTGGTGGTTACCGTGGTAACCTTCGCATTTGCGCTGGTGTTTGCATCGATCCTGACCCGAGAAAAAATCAAAGGACAGAATTTCTTCCGGATCATTTTCTACATCCCGAACATCCTTTCCATTGTTGTTATTGCAGGTATCTTCTCCGCTATCTACAAGCCCGAGAATGGTATGCTGAACTCCATTCTGTCCATGCTCTCCGGAAAGACCGTCATGATCCTGTGGAAAGATCAGCCCTTGGTTGTTCTCTCCGTGATCATTGCCATGGTCTGGCAGGCAATCGGCTACTATATGGTCATGTATATGGCCTCCATGTCTGCGGTCCCCATGAGCCTGTATGAGTCCTCCGGCCTGGACGGTGCCGGCAGACTGACCCAGTTCTTCCAGATCACCATTCCTCTGATTTGGACCAATATCCGGACGACCCTGACCTTCTTCATTATCTCCACCATCAATATGGCTTTCCTGTTTGTTAAGTCTATGACGGCGAAGGGAATGCTGGACGTGGGCCTGAGCTTCATGTATAACCAGAAGGATGCCGGCCTCTACGGCTATGCAATGGCTGCCGGCGTGGTGATTTTCCTCTTCTCCTTCCTGCTTTCCGCTCTGGTTAACCTGGCTACCAAGCGGGAACCCCTGGAATTCTAAGGAGGTAAGCAGATATGACTGAGACAACGAAAACTTCCGGCAGCGATAAGCTCTTTAAGTTCTTTGTGTACTTTGTGCTGATCGTACTGGCCGTTACCATCATTGTGCCTGTAGCATGGGTGTTCATGGCTTCTGTGAAGCAGAACGCTGAGTTTTACGGCAACCCCTGGACTCTGCCCGCCAGCTTCTATTGGCAGAACTTCGTCAATGCCTGGCAGGGAGCCAGAATGGGCGAGTATATGCTGAACTCCGCACTGGTCACGGTGATGGCCCTGGGCCTGCTGCTGGTCATTGCACTGCCCGCATCCTACTGCCTGTCCCGGTTTAAGTTCCGTGGCAGCAGATTCCTGAACACCTGCTTTATGGCCGGCCTGTTCATCAACGTCAACTACATTGTGGTTCCCATCTTCCTGATGCTGAAGGATGGCGATGCCTGGCTCAAGAACCTGATGGGCCATGGCTTCCTGCTCAATAACCTGTTTGTCCTGGCACTGGTCTATGCGTCCACGGCTCTGCCCTTCACCATCTATCTGCTGTCCGGCTATTTTGCCACCCTGCCTCATGACTTTGAGGAAGCAGCTTATATCGACGGCGCAGGCTATGGCACCGCTATGGTGAAGATCATCTTCCCCATGGCCCAGCCCTCTATCATCACCATCATTCTCTTCAACTTCCTGTCTTTCTGGAATGAGTACATCATCTCCATGACCCTGATGAATTCTGCCAAGGGTACAAAGACCCTGCCTGTCGGCCTGCTGAATCTGATGCAGGCACAGCAGTCCAAGGCGGAGTTCGGCACGCTCTATGCAGGCTTGGTACTGGTCATGCTGCCCACCCTGATCCTCTATATGTGTGTGCAAAAGAAACTGACCCAAGGCATGACCGTGGGCGGACTGAAAGGCTAAGGTGATACTGTGAAATTTTGGAAAGAGCATCAGCCTCTGCGAATCTCTCTGATTACTGTGTGCTTCATCCTGGGCATGGTTCTGATGTTCCTGGGTTGGAAGATGCAGGGCAACCTCACCGGCCTGGGAATCATGATTGTCGGCCTTGCACTGCTGCTGGCAGCCCTGGCCCTCTATAACGCAACATTTGATTAAACTGTCTGGCCCGGAGGGCAGCCTCCGGGCCGGAACCAATCCCTGTTTCCCCCTGCTTCCCGGGATGTTCCGGGAAAGCAGACCATTCCAATTTTCCGGCGCAGATCTGCCGGAAAACAGAAATCTTTGATTTTGGAGATTATAAAATGAATAATAAGAACCTTGGACGTGTAACCATCCCCACCGACCTGGACGTGGTTCCCGAGACTCTGGAAATCATGAAGCGCTGGGGCGCCGATGCCATCCGTGACTGCGACGGCACCGACTTCCCCGAAGAGCTGACCCATCAGGATGCCAAGATCTACTCCACCTACTACACCACCCGTAAGGACAACGCCTGGGCAAAGGCCAACCCCGATGAGGTGCAGCAGTGCTACATCATGACCGGCTTCCAGACCGCTGCCGAAGGCCCTCTGTCCATCAAGCTCATGCAGGGCATTTCTCCCGAGCTGATGGAGGTCAACACCCGCGATGATATCAAGCGCTGGTGGGAAGTCATGGACCGTACTGTGGGCGAGCCCATCGCCACCGACGCCTGGGACTATGACGAGGAGAGCGGCTGTGTTGTGATCCACAACCCCGCACCCTATCACGAGTACACCGTGGCCTTCCTGGCATACCTCATCTGGGACCCTGTGCATATGTACAATGCGGTCACCAACAACTGGCAGAACTTCGAGCATCAGATCACCTTCGACGTTCGCCAGCCCAAGACCCACAAGTTCACCATGGAGCGTCTGCGTAAGTTCATCGCTGACCATCCCTATGTCAACGTCATCCGCTACACCACCTTCTTCCATCAGTTCACCCTGATGTTTGACGAGCTGA
>SAMEA104404103__coassemble_757_pt1 | contig 22123 bp, 19 predicted proteins | sample SAMEA104404103__metabat2_low_PE_041 | metagenome-assembled genome bin SAMEA104404103 (sample SAMEA104404103) | Balaenoptera acutorostrata | reverse complement strand
GACTGCAAATCAGCACACCGGCATATCGCCGCTTTAGGATGAGGCTTTGGCTTTTGGTGCTGTTCTTTTCCCTGTCTGCGTAAGGTACTGCCTGGGGCTTGACTTTGTCCTCACAGGCTTTTGGAATGGTTTGGGAATTTACAGCGTGCCACGGTCTTCCAGGGATTTTTTTAGATAGGGGGCAGTGACGGACTGGGGGCAGGAGAGCATTTGAGCCGGCGTGCCGGAGAAGATGATATTGCCGCCCTCGGCACCGCCGCCGGGGCCGATTTCCACCACATAATCCGCGGCTTTCAGAACCTCCAGGTTGTGCTCAATGAGGAACACGGAGTTTCCGTCCGCCACCAGACTGTCGAACAGGGCGATGATATTCTGCACATCCTGAAGGTGGAGGCCGTCGGTGGGTTCGTCCAGAATGAGGATCTGTCCCCGTTTTCCCAGGTAGGAAGCCAGCTTCATCCGCTGGAGTTCACCGCCGGAGAGGGTGGACAGGGCCTGATTGAGATGGAGATAGAAGAGCCCCACATCTGCCAGGGGCTGGAGCTTTTCTGCAATTTTGGTTCCGGCGAACCGTTCCATGGCCTGGCGGATGGTGAGGTCCATCACCTGGGCGATGTTCATGCCGTCTACCGTATATTGCAGGGCTTCCTGGGAATACCGCAGACCGCCGCAGGCTTCGCACACGGTCTCGATGGAGTCCATAAAGGCCATTTCCGAGACCACCACACCCTTGCCCTGGCAGACAGGACAGGCTCCTGCGCCGTTAAAGGCGAACAGTCCCACCTTCTGCCCGCTCTTCTGGGCGAAGAGCTTGCGGATGTCATCGGCAACCCCCAGGTAGGTGGCGGGGGTGGAGCGCAGGCTGATGCCAATGCTCTTCTGGCTGATGAGGGTGACTTCCTCACCGTATTCCCCGGCGAAAGCCTCCATGAGAGAGCTTTTTCCGGAACCTGCTACGCCGGCGATGACGGTAAAGAGCCCCTTGGGAAGATCCACGGTCAGGTCGTTGAGGTTGTGGAGATTCAGGTGCTCCAGGTGGAACCATTCCTTGGGCGCACGGAGCGTCTGCTTGAGGCCGGAGGACTTCCGCAGAAGCCGCCCGGTGAGGGTGCCCCCCTGAACCAGCTCCGGATAACTGCCCTCAAAGAGAATTTCGCCGCCCTGGGTTCCGGCTCCTGGGCCTACATCGATGATGTGATCGGCAATCTCCATCATCTCCTTGTGGTGCTCCACCATCAGCACGGTGTTGCCCCGGTCCCGCAGACCCACCACCGCTTCACTGAGCCGGTGGATATCGTGGCTGTGAAGGCCCACACTGGGCTCGTCCAGCACATAGAGCAGATCGGAGAGGGAAGAGTTGTTATACTTTGCAATTTTGCACCGCTGGGCTTCGCCGCCGGAGAGGGTGCCCATGGGGCGGTCCAGGGTCAGATAGTCCAGACCGATGTCAATGAGGGCTTGGATCCGACTGCGCAGAGAATCCACCATGTCCACGGCAATGGGATTATCAATGGCATCCAGCCAGGTGATAATTTCCCCCAGGGGCATGGCGGTGACTTCTGCGATATTTTTACCGCCGATCCTACAGGAGAGAATGGTGGGGTTCAGCCGGGCGCCGTGACACTCCGGGCACACACCCTGGGTAACCAGAGGCTCCAGCTTTTTCCAGTGTACTTTGGCATCCTCTCGCTTTAACATCCGGTTCATCCGATACATGAGGCCCTCGTAGGTTCCGGCCTTGTAGTATTCGGGAGGGGGATTTTTCAGCTTCATAGGCTCCTGGTAGAGGAACAGATGCAGCTCTTCCGGGGTGAAGTCCCGGATTTTTTTGTTGGGGTCGTAAAGACCGCAGGCACCGTAGTAGAGCCAGCGCCACTGACCCGGCTCAAAAGCCACATAGTGGATGCATCCGGGGTCATTCAGGCACTTGTCAAAGTCCACCAGCTTGTGGACATCGATTTCCGTGACCTCTCCCAGACCGTCGCACCGGGGGCATCGACCCTGGGGGTGGTTAAAGGAGAAGGAGTCGGAATAGCCCACGAAGGGACTGCCCACCCGGGAAAACAGCAGACGGAGCAGGGAATAGATATCCGTATAGGTTCCCAGGGTGGAGCGAATCTGGGAGGAGGGCTTTTTCTGGTCGATGACAATGGCGGTGGGCAGATTTTCGATTTTTCCCACATGGGGCCGCCCGTATTTGGGAAGATATCGCTGGGCGAAGCTGGGGAAGGTATCATTGAGCTCCCGGCGGGACTGGGCGGCGATGGTATCCATGACCAAAGAGCTTTTTCCGGAGCCGGACACACCGGTGACCACGGTGATCGCATGCTTGGGAATGTCCACAGAGACATGCTTCAGATTGTTCTGTACAGCGTCAAGGACGCGAATCGGTTTTTCTTCCATGGGAGATCCTTTCCGGCTCAGGAGAGAGGCTGGATGAGCTCCAAAATGTTGCGGTCCGGGTCATAGAAGTAGACGGCCCGGCTGACCCCGAAGCCATAGGCCCGGCTGTCAAAGGTCTGGGGCTGGGAGAGAAATTCCACACCCTGGGCAGTCAGCCGCCGGTATTCCTCGTCAATGTCTTCCACGGAGAAGCACAGCTCGGAGATGGAGGATTCAAAGAGGGTGGGGGTATGCACGGCCGCCGGGCAGTCGGTGAACTGAATCAGTTCCACCGGAGGCGCGGAGGAATCTTCGGGGCAGAGATAGGCAACCCGGGCGGTACAGCCGGGGCGGCAGAACAGCCGGGCGGTTTCGGGGCCGCCCATGGCCATTTCCCCCAGAAAATGCAGGCCCAGAACATCCCGATAAAAAGCGATGGAACGGTCCAGGTCGGTTACGGTCATGCCGATGTGTGCAACAGAGTGAAACATAAAAATCTCCTTTCAAGAAAGGCCGGAACCCACAGGGGAGCTCCGGCTTGGAATGGATCTAGTTGTGGCTGTAGCGGAGAACCTTCACGTCGGGGCCGACATCGGCCTCCACAAGCTCCCGCATCCGCTTGGCAAAGGGACAGGGATAGCCGATGGGCGTACCCTTCTCCACACAGCTGGTGAAGACGATGGTATCCGCTCCCTGGCGGACCAGCTGGCGGGCGCGGAGAATGGCTTTTTTGCCGGGACAGCCGCCGCAGTTGGAAAAGCCAATGACCTCGACAGCTTCGTCGGCACCTTCAAAGATGCCGGTCTTCTCCCGGACAGCCTTAAAATCAGCAGTGCCGGAGCAATAGTCCTCGGTCTGCATACAGCGAATAAAACCGACTTTCATAGGGAATCCTCCTTAGAATCAGCCTGGAAGCGGTCACAGGCATCGTTACAGTATTTCTGACGCAGCAGATCCATCAGATCCCGAATCCGGGGGTCTTCGATGGAATAGCGGATAAACTGGGCGTGCTTTTCTGCGGAGATCAGGCCGCTGTCCCGGAGCTTGTGGAGATGCTGGGATAGGGCAGGGGCGGAGATATCCGGCACATGGGTGCTGATTTCTCCCACAGTCATGGGTCCTTCCAGAAGGGCACAGAGGATCAACAGACGGTTTTCATTGGCCAGCTGCCCCATGAGGGCGGCGACCTTCTTTGCATTGTTACGCATGGTGATCCCCTTCCGTGCAGCCGGAGCAGGAAGCGCAGCTTCCCGTGCAGGTGTTCTTGGGTTTGCCGGCCCGCGCCTGGCAGATGAGCTGGGTGGTGGTACCCATGGGGCAGAAGACGCACCAGGTCCGGGGCTTATAGAGCACCATGACAATGAGACCGATGAGGGTCGAGGTCAGCATCATGCTGTAAAAGCCAAAGGCGAACTGGGCGACCCAGGGGGCAAAGAGTGTGCCGTGGTAGGCCCAATTCCAGGGAAGCTTGAAGGTCCAGAAGAGCTTCACCACCTGGCGCAGACTCTGGGCTCCACTGCCCACCAGATAGGTGGTATAGAGCATCTGGAAGAACATGGCAAAGAAAAAGATGAGAAAACCATAGCGGAAGGCTTTGGAGCGCATCCAATTGGGGGTGGGCTTATTCCGGGAGAGCTTCAGCCTGCTCCCCAGAAGACTCAGAAATTGGCCCCGGTCGCAGTAGCGGTTACAGTAGAGCTTGCCGCCGCCGAAGATGGCGATGAACAGGGGAAGGCAGAAGAAAATCATCCCCAGCCAGGCAAAGAGAATGTTGAAAAATCCCAGCCCCAGGTAGATGGGGGTGACGATCCAAAGGTAGTCGTACCAGTGTTTTGGCTTGTTTTTCACGGCTGTACCTCCCGCTGTTTCAGCTCAATGGCCCCGGCGGGGCACTCCTTTTCACATTTGCCGCAGCCAACACACAGATCCTTGCTGACCTGGGCGATGACACCTTTCCAAATGGTAATTGCATCTTTTGGGCAGACCTTACAGCAGCTGCCGCAGGCCACGCACCAGGGGCCCACCTGGGCATATCGTTTGGACGCCATAGAAACTCCTCCTGTTATGATTAAGAAAATGCTGAATTAAGTATCTTCTTAATCATAACATGGAAAGCTAATTAAGTCAATCCTTAATTTAGAAAAAATAATGCTTGACGAAGTGGATGATCTATGTTAGAATGGCCCGGAATCGAACATTAAAGCTCCGAGATATTCTTTTCGGAGAGTGGATTTTTCAGGCGGGGCCTCCCGCTTCTTTCCGCCACAGACAGCCCGTAGTGGGTGCCTGTGGCTTTTTTATGCCAAAATTAAAAAAAGGAGACTTTTTATGGATCAAAGCTACATGAAAACAAAATCAATTTTTCCCCTGGTGATGGCGATGTCTGTCCCCAATATCCTGTCCATGCTCATTAACTCTCTCTATAACATTGTGGACAGCTTTTTTGTGGCCCGGATCAGTGAGCAGGCCATGAATGCCATTTCCATTGTATATCCCATTCAGAATCTGAGCCTTGCCATTGCGGTGGGCTTTGGCATTGGCATCAATGCCCAAATCGCCCAGCTTCTGGGCAGGGGAGAAGAACATAAGGCCAGCGTGGCGGGCACGGTGGGAATGTTTCTGGCTCTGATCCACGGGATTGTCGTATTTCTCGTATGCCAGATGGCTCTGCCGAAATTTTTGGGCCTCTATACCCAGGATGCAGACATTCTGGCCATGGGCATCCAGTACGGCAATATTGTTTTGCTGTTCAGCGGTGTGCAGCATCTCTTTATCGGAATCGAGAAAATCTACCAATCTCTTGGTAAGATGAAAACCACCATGGTCTGCATGAGCTTCGGCTGTATCGTAAACATCATTTTGGACCCCATCCTGATTTTTGGTCTGGGCCCCATTCCTGCCATGGGAATTGCAGGTGCCGCCTGGGCAACAGGTATCGGCATGACGCTGGAGCTGGTGCTCTACTGGATCGTGTATCTGGTGAAGCCCATTCCCGTTCACTTTAACCGGGAAAATCTGCACTTTGACCGCAGACTGGTAAGCCGGCTCTATAATGTGGGAGTTCCTGCCAGCCTTAACATGGCACTGCCTTCTCTGCTGATCTCGGCTCTCAACAGCATTCTCATCGGGTTCTCTCAGGTCTATATTGTGGTGCTGGGTGCCTACTATAAGCTGCAAACCTTTGTCTATATGCCTGCAAACGGTCTGATTCAGGGAATCCGCCCTCTCATTGGCTACAACTTCGGTGCCGGAGAGCAGGAGCGGGTGAAGAAGCTCTACCGTCTGGCCCTGCTGATCTGCGCCATTATGATGGTGACGGGTACGGCAGTCTGCCTGCTCTTCCCGGAGTGGCTTATGGGCCTGTTTGCCAATCAGCCGGAGACCATTCGGGAGGGTGCCATTGCCCTTCGGATCATCAGTCTGGGCTTCGGTGCCTCTGCCATTTCCATCACGGCCTGCGGATGCATGGAGGGCCTGGGCATGGGTCTGCCGCCTCTGATTATCTCTCTGCTTCGCTACACGGTACTCATTATCCCCGGGGCCTATGTTCTCAGCCGCTTCCTGGGGCCTGTGGGTGTCTGGCACGCTTTCTGGGTCACGGAGCTGATCGCTGCAGTGATCTCCTGGTTTTACTACCAGCACGCCTTGGCAGTCCATTCCCAAAAGAAATAAAAATGCTCCCCCATTTCCCGACTTTTCCTCGGAAAATGGGGGATTGCGATTACGGAAGCTCTACGGTATAGGTGATCTTGTTGCCCGCTTCATCCCAGTCCAGGAAGAGAAGGGCATCCACAGCGTCAAGATCCACGATGCCGTCAGAGCTGCGGCGCATACGGTAGAGCCCTTTTTCTCGGTCCTCATAGATATCGGAGCCACCGCCATACAGATTTATGTGCTCAGTGCCGTCCTTGGTGCGGTAGCCTGCCAGGTCAGGACGGAAGGGCTCCTCGTCAAAGTCCTTAAATTCCTCCTTCAGCTGGAGAAGTACATCCACAGTCAGGGGGGATAGGGTGACTTCCTTCACCAGGATTCCCGTTTCGCCGATGGGCTGATCCACGTCTGTCACAGCCACACTTTCGCTGCCGGTGAGGGTCCAGCTCAGATTCCAGGGACCTTCCAGCGCTGGGGTATAGTCGGTCAGTTCTGAGGTGCCCAGGCTGTCAATGTCAATGAAGACCTTCTTGCCGAAGCAGTCTGCGAGATTCTCTGCGTTGATGGTGAGCATGAATTCGATGTCCCCGGCATCGGTCTCATAGATATAGATGGGGTCTCCGTCCTTGTCCAGAGGTACGGGGGTGCCATCGGGATAGACAGCTACATGGTTTTCCCATTCGAAGGGCTTGTGGTAAAACTCGCCGTCGGCACTGTAGCTGCCGGGGTCTCCCTCAAAGCGCAGCGCGGGCATCATAAAGGGCTGCTTGCCCTCGGGAGTCTTCCAGCCGGAAATCGTGACAGAAAAATTCTGAAAAAAGCAATCTATAGACAAAAAACTGCCCCAAAGCCTGTGACAGGACTTTGGGGCAGAGACTCCCTTAGATGTATTTCTGGGTGCCTACATCAAAGACACCCCGGGTGGTGAGCCGCAGGGTGGGGATCACCGGAAGGCTCATAAAGGACAGGGTCATGAAGGGGTCGATCTCCCGGCCCACCCCCAGGCCGTAAGCTGCGGTTTTGGCATCTTCCAGAAGGGTGTTGACCTCCGGCAGGGGCTTTCCGCTCATAAGGCCTGCAATTTCCAGAGGCAGTTCCGCCAGAATTCGGCCCTTTTCCACCACCACAATACCGCCGTGGTTCTGGGTGATTCGGTTTACCGCCAGGGCCATGTCCTGGTCGTTTTCCCCCACACAGATAATATTGTGGCTGTCGTGGGCCACGGAGGCTGCCACAGCACCGGATTTGAGACCGTAGCCTTTGAGGTAGCCCACACCGATATGCCCGGTGTTTTTATGACGCTCCACCACAGCCATTTTGAGGATGTCCCGGGTAGTATCCACCTGGTTTGCATAGCCGGCATCCTGGGTGATGATCTGACCGGGCACCATACCGATGACACCCCGGGGACGGGTCTCCCCAAAGTCGGCGGCGGTGAGGGCAGGCAGGTGGAACGTATCGTGGGCAGCAGCGTCCAGGTGCTGGGGGATCTGGGGCAGGGGGAAGTCCTCCACCTCACCGTCGTGATACACCAGCTGCCCTCGCTTATAGACCTGGGTCACATGGAAATCCTTGAGATCCTCCACCACCGCAAAGTCCGCCAGATAGCCGGGGGCAATGGCACCCCGGTTATTGAGCAGGAAGTACCGGGCTGCATGGAGACAGGCCACCTGCACCACCCGGATGGGGTCGGCACCCAGGCGAACGGCTTCCCGGCAGATATCGTCTATGTGCCCCTTTTCCAGCAGGTCGCTGGGGTGCTTGTCGTCGGTGCAGAACATACAGCGGCTGTAGCACTTTTCGGACTTGATGAGGTCCACCAGGGCTTCCAGGTTCCGGGCGGCGGTGCCCTCCCGGATCATAATGAACTGGCCCCGCTTCAGCTTCTCCATGGCATCCTCCAGATCAGCGCACTCGTGGTCGGAGTAGACGCCGGCGGCCACATAGGCGTTGAGGTCATTGTCCCGCAGACCGGGGGCGTGACCGTCGATTTTCTTGTGGTGGGCCTGGGAAGCCACGATTTTCGATACCGTGTCGGGATCGGAGGCGATGACGCCGGGGAAATTCATCATCTCTGCAAGCCCCAGAACACGGGGATGGTCGAAGAAGCTGTCAATGTCCCGGTAGTCGAGATTTGCACCGCTTTCGTCCATGGGGGAGGCGGGGACACAGGAGGGGATCATGAAGTGTACGTCCACGGGAAGATCCTGGGTGGCACAGAGCATATAGTCGATGCCGTCGGTACCCATGACGTTGGTGATCTCGTGGGGGTCGGTGATGACCGTGGTGGTGCCATGGGGCAGCACCGCCCGGGCAAATTCTGCCGGGGAGACCAGGCTGGATTCCAGATGAATATGGGCATCCAGAAAGCCGGGGCAGACGATTTTTCCGGTCATATCCACCTCCCGGCGGCCTTTGTAGCTGCCGAGACCTGCCACCAGGCCCTCCGCCACGGCGATGTCACAGGTTTCCAGGGTGCCGGAGAATACATTGACATAAGCGGCGTGCTTCAGAACCAGATCTGCCGGTTCACGGCCTGCTGCCACGTCGATGATGCGGCGCTTTTTCAGAAGCTTGCGGTTGATCTTTCCAGACCAGGATTCGGTTTGTCCCATAGAGAACCATCCTTTCCATATTTTTTACTGATTTTATCACAGGGAAGAGAAAATGTAAAATCCTATTTCTCTGGAAATCGAATTTTGACGAGGGGTTGCAAATGAAAAGAAAGTTGCTATAATAAAAAAGTATGTATCATGGCGGCAGTATGTCCGCCCAAAATCCTTTTTCGAGGAGATCGCCTATGTCCATCCGTTCCCGGCTGTTTCGTTTCTGGATGAAGAGACGGCCTAAGTCTCTCAGCCCCACCAAGCATATTGCGGTGATGTTCGCACTGATCATCTTATCCGGAGCACTGCTGCTCACCCTGCCTGCTGCCTCCCGCAGCGGCATTTCCTGTGGGTTCCGTCCGGCGCTGTTTACGGCAACCTCTGCGACCTGTGTCACAGGGCTGGTGCTCTACGATACCTTCACCCAGTGGAGCGGCTTCGGTCAGGGTGTGATCCTGGGCCTCATTGAGATCGGCGGATTGGGCTTTATGTCTGCGGCGACCCTGGTGATCTTCTCTCTGCGGAGGAAAATCGGCCTCAAACAGCGAATGGTCATGGCCCAGGCCCTGAGCCTTAACGACCTGGAGGGCGTTGTGAGATTGCAGCGGCTGGTGCTGTTCGGAAGCCTGGGGATCGAAGGGCTCGGTGCCCTGATCCTCATGCTCCGGTTCCTGCCGGAGATGGGATTTGTCACGGCTCTTTGGTGGGGGGTGTTCCACTCCGTTTCCGCCTTCTGCAATGCGGGCTTTGATGTCTTCGGCTGTATTACCCCCGGGGCAAGCCTGATGGAATTTCAGTCCGACCCGGTGGTGCTGCTGACCCTGGCGGCACTGATCGTCATCGGCGGTCTGGGCTTTCTGGTCTGGCAGGACCTTTCCGGCAAGCGAAGATTTCGGAAGTTCAGCGTCTACACCAAATTGGTGCTGCTCACCACCCTGGCTCTGATCCTGGCCGGATGGGTGCTTACCTGTCTGCTGGAGTGGAACAACCCGGATACCCTGGGGCCCATGTCGGTGGGGGACAAGCTCCTCAACGGTCTGTTCCAGTCGGTTACCCTGAGAACCGCCGGCTTTGCTGCCATCGACGAGGGGAAGCTCACGGACAGCGGGAAGGCAGTCTCCATGGCACTGATGCTGGTGGGCGGCTCCTCCGGCTCCACCGCAGGCGGTCTCAAAACCGTGACCTTTGTAGTGCTGCTTCTGTTTGTGGCGGCCCGGGCCAGAGGCCGGGAGACGGTCTGCGCCTTCAAGCGCACCATCCCCCAGCGGCAGGTGCTGGATGCCATGACCATCGGCCTGATTTTGCTGATGCTTGCCATGTTCGGCGGTATTTTCATCAGCGCCACTTCCCCGGTGAGCTTTACCGACGGCCTGTTTGAAGCGGTGTCGGCCCTGGCAACGGTAGGCCTTACCGCAGGAGCCACCGGGGCCCTCAGTGTTCCGGCCCAGATCCTCATTATTCTCTATATGTATTTCGGACGGGTGGGTGTGCTTACCATCAGTCTTGGTTTCTTAATGGGTAACCGTGCGGAGGAGCGTTATCAGTACGCCTCCACCAATCTGCTTATTGGATAGGAGTTGTTTTTGTGAAATCTTATATCGTGATCGGCTTGGGCCTGTTTGGCTCTTCTCTGGCAAAAAACCTGTGCAGGCTGGGGGCAGAGGTCCTGGCAATGGATGTCCACAGCGAGCTGGTTCAGCAAATTGCCAACGAGGTGACCCACGCTGTAGTGGGCGACGGTCAGGACAAGGAGGTTCTGAAAGCCCTGGGTGTGCGCAACTTTGACTGTGCCATCATCGCCATCGGCGAGGACCTGGCTGCCAGTGTCCTCACCACCATGAACCTGAAGGAACTGGGCGTGCCCTATATCTTCTGCAAGGCCCGCAACGAAACCCATCGGAAGGTCCTGGAGAAGCTGGGGGTGGACCGGGTGGTGATCCCGGAACAGGAGCACGCACAGCGGCTGGCCCGGACCCTTACCTCCAACAATGTTCTCGACTACATCGAGCTTTCCGATGACCACGGCATTCTGGAGCTGCCGGCCCCCGAGTCCTGGATCGGCAAGACCCTGAAGGAACTCAATGTCCGGGCCAGCCTGGGCATCAACATCATCGCCGTGCAGTGCGACGGAAAGACCAATGTGTCCCCGGCAGCGAACTACCGCATTGCCCTGGGGGACGTGCTGGTGGTCCTGGGTGACACCTATTCTTTGGAGGCTGTGCAGAAGCTGTGATGGAAGAGAGAATTACCTCCCGAAAAAATGCATATTTGCAGCAGGTTCGCAGGCTCCTCAGCTCTAAAAAGGAGCGGGAAAAAGCGGGGCTGTTTGTGTCGGACGGAACCAAGCTCCTGGAAGAAGCTGTTCGGTATTTTCCGGGGCTTGATACCGTGATCCTCTCCGACGGGGTGGAAGCCCGTGTGCCGGACCATGTCCGGGTCATTCGGGTTCCCAAGGACATAATGGCGTCCATTTCCCCCATGGAGACTCCCCAGGGGGCTTTGTTTGTCTGCCGACTGCCGGAAAAGGCGGCGTTTGTGCCCAAACCCGGGATGCTGCTCCTGGACGGTATCCAGGACCCGGGAAACCTTGGCACCATGCTGCGGACCGCAGATGCTCTGGATATTCCTGTGGCGCTGCTGGAAGGCTGTGCAGACCCCTTTAGTCACAAGGTGGTTCGCTCCAGCATGGGTGCGGTGCTTCGGACCCAGGTGGTGCAGACCAGCTGGGAGACTGCCTCGGCGGCCTGCCGTGCTGCGGGAATTCCCGTAGGTGTAACGGCACTCAGCCCCCGGGCGAAGGATATCCGTCAGGCCGATGTGGAAACCATGGCAGTGGTCATTGGCAGCGAAGGCCAGGGTGTCCGCAGGGAGATCCTGGATGCAGCGGATGCAGAGCTGATCATCCCTATGAATCCCCACTGTGAATCCCTGAATGCAGCGGCAGCTGCCACCATCGTTATGTGGCAGATGTCCCGGAAATAACCGCCCCTCAGGCGGGGCAGCAGAAGAAAGAAGACAGGTGAACGGCCTATGCTGGTACATTGGGTATGGCTTGCCCACCGTCCCGGGCTGGGCGACTGGCTGCGGTGGCAGATTTTACAACAGTTTGGCGACCCGGAAAGTGTATATTATGCCGACGACTACCGCAGTGTGGAAGGGCTGTCTCCGGAAGGCATAGAAAGTCTTCTGGATAAAAGCCTGGCTTCGGCGGAAAAAATTTTAGAAGACTGCCTGAATCGGCGGCTGCATATCCTGACTATCCAGGATGCGGCCTATCCGGAGCGGCTGCGGAACATCCCCGACCCGCCTCTGGTGCTCTATTATAAGGGACAGGTGCCGGATCTGGAGGGCACCGCCGTCATCGGTGTGGTGGGGACCCGAAGGGCCACGCCCTACGGCCTCACCGTGGCAAAGCGCATGGGTTATCAAATCGGAAAATGCGGCGGTGTGGTAGTCTCGGGCATGGCCCGGGGAATCGATGCCGTGGCGATGAGCGGCGGCCTCACCGGGGATGCTCCGGTGGTGGGGGTCCTTGGCTGCGGGGTGGACATTATCTATCCGGTGAGCAACCGGGCGCTCTTTGAGGATGTGGAGCGGTATGGCTGTATTTTCTCGGAGCTTCCCCCGGGGACCCAACCCACCCGCTGGACATTCCCCCGGCGGAACCGGATCATCAGCGGCCTCAGCTGCGGGATCCTGGTGGTGGAGGCCCCGGAAAAAAGCGGTGCCCTGATCACTGCCCGGCTGGCGGCAGACCAGGGACGGGACGTGTTTGTGGTCCCGGGCAACATTGATAACGATGCCTGCACGGGCAGCAACCGGCTGCTCCGGGACGGAGCCATTGCCGTGGGCTGCGGCTGGGATGTGCTCAGTGAGTATGAATTGCAGTTTCCGGGAAAGCTTCGCAAAGACACAAAGCAGGTCCGCCTCACCGCCGACCCCAGTGAGGGAGAAGACGCTCCCAGCCGGGTGGCGGAGACTGCCCGGCTGCCGAAAAAATCCGGCCGGCCGGCCCTGAATATAAGGGCGGGAAAAGCAAAAGAATCTGTAGATTCCCAGCCCCTGCCGGAACCGGCAGAGAAGAAAGCCGACAAAAAAGCCATTGACAACCCGGCCATTGCGCCGTATATTGACATAAATGAAACACTGCCGCAGTGCTCTCCGCAGGAAAAAGCCATTGTTTTGGCTCTGAAGGATGGGGAGAAATTGGTAGACAACGTCATTGCCGACACCGGCCTGGGTGCCCGGGAAGTGCTTTCCAGCCTGACGATGCTGGAGCTTCGGGGCATCATCGAGAGGCTGCCCGGCAGACGGGTCGCCCTGCGGCAGAAGTAATCATCGAAACGGAGAAAACCCATGGGTAAAAATCATTTGGTGATCGTGGAGTCACCCTCCAAGGCGAAAACCATTGGAAAATATTTAGGAAATGACTATGTGGTGAAGGCCAGCATGGGCCACCTGCGGGACCTGCCCAAAAGCAAAATGGGCGTGGACCTGACGGACTTCACCCCCCAGTACCAGGCGGTCCGGGGAAAGGAAGACCTGATCAAGGAACTGAAAAAAGCCTCCAAGGAAGCGGATACCGTATATCTTGCAACGGACCCTGACCGGGAGGGCGAAGCGATCTCCTGGCACTTAAAGGAGCTTTTGGAGCTGCCTGACGAGAAGGCCCACCGCGTGACCTTTAACGAGATCACCCAGAAGGTGGTGCGGGAATCCATTGCCCATCCCCGGGATATCGACTATGATCTGGTAGATGCCCAGCAGGCCCGGAGAATTCTGGACCGCATCGTGGGCTATGAGCTGTCCCCCCTGCTGTGGAAGAAGGTCCGCCGGGGTCTGTCCGCGGGCCGTGTCCAGTCTGTCGCCACCCGTCTGGTGGTGGATCGGGAGAATGAGATCCGGGCTTTTGAGCCCAGAGAATACTGGTCCTTGGACGTGACCCTGAACCGAATCGGCAAGCCCGGTTCCTTCCTGGCCCACTATCACGGGGAGGACAAGAAGCGGGAGCTTGCCAATGAGGAGGAGACCATGGCGGTGATCCGGGATATTACCGGACAGGAATTTACCGTCACCAATGTGAAGAAGGCGGAAAAGAAGCGCAGCTCGGCACCTCCTTTTACCACTTCTACCTTGCAGCAGGAGGCATCCCGGAAGCTGGGCATGACCCCCAAAAAGACCATGATGATCGCCCAGCAGCTCTACGAAGGCGTAGATGTGGCGGGAGAGGGCACCATGGGTCTCATCACCTATATGCGTACCGACTCCCTGCGCCTCAGTGACGAGGCGATGGCTGCCGCCGCAGATTTTATCAAGGCCCGCTACGGCAAGGAATATTACTACGGCTCCTTTCATACCTTCAAAACCAAGGCCGGAGCACAGGATGCCCACGAAGCCATCCGCCCCACCCATGTGGAGCTGGACCCTGAGCGGGTCCGCAGCAGCCTGACACCGGATCAGTTTAAGCTGTATAAGCTGGTGTGGAGCCGCTTTATGGCTTCTCAGATGGCAAATGCCATTTTCGATACCGTGTCCATCGATACCCAGTGCGCCGGACACACCTTCCGCTCCTCCCATCAGAGTATGCGCTTCGCCGGCTTTATCGCCGTCTACGAAGAGGGCAGAGACGATGAGGCCGAGGCAATGGGTTCTGCCCTGCCGGACCTTCAGGTAGGGGAGAAGACCACACCCACGAAGATCGAAAAGCAGCAGCACTTCACCCAGCCTCCCGCCCGGTATACCGAGGCGACCCTGGTCAAGGCCATGGAAGAAAAGGGCGTGGGCCGTCCTTCCACCTATGCCGCTACGGTCTCCACCATTCAGGACCGGGAGTACGTGGAAAAGCAGGATAAGCGCCTGATGCCCACGGCTCTGGGCGAAGTGGTGACGGGGCTTATGATGGAGCGCTTTGAGGACATTATCGACATCGAGTTCACCGCAAACATGGAAAACCAGCTGGATGCGGTGGAGGCCGGAAAGCGCAAGTGGAAGGAGCTGCTGGCAGATTTCTACCAGGGCTTCAGTCAGGAGTTAAAGGATGCAGAAACTGCGCTGGACGGCGTGCGATTGAAGGTCCCCGAGGTGGAGACTGACGAGGTCTGTGAGCTGTGCGGCCGGAAGATGGTCATTAAGACCGGACGGTTCGGAAAGTTCCTGGCCTGCCCCGGTTTCCCGGAGTGCCGCAACACCAAGCCCATTGTAGAGCGGATGCCCGGCCGCTGTCCCCGGTGCGGAAGCGGTCTGCTCAAGCGCAAGTCCAAGCGGGGGTATCCCTACTACGCCTGCGAACGGGGGGCAGAGTGCGGCTTTATGACTTGGGATGTGCCCACGGCTGAGGACTGCCCGGAGTGCGGTCAGACCATGTTCAAGCGCTCCGGAAAGGGCCGGATGAAGCCCTTCTGCATTAACGACCAGTGCTCTCTGTTCCTGCCTGAGGATCAGCGGGGCTACTATAAGAAAAAGACCCAGGAGGAGGCAGCCCCCGGCGGAGAGACCAACCCCGAGGAAGTGACGGCGGAGGCCCCTCAGGAGGAAAAGTCTGTCAAGAATACCGGGGCAAAGAAACCCGCTGCCAAGAAGACAGCAGCGAAAAAGCCCGCTGCCAAGAAGACAGCGAAGACTGCTGCTAAGAAGACCACGACCAAAAAGACTGCCGCCAAAAAGGCAGATAAGAATACAGAGGAGTAAGCTATGAAGGTAACAGTCATCGGCGCAGGCCTGGCGGGCTCGGAAGCAGCCTGGCAGCTGGCCCAGCGGGGCATCCAGGTAGAGCTGTGGGAGATGAAGCCCCAGAAGATGAGCCCGGCCCACCACAGCCCGGATTTTGCCGAGCTGGTGTGCTCCAATTCCTTCCGGGGAGATCGGCTGGAAAATGCCGTGGGCCTGCTGAAAGAAGAGCTGCGGCGCTGCGGCAGCCTGATCATGGAATGTGCCGAGGCTGCCAAGGTGGAGGCCGGCGGCTGCCTGGCTGTGGACCGTCAGGGCTTTTCTGCCCTGGTCACCCGGAAGCTCCGGGAGCATCCCAACGTGACCATCATTGAGAAGGAAGCCACCAAGGTTCCCGAGGGACCCTGCATTGTTGCCAGCGGCCCCCTGACCTCCGATGCCCTCTCCGACGCCATCGGAGAGTACTTCGGCACCCAGTATCTCCACTTTTTCGATGCCGCTGCCCCTCTGGTGACGGCGGAGTCCATCGATATGGACCTGGCCTGGTGGCAGTCCCGGTATGACCGGGGTACTCCGGACTATATCAACTGCGCCATGGACCGGGAGGAGTACGCCGCCTTTCTGGAGGCTCTCACCACCGCAGAGGAAGCAGAGGTCCACGGCTTTGAGGATAAAAATGTCTTTGAAGGCTGTATGCCCGTAGAGGTGATGGGCCGCCGGGGCTATGATACCCTGCGCTATGGCCCTCTGAAGCCTGTGGGCCTTACGGACCCCAGAACCGGGAAGGAGCCCTACGCCGTGGTCCAGCTGCGGCAGGACAATGCGGCAAAGAGCGTCTTTAACCTGGTGGGCTTCCAGACCCATCTGAAGTTCGGTGAGCAGAAGCGGGTGTTCTCCATGATCCCCGCCCTGCGCAATGCGGAGTTTGTCCGCTACGGCGTGATGCACCAGAACACCTTCCTCCAGAGCCCCAGGCTGCTGGACCGGTACTATGCCGACCGCCGTGATCCTCTGGTTGCCTTTGCAGGCCAGATGACCGGCGTAGAGGGATATGTGGAGTCCACTGCTTCCGGCTATCTGGCGGCAGCTGCTATGGCGGCGAAGGTACAGGGAAGACCGGTCCCGGAGTTCCCCCAGACCACCGCCATCGGTGCCCTGGGCCTCTATGTGAGCCATGCCGGCATTGAGAACTTCCAGCCAATGAATGTGAATTTCAGCATCATTGCACCGCTGGAGCAGCGGATTCGGAAAAAAGCAGAAAAAAATCTTGCAATCGCCCAGAGATCCCTGAAGGTGATCGAGGAACTGACTGCGAAGGGTATCTGACAGAAAGAGGTGGAGCAGATGAAAATTATTTTGGACGCCATGGGCGGAGATCTGGCCCCGGAGGCTCCCGTACTGGGTGCCATTGAGGCAGTAAAGGCCTATGGTTTGGAAATTATTCTGGTTGGCCGGGGTGAGGCCATTTTGAAGGTCCTGCGGGAGCATGGCATTGAAACCCTCCCGGAGGGAATCGAAGTCTGCAATGCCGACGACGTGGTGGATATGCACGACGATCCCGCCTCTGTGATCCACAAGAGAAAGACCTCTTCTATGGTCGTCGGTCTAAAAATGCTGTCCGAGGGACGGGGCGATGCCTTCGTCTCCGCCGGTTCCACCGGCGCACTGCTTACCGGTGCCACCCTGCTGGTCCGCCGGGTGAAGGGAATCCGCCGGGCAGCTATGGGTCCTGCCGTGCCCAATAAGGCCGGCGGAAAGACCGTGATTCTGGACTGCGGTGCCAACGCAGAGTGTACTGCGGAATTCCTCCTGCAATTCGGCCTCATCGGCTCCCTGTATGCCAGGAAGCAGATGGGAATTGAAAATCCCAAGATCGGCCTTCTGAATATCGGCACGGAGGACAGCAAGGGAACAGCGCTCCAGAAGGATGCCTATGCGCTGCTGACCCAGGCATCCGAGCAGGGCCTTCTGAACTTCGTCGGCAATGTGGAAGCCCGGGACGTACCCCTGGGGGCGGTGGACGTGGTGGTCTGCGACGGATTTTCCGGCAATGTGCTGCTCAAGTCCATTGAAGGCACCGCTATGTTTATGGGCAGCCTGATGAAAGGGATGTTCAAGGAGAACCTTGGGACCAAAATGGGCTATCTGCTGTGCAGGAAGGGCGTAGACCGGATCAAGAAGCTGATGGACTATCGGGAAATCGGCGGCACCCAGTTCCTGGGGATCTGCAAGCCCGTCATCAAGGCCCACGGCTCCTCCGATGCACTGGCATTTCAGAGTGCCATTAAGCAGGCTGCCGATGCTGCCGCCTGCGATTTTGTGAGCGAGCTGGAGGAAAACCTGAAGAAGCTCGCCAAGATGAAGGAGAATGAGATCCGTGATTAAAGATCTGGAAAATGCAATCGGCTATCACTTTCACAATATTTCTCTGCTGCAAAATGCTCTGACCCATTCTTCCTATGCCAACGAGCGCTGGCACAACAGTCTTCTCAGCAACGAGCGGCTGGAGTTTTTGGGAGACAGTATTCTGGGAATGCTGGTAGCGGAATATCTCTATAAGACCTTCCCGGACCGTCCGGAAGGAGATCTCACCCGGATGCGGGCAGATATGGTCTGCGAAAAGACATTGGCCTGTGTGGCCAACCACATCGGCCTGGGGCAGCACCTGATGCTGGGCCACGGTGAGGAACAGGGAGGCGGACGGACCCGGGATTCCATCCTGGCAGATGCCATGGAATCCGTCATTGCAGCCTGCTTCCTGGACGGAGGCATGAATGCGGCAGCGCAGTTTATCCGGAAGTTTATTCTGGTGGAGGTTCCGGTCCATAAGCTCCATAATGTGGATTATAAGACGCAGCTCCAGGAGCTGGTCCAGCAGAAAAAGAATCAAATTCTCAGCTATCAGCTCATTGGTCAGTCCGGCCCGGACCACGACAAGCACTTTGACGTGGAGGTTTCCCTCAACGGAAATGTAGTCGGAACCGGCAGCGGACGGAGCAAAAAGCGGGCAGAGCAGGATGCTGCACGGGCGGCAATTTCCCGGCTGTTCCCCAATCAGGCGTGATCACGAAAGAATTCCGGTGGGAAAATATTCCTGCCGGAATTCTCTTTTTTAACAAAAATGTGGGGATGAATCGAAAATAAATTCTTGAAAAATAGTCGAAATAACGGTATTTGTCCTGCAACATTGACAAATCGGGAGCGCTGTTGTAGAATCTAAAAAATATGGTGCGTTTTTTCGCGGTCAGCCATTTATAACAGATAGAACACCAACCGCCGCATATGCGGTAATATATTCTATAAGAGGGTATCGGATATGGATCTCAATCATAAGCTGCAAGAAGTTTGCAGAAGATTCCGAATTGAAGACGAGTACCTGGGATATGAGACGATCCAGATGGGAAATGTCAACTGTACGTATAAAGTCAATTTCCGGCTGCCGGACGGACAGCCGAAGTCCTTCCTGGTCCAGAATGTAAACACCTATGCGTTCCGCAACCCGGTGGGCCTTATGGAGAACATCGATAAGGTCACGGAGCACATTCGCAGAAAGTGCCCGGGGAAGGTAGCGCTCCACTTCCACCACACCGTGGATCGGAAGACCTATGTGATCGATGGGGAAAACTTCTGGCGGATGACCAATTTTATCCACTCGGTCACCTATAATACCGTAAAAGACACCGCCATTGTCCACAGTGCGGGCAATGCCTTCGGAGAGTTCCAGAACGACCTGGCTGACTTTGACATCAGCCAGCTCACAGAGACCATCCCGGATTTCCACAACACCCGCAAGCGATATGAATCCCTGGAGGCCTCCGTACAGGCGGACCCTGTGGGGCGTGTGGCCCAGGTCCGGGAGGAGCTGGCATTCCTGGCATCGGTAAAGGAGCAGGCCTGCACCCTGACGGATCTTCAGAAAGCAGGACAGCTGCCTCTGCGCGTGACCCATAATGATACAAAGATCAACAATGTTCTCTTTGATCCCGAGGACAGCCATGCGGTGGTGGTCATTGATCTCGACACGGTGATGCCGGGCCTCATCGGCCATGATTTTGGCGATGCGATTCGTTTTGCGGCAAACCGGGTGGAGGAGGATTGCCCCCAGGCGGAGAAGGCTGAGGTAGACCTGGATATCTTTACTGCCTTTGCCCGAGGATTCCTGGAAAAGACCGCCAGGACTATGACGGACAAGGAAGTGGAGACCCTGGCCCTCAGCAGCTTCTGCCTGACGGCAGAGCTGGCGGTGCGGTTCCTGGACGATTATATCCGGGGAGACCTCTACTTCAAGACCCGAGGTCCTGAGCACAACTTGGTTCGTGCCCGCTGCCAGATCGCACTGGCGAAGGATATGCTCCGCAAGATGCCCCAGATGGAAAAGATCGTTCGGGACAGCGTTGCAGCCTCAATTTAATTCCAAAATACCCGTAGTTTGAAAACACTGCGGGTATTTTTTGCCCCCTTTTCTGGGAAACTAAACCTTGCGATACAAGGGAAACTATGTTATAATAAAAAGAACTATGGATTGATATCAATGAAAGAAGGGTGAGTGCCCGAAACCACCGAAAAGTATTCGGCGCGGACATTTCGAAAGGCAGATGCTATGAGTTCTTCACAATACAAAAGACACAGCACGGCGGCGATCTCCAGAATCGTGCTGATCGTCATCCTGGATATTTTTGCAACAGCAGGTTCGTTTTTCTGCGGCCTTTGGCTGCGGTTTGATTTTCACTTCCAGCAGATCGATACTTATTTTCTGGAACATTTCGCCACGAATATGGCCGTTTGGTGTGCTATTACGGTGGGTGTTTTTGTAATTTTTCGGCTCTATAACAGCATTTGGGCCTACGTGAGTACTCCGGAGGTCTTTAAGATCCTGGGAGCCTATGGCGTTCTTGCGGTGATCGGTACGCTGCGAATTCATTTTTCCGGTACGCTCCCCCTTCCTCGTGCCAGCTGTGTCATTGGCTTTGTATTCAGTATGGTCTGTACGGTAGGGATCCGATTTTCCTACCGGATGCTCAGAACAATTCAGATCCAGTTCAGCCATATGACCCATGCGGCGGGGATCCCCAATGTGATGATCATCGGTGCCGGTGCTTCCGGCCTTGCCATTGCCAATGAGTGCGTGAACAGCAAGTATGTCCATGAGCATCTATCCTGCATCATTGACGACAATCCCGCAAAGCTCCACAAGCGGCTGTGCGGCGTGCCCATTGTGGGAAACCGGAAGGACATTCCCAAAATGGTGAAGAAGTACCACATCAGCAAAATCATCTTTGCCATTCCCAGCAGCTCTGCGGCAACACGAAAGAATATCCTGGATATTTGCAGCAACACCGGCTGCGAGGTCCAGATCCTCCCCGGCATTTACCAGATGGTGAACGGGGATGTCAGCGTCAGTAAGCTCCGCAAGGTGGACCCCCAGGATCTGCTGGGGCGGGACCCTATCAAGGTGAACCTGGACGAGATCATGGACTACATCTCCGGAAAGGTGGTACTGGTCACCGGCGGCGGCGGTTCCATCGGCAGCGAGCTATGCCGCCAGATCGCCCGGGCAAACCCCAAGCAGCTGGTGATCTTTGACATTTACGAAAACAATGCCTATGACATTCAAATGGAGCTGCGGCACACCCACCCGGAGCTGGATCTGCAGGTGCTCATCGGTTCCGTCCGAAATGAAGCCCGGGTGGACCAGGTGATGTCCACCTACCGGCCCGACCTCATTTTCCATGCAGCAGCCCATAAGCACGTCCCCCTCATGGAGGACAGCCCCAACGAGGCCATCAAAAACAATGTCTTCGGTACCTACAATATGGCAAAGGCTGCTTCCAAGTACGGCGTGAAGCGGTTTGTGCTGATTTCCACGGACAAGGCGGTGAATCCCACCAATATCATGGGCGCATCCAAGCGGCTGTGTGAAATGGTGGTGCAGATGATGAATCGGCAGTCCGATACGGAATTTGTGGCGGTGCGCTTCGGCAATGTCCTGGGCAGCAACGGCAGTGTGATCCCTCTGTTCAAAAAGCAGATCGAGGAGGGCGGCCCGGTGACCGTGACCCATCCCGACATCATCCGCTACTTTATGACCATTCCCGAGGCGGTGAGCCTGGTGCTTCAGGCCGGCTACTATGCCCGGGGCGGTGAGATCTTCATTCTCGACATGGGTGAGCCTGTGAAGATCGACACCATGGCGAGAAACATGATCCGCCTCAGCGGCTATGAGCCGGATGTGGATATTGAGGTGAAATATACCGGCCTGCGCCCCGGCGAGAAGCTCTATGAGGAGCTGCTTATGAAGGAAGAGGGAATGCAGGAGACGGAGAACAAGCTGATCTACATCGGCAAGCCCATTGAGATGGATGATGACCTGTTTAAGGTGCAGCTGGATCTTTTGATGGATGCCTGCCGGGAAGAATCCGACCATATGAAGCAGATCGTACAGGAGGTTGTCCCCACATACCATCCTGTGGACAACCAATAAAATGAGATAACAATGAGGTGTGGTCTTATGTATCGAAAATACGGAAAGCGGATTTTGGACCTTCTGCTGTCAGCCTGCGGCATTGTTGTGCTGCTGCCGGTCTATCTGGTGGTTGCTGCGGCCATTGAAATCGATGATCCCGGTCCTGTCCTGTTTCGTCAGAAGCGGGTAGGCATCCATAAGACCCATTTTGAGATTTTGAAATTCCGGACCATGAAGGTGGATACACCCAAGGATACCCCCACCCATCTTCTGAGGGACCCGGACCAGTATATCACCCGTGTGGGCCGGTTCCTCCGCAAGACCTCTCTGGACGAGCTGCCCCAGATTTTTCAGA
>SAMEA104404103__coassemble_585_pt1 | contig 25972 bp, 22 predicted proteins | sample SAMEA104404103__metabat2_low_PE_041 | metagenome-assembled genome bin SAMEA104404103 (sample SAMEA104404103) | Balaenoptera acutorostrata | reverse complement strand
GGATCCGGAAAATCCTATAGGTAAAAAACGGCAGCGGCCTAACGGGCTGCTGCCGTTTTTTGCTGTGGGAAACCATAGGCAGAACACTGGATGCTGCGGGAAGACAGAAGGCCTGCAAGATACTGCAATTGGGCTGTTGGTATTGCGTTCTTTAAGAATATGATAATTTCAGAGGGAAAACGGGGAGATATCTTGTTTTTGCTGAAATTCAATGATATAATGCAAGCTAAATCATCGCCCTTATGGCGGGGAACTTCATTAAGGAGACAACTATGGACGATAAACAGCTACCTGAGTTTGAAAATAATGAGCATCCGGAAGAAAAGTTCGATTTGGGAAACCTGGACATTTTTGAGCAGGCCCAGGAAGATCCTGTGTGCGATGCCCAGCCGATTACCGAAGAGGACCTTTTGAAAACCAGTGAAAAGGAGAGCAGCGAAATTCCCGAGCACTATGTGCTTCCCGGAAATGACAGCAGTTCGGTACCTGCGCGTTCCAAAAATCGCGCTAAGAAAACCGTCCTGATCTCTCTTATTGCAGTGGCAGCGCTCCTGGCTGCTGCGGTGATTGGCGTGGTGGTGTACTACAATTCCATGCTGAACCGGATCAACCGCCCTGCATTTACAGAAAATGAATTGAGCCAGGCGGAGATCGATTACTGGGCCACCTATAACCCGGATGCAGAAGGACAGCCGGTTGTACCCAATGCAGAGGAGCGGCCTGTAATGGAAAGCACCGCACCTGCTGTCACGGAAGCAGCTCCCAATCTGAAAGGGGATTATATCACCAACATCCTGCTCATTGGACAGGATTTCCGAATCGGTGAGGATACCAAACTGGCGGACTCTATGATCCTCTGCTCCATCAACCGCAAAACCAGCACTATGACCATGACCTCCTTCCTGCGGGATTCCTATATCCAGATGCCCGACTTCAAGGGCCACCAGTGCGGCATGAACCGGATCAATGTAGTCTATAATCTGGGCTGGAAGTGGGCAGGAGAGCTGGGCGGCATGGAGATGATGGATCTGTGCCTCAAGAACAACTTTGGTATTGAGGTGGATCACAATATTGAAGTGAACTTTGATGCCTTCCATAAGATCATCGACTTGCTGGGCGGTATTGATGTGGAGCTGAGCCAGGCGGAAGTGGACTACCTGAAAAAGGATAAGACCGGCTTCAATGACTACGTTCAGGAGGGCATGAACCATCTGGACGGCTACACTGCGCTGTGCTATGCCCGGGCCAGAAAGCTGGACGGCGATGTGCAGCGGACGGCCCGCCAGAGAAAGGTGGTCACCAGTGTCATCAACCGGGTACAGGAAATGAATATCCGGGAGATCAACGCCCTGGCAAAGGAAATCCTGCCTATGATCACCACGGATATGAGCAACAGTGAGATCACCTCTTTGCTGGCGGAATTTCTGCCCATGCTGCCCAGCCTCAAGCTGGAGTCCGGCACCTGCCCGGCGGAGGGAACCTACTGGGGCGAGATGATCGCCATTGCGGGATATCCCTCCAGCGTCCTTAAGATGGACGTGGGAGCAAACCGCCAGCGTCTGATGGCAATTTGCGAGGTGGATGCCTTTGAAGCGGCCCAGAAAGCCGCTTCCACTGCGGCAGAGACCACTGAGGAAGCCGCCCTTGCCACGCAGGCCGCTGAGACTGCCACAAAACCTGCCAAGAAGCCCTGAAATCATCAGCGCTGTGGAAGGTAATATTCAAATATTTTCTGAGACATCACCAAGGGGCTCACTTTGGTGATGTTTTTTTATAATCAAAGGCCTGAAAATGCCTTGCGATGTTTTCCGGGGTGTGCTATCATAGCAAAGAAAATCCGTAGATCCAAAGGAGAAATGCCTGCATGGCCCATCCGATCTAAGATGATACAACTTAATTTTCAGACGCTGTGTTGACAGGGTCTGTTTGTTGTACGCATTTTAGAAAGGATCTTATATCTGTGAAGAAAAATTTATATATCATGTATGCCATTGCGCTATTGCAGGGAATGGTGTTTTATGCGCCCGTTTCTACGCTTTATCGCCAGGCACAGGGAATTTCTTATTTTCAGATCGCGATGCTTGAAAGCGTTTGTCTGCTTTTTATGCTGGCACTGGAAATTCCGTGGGGTGTAGTGGCAGATCGGCTCGGCTATCGGAAAACCATGATTGTCTGCGCACTCCTCTTTTTTATCTCCAAAATCCTGTTTTGGCAAGCCCGTGGCTTTTGGGGGTTCTTTGGAGAAAGAATCCTGCTCAGTGTGGTGCTGGCGGGGATGTCCGGGGTGGATACCAGTGTGATCTATCTTTCCTGCCGGGAGGAGGACAGCCAGAAGGCCTTTGGTATATGGAGCAGTATGGGAACCGCAGGGCTGCTGTTTGCATCCGGCGTGTTCACGCTTCTGATTGGGGACAACTATCGCCTGGCGGGGCTTCTGACCGCGGTGAGTTATGGGATCGCCGCAGTTTTGGCCTTCGGACTGACGGAGGTAAGGGGTCAGGAAACCAGAAGATCTCCCGGGGAGCGCTTCGGGGCGACACTGGGAAAAACCCTGAAGAATCGAGGTTTGCTGCTGTTTCTATTTGCTGTGGCTCTGCTGTCGGAAACCCACCAGACGGTTACGGTATTTCTCAATCAGCTTCAATATGAACGCTGCGGACTTGGCAGTGCGGCCATGGGCGGGATCTATATGGCGGCAACCGTGATTGGAATGTGCGGGGCGTGGTCTGCCGCCGTGACCAAAAAGCTGGGAACACGTCGGGCTTTTGTGCTGTTTCCTGCTTTGGGGATTCTCGTTTGCATCACACTGGCGGTTACCCGCAATTCTAGTCTCTCTGTGGCGGGAATCCTGATACTTTGTCTGGCGGACAGCCTGTTTCAGCCCTTCCAGACAGAAATTCAGCACCGGCAGGTACAGACCGGAAACCGAGCTACAGCTATGAGCGTCCATGCAATGCTGATGGACGGAGTCGGTATTGGCACCAACCTGGTATTTGGTGCTTTGACTAAGGCAAGCCTTTCTACTGCCTTTTTCTTTGGTGTAGGAATCTGCGCCCTGAGTCTGCTGTTCTTCTCTTTGTGGGCACGGGACGGGATAAGCGTTCAGCGGGCATCGTGATGGAAACAAAATAAACCAATGGGGTGCCATATCTATCCGGGTATGGCACCCCTGTCTTATAAGAAGCCTTGGACATGGCAGAAGTCACCCCACCGGCAATCGTTCGGCATCACACAAATTTCATATTTGTCATAATTGATTCCGAGATGTAAATATGGTATACTGATGACAACTATACGCCCGGGTGGGTTTATTGGCAAAGACAGGGGAAAGCCCCTGAGATCGCCTGCCACTACAGGGGAAATTATTCTAAAAAACACCAATTCTCGCAGTCTGCGGGAAGTCTGGGTCCACGGGGCCCGTGTCTTGGAGGAAATGAGATTGACGAATCTACAGACGCAGCTTAAAAAAATGCTCCCGGATGTGGAGCTGCGGTTTGACGAGCCCATGTACAAGCACACCAGTCTGAAAATCGGCGGCGGTGCGGAGGTTATGGCCTTCCCCAAAAATCGGGAAGAATTATCCAAAATTCTGAAAGTGTCCGGTTTATTGGACATAAGACCTGCTATTCTAGGTGCAGGAACCAATATACTGGCCCCGGACCAGGGAATCCGGGGCATTGTGCTCTGCCTGAAAGATTCTCTGGACGGCATGGAGCAGCTGGATGAGACCCGGATTCGGGTGATGTCCGGCGTTACCATGAGCCGGGCGGCAGTGTTTGCCGCAAAGCTGGGACTTTCCGGCCTGGAATTTGCCCATGGCATTCCCGGCACGGTGGGCGGCGGCGTGTATATGAATGCCGGAGCCTACGGCGGAGAGATCCGGGATGTGTGCCGGGAGGTGGAGCTTATGGACCGGGAGGGCAACGTGTTCACCCGGAAGGGGGAAGAGATGGACTTTTCCTATCGCCACAGCGGCGTTCAGGATAACGGTGCCGTCGTTCTCAGCGCAGTATTTGCCCTGACGCCCAAGGCCCCTCAGGAGATCAAAGACCGGATGAAGGAGCTGATGGGGAAGCGTTCGGCTTCTCAGCCCCTGGATCTGCCCTCCGCAGGATCTGCTTTCAAACGTCCCCAGGGCGGCTATGCTTCTGCCCTTATTAACGACACCGGACTTCGGGGCTTCCGGGTCGGCCAGGCTGCCATTTCCGAAAAGCACACAGGCTTCGCAGTGAATTTGGGCGGCGCTACGGCTCGGGAGATGGAGGCGCTTCTGCAAACCGTATCGGACCGTGTGTTTGCTGCCACCGGAATCCGTCTGGAGCCGGAGATCCGCATTTGGAACGACAGCATTTGATTTGCTCGTAAGATAAAAGAAAGGAGCGTTTCCGTGGAAATATCTTTTTCCGCAGCCGCAAAGGCGGAGATCTGCCGGATGCTGCCCCAGAAGCACTGCTGTGCACTGGCGGAGTGTTTCGGAATCCTGCTGTTTTGTAACAGCTTCCATGCCGATGGTGTGAAAATCATCACTGAGAGCCGGGAGTTTTCCCAGATCCTTCCCAAGCTCTTCAAAAAGGCATTTTCCATGAATTTTGACCTGGCTCCGGACAATACCGAGGATCGCAAGCAGATTTTCGGAATCACCGAGCCCGAGAAGATCCGACTGATCATGAATGCCTACGGATTTGGCCGGGAGGATACCTTGTCCCTGCACCTCAATCTTCCCATTGTGGAGGAGGAATGCTGCCGGGCTGCCTTTTTTCGGGGGGCTTTTCTGGCGGGCGGCAGTGTGACTGCACCCAGCAAAGGCTATCATATGGAGCTTTCCACCACCCACCAGAGTGTGGCCCGGGAGTGTGACTGCCTCTTTCAGGAGGTCATGGGATTTCCCCCAAAAACTGCTTCCCGTGCCGGCTGTCAGGTGCTCTATCTCAAGCAGAGCGATCAGATTTCCGATTTCCTCACCTATCTGGGTGCACCGGTGGCGGCTATGGGCATTATGGAAGCCCGGCTGGAAAAGGAACTCAATAATAAAGTGAACCGCCGCTGCAACTGTGACGATGCCAACACCTCCAAGGTGGTGGAGGCGGCCCAGGAGCAGCTGGCGGCCATCCGGACCTTAAAGAAAAACGGGGCACTGGAAAAACTGCCTGCAAAGCTCAAGCAGGCGGCACTGGCCCGGGAGCAGTATCCCGCATCCTCTCTCACAGAGCTTGCGGGGCTGATGGAGCCCCCCATCACAAAGCCCGCCATGAACCATCGGCTGAAGCGGCTGGTAGAGCTTTCTAAGGAGGGAACGCTATGAGTTTTGTTCATCTTCATGTCCATACAGAGTTCAGCCTCCTGGACGGTGCCTGCCGGATCGACCATGTGATGGACCGGGTCAAGGAGCTGGGCCAGGATGCCATTGCCATCACAGACCACGGTGTCATGTATGGCTGTATCGATTTTTATAAAGCCGCCAAAGCAGCAGGGATAAAGCCTATCATCGGCTGTGAAGTCTATGTTGCCCGGCGCGGTATGGAAGACCGGGTCCACAATCTGGACCGGGACCCCTACCATCTGGTGCTCCTGTGCAAGGACCGCCAGGGCTACGAAAACCTCTGCTATCTGGTGTCGGAGAGCTTCCTGAGAGGCTTCTACGGAAAGCCCAGAATCGACCTGGAGCTTCTGGAGCAGCACCACGAGGGCCTCATCGCCCTGTCTGCCTGTGTGGCAGGTGCGGTGCCCCGGCATCTGCTCAATGAAGACTATGAGGGGGCGAAGAAATACGCCCTGCATCTGTCCGAGATTTTCGGACCGGATAACTTCTATCTGGAGCTCCAGGACCACGGCCTGGATATTCAGAGACGGGTGAATCAGGGGATCTTCCGCCTGGCCCGGGAGACAGGACTGCCCCTGGTGGTCACCAACGATGCCCACTACCTGCGCAAAGAGGATGCCCAGATGCAGGATGTGCTGCTGTGCATCCAGATGGGCAAGACCGTGGAAGACGAGAATCGGATGCGCTTTGAATCCCAGGAGTTCTACTTAAAGAGTGAAGAAGAGCTGCGGGAACGGTTCCCGGAATGTGACGAAGCCTTTGAAAATACCGTGAAAATCGCCCAGCGGTGCAGCCTGGACTTTGTATTCCATGAGTACCATCTGCCGTCCTTCCCGGTGCCCGAGGGGTATACCAACGAGGCATACTTCCGGGAGCTGTGTATGAAGGGCTTTGCAGAGCGGTATGAAAATCCTCCGGACAGCTACCGGGAGCGGCTGGAATATGAGATCGGCGTCATCAGCCGCATGGGCTATGTGAACTATTATCTCATCGTCTGGGACTTTATCCGCTATGCCAAGGAAAACGGCATCCCGGTGGGACCGGGACGTGGCTCCGGTGCGGCCTCCATTGTGGCCTACTGTATTCACATCACGGAAGTGGACCCCATGAAGTACAATCTGATTTTCGAGCGGTTCCTGAACCCGGAGCGGGTCAGTATGCCCGATTTCGATACGGACTTCTGTCAGGAACGCCGGGGTGAGGTCATCGAGTATGTTATGCGAAAGTATGGTGCTGACCATGTGGCCCAGATCGCTACCTTCGGCACCATGGCAGCCCGGGGCGCTATCCGGGATGTGGGCCGGGCCCTGAACTTTACCTATGGAGAAACCGATGTTGTGGCGAAGCTGGTTCCGGCGGAACCCCACATCACATTGGAAGAAGCCCTCAAAAAGTCTCCTCAGCTTAAAGACATGTATGATACGGAGGAGCGGACCCGTAAGCTCATCGATACGGCTATGCGTCTGGAGGGAATGCCCAGAAACACCTCTACCCATGCGGCGGGGGTGGTGATCACCGCCAACCCGGTGTACACCTATGTGCCCCTGTCCAGAAATGACGATACCATCGTCACCCAGTACACCATGACCACCATCGAGGAGCTGGGCCTTCTCAAAATGGACTTTTTGGGTCTTCGGAACCTGACGGTTATCGACGAAGCCCAGCGGGAGATCCGAAAGCTCCAGCCGGATTTCGATATTTCCAAGGTCCGGGACGATGACCCGGAGACCTTTGCCATGCTGGCAGAGGGACGGACCCAGGGCGTTTTCCAGCTGGAATCCGCCGGAATCACCGGTGTATGCATCAACATGAAGCCCACCTCCATAGAAGACCTGACGGCAATCGTGGCACTCTACCGGCCCGGTCCCATGGACTCTATTCCCAGATTTATCGCCAACAAGCTGGACCCCAGCAAGATCACCTATAAGACCCCTCACCTGGAACCCATTCTGAAGGTCACCTACGGCTGTATCGTCTACCAGGAGCAGGTCATTCAGATTTTTCGCAGCCTGGGCGGCTATACCATGGGCCAGGCGGACAATATCCGCCGGGCAATTTCCAAGAAAAAGATGAAGGTCATTGAGCAGGAGCGCCAGGTCTTTGTCTACGGCGACCCGGCTCAGAATATCCCCGGTGCCATTGCCAATGGGGTCAGCGAGGCGGCGGCCCAATCCATTTATGATGAGATCGTCGCCTTTGCAAACTACGCCTTCAACAAGGCCCACGCCGTGTGCTATGCGGTGGTGACCTATCAGACAGCGTACCTCAAGTGCCACTATCCCCGGCAGTACATGGCGGCTCTGATGACCTCGGTGCTGGATTCGGCACCCAAGATCGCAGGCTATATCTCCGAGTGTAAGGAGATGCGCATTCCGATGCTGCCCCCGGATATCAACCATTCGGAAGACCCCTTTATTGTGGAGGGGGATGCCATCCGCTTTGGCTTGGGTGCGGTAAAAAATGTGGGACACGGCCTCATTCGCAGCATCTCTGCCCGCCGCCAGGAGGGCGGCCCCTATCATTCTCTGGAAAACTTCCTCCAGCGGATGGGAGAGGGAGAGCTCAACAAGCGGGCGGTGGAAAACCTGATCAAATGCGGCTCTATGGACTGCTTCGGCTATCACCGCAGCGAACTGCTTGGGGTCTATGACAGCATGATGGACTCCGTGGCGGCAACCAGGAAGAAAAATCTGGAGGGCCAGATGGGGCTGTTTTCTATGCTGGAAGGCTTGGATGAGGCAGTGGCAGTGCAGATCCCGCCCATGCAGGAGCTTCCCAAAGCGGATCTCATGGCGATGGAAAAGGAGACCACCGGCATCTACCTCACAGGACACCCCATGGACGACTACCGTCGGTATCTGAAAGGGACCCATGTGATCCCCATTGGAACCTTGCAGGGGGAAAACCAGCAGTTTCAGGACGACCAGATCGTCACGGTGGCGGGGATCATTCAGGAATATAAGATGAAGACCACCCGGAACAATTCCGTGATGGCCTATCTGACGGTGGAGGATGACACCGGTTCCGTGGAAATGCTGGCCTTTTCCAGCACCCTCAGCCAGTACGGCAGCTACCTCAAGGAGAACAGTGCATCGGTGATCACCGGGCGGCTGTCCCTGCGAGACGATAAAGAACCCCAGATCGTGGTGAATCGGGCCCGGTCTATTCTGGACTACTCCCCCAGGGAGCAGGAGACGGAGCAGCTCTATGCCCAGACCCGGGAGCGTCCTCTGACCCGTACCGGGACGCTGTATCTGCGGCTGCCCGGTGAGGCAGACCCCCGATATCCCAAAATCCGGGCCATCCTCAATATGTTTCCCGGCGGCAGCAAAGTGGTTCTCTATTTTGAGGACGCTAAGGTCCGGCGAGGTACCCGGTGCGAAATTCGGGACAATATGCTTTCGGAGCTGAGAAGGGTTCTGGGAGAAGACAACGTTGTTCTAAAATAACTTTCTATTTGGAAACACTTGTGCTATAATAGCCGATGACAGACAAGAATATTTTCCCGGAAAAGAGTGGGGTGCCCGGCGAGAAAGCACCGGGTTCCCACGGGGAAATGAAGCGATACTGATATTGAGAGGAGTTGGTGCCGTGAAGAAGCCAATGGGACTGGCAGCCCTTTTTCTTACGACGGCAATGCTCACAGGGGGCTGCGCCATGCGCACGGTGGAGCAGATGTATGATGTCCCCAGACGGTCTCAGTCCTTCAGCCATGTGCAAAGCGCCATGGATATGGCTATGGCGGGGCTCGATTATGCATCCCCGATCTCCGGCGAGAACCAGCAGACGGTTCAGCTGGCAGATCTGGACGGAGACGGTGTCAACGAATATGTGGTTTTTGCCCGAAGCGAGACCAAAACCCACCTGGATGTACTGATTTTTGATACCGATGAAGAGGGAAACTGCTATCTGGCAGAGTGCATTGAGCTAAACGGGTCGGCATTTGAACGGGTAGAGTATGTGGACATTGACGGCATCCCCGGCAGTGAACTGGTGGTGGGACGTCAGGTCAGCGATCAAGTGATGGGTGCGGTCTGTGTCTACAGCTTCGCAACCGGACGGGCAGAAAAACTGTTGAGCACCAACTATGCTCATTTTCTCACCTGTGACCTGGATCAGGACCGTCGGTATGAGGTCATGCTCATCCGCCCCGGTGTCTCGGGAGAAGCGGGGGAGGGGCGGGCGATAGCGCTGCGGTATGAATACCGCCAGGGGGAAATGGAACGCTCCATGGAGATCCAGCTGTCTGCCACGGCAGACAATGTGAAGCGGATCGTGGAAGGAAGGCTCCAGGACGGAGCTCCGGCCCTGTTCGTCTCCAGTGTGGTAGGCGACAGCTCCATTGCAACAGATGTGCTGGCGGTGGACGAGGACAGGCTCCGCAATCTGGTAGGGGCAGGCGGCAGCGTGTCCGCTCTGCGCAATTACTATGTGTATGCTACGGACATTGACGAGGACGGGATCATGGAGATCCCCAGCCTGATCCCTATGCAGTCGGTAACGGCCCGGGCCAGTGGGGAAAGTCAGTATTTGATCCGCTGGGACTCTCTCGACCGCAAGGGAGAGCGGATGGAAAAACGCTATACCTTCCACGACTATGCGGGAGGCTGGTATTTGCAGCTGGACCCAGCCTGGGCCACCCGGATCAGTGTAGAGAAGGAGGGCAGCACCTACATATTCTACCTCTGGGATGAGGAAGGGGTGGATGCAGAAGCTCTCTTTACGCTGTATGTCTTCACCGGAAGTGACCGGGATCAGGCAGCAGCCCGAGAGGACCGGTTTCCGCTCTACCGCAAGGAGGGCACGGCCTATGCGGCAAAGCTGCACAAGGCAGCGGTGGGCTACGGCCTGACAGAAGAGTATTTGCAAAGCAGCTTCCACCTGATCCGTCAGGACTGGAAGACCGGAGAAACGTAAGAGGTGGAATATGAAAAAAGTTCTGATTTTGGAAGACGAAGTAAATATCCGCAGCTTTGTGGTCATCAATCTGAAGCGTGCGGGGTATGATGCCATTGAGGCGGGCACGGGCCAGGAGGCCCTGGACCGTCTGGCGGAGAACCCTGACATCGGCGTTGCCATTCTGGATATTATGCTTCCCGACATCGATGGCTTTGAAGTCTGCCGACGAATCCGGGCCACCAGTAAGCAGATCGGCATTATCATGCTCACTGCCCGGACCCAGGAGATGGACAAGGTCACCGGCCTGATGACCGGCGCAGACGACTATGTGACAAAGCCCTTCTCTCCTGCGGAGCTCACCGCCCGGATCGACGCCCTGTACCGCAGGATCGGCGGGGATAATCTGGCAAGCACTGAGCTTATCACCCAGGGCCCCTTTGTGATGAATACCCGCAACCACACCTTGGAGAAGGCGGGCAGCCGCATTCGCCTGACCCAGGTGGAGTATGCGATCTTGAAGCTTTTCATGCAGAATCCGGGCCGGGCCCTTTCCAGAGAGGATATTCTCTCCGCAGTCTGGGGCCGGGACTACGAGGGCGAACTCAAAATCGTGGACGTAAATATCCGCCGTCTGCGCATCAAAATCGAGGACGATACCTCGAATCCCACCTATATCACCACGGTCTGGGGATTGGGCTATAAGTGGGGCGCATAAGCGGACATGGAGAAAAAATCCAATCTGAGGATCAGCGGCCTGCGCAGCCGCTGGCTCATGAATACCGTGGGTGTGGTATTTGCCCTGGGCATGGTCTGTGTTCTGCTGATCACGGCATCCTTTGCCACATACTACTATTCCAATATGGAAGCGGACCTCAAAAACCGGGCCACCAGCACCACGGAGTTCTTTGCGGACTATATGGGGCAGGACTACAATGAGTTTTACCAGTCCTGTATCACCTACGCCCAGACCTTTGAGCGCAAGGACATTCTGGAGCTGCAGTTCATCAACCGTTGGGGCGATATTGTGGCCTCCTCGGTAGGTCCCTGGGCGGGCCAGGCTCCCAATACCCGGGATATCAAGGATGCCGTCCGTACCCGTGGTCCCCAGTCCTTCGTGGGAAAATCTCCGGAGACGGGGGAGCGGATCATGGCGGTCTCCTGTCCTATGATCTATACCAGCGGTGAGGTCATCGGCGTACTGCGCTATGTGACCACCATGGACCTGGTAAACCATCAGATCTTCATGGTGGGTCTGATAAGCTTTTTGGGCCTGCTGGTGATCCTGGGGGTGGTGGTACTCAGCAGCGGCTACTATGTTCACTCCATTCTGACCCCTGTGGCCCAGATCACGGAGAAAGCAAAGCGCATTGCCAGCGGCAGCTATGGCACCCAGATCCAGACAAAGTATGACGACGAGATCGGGGAGCTGGCCCAGACCATCAATGAGATGTCCACGAAAATCAGCCAGAATGAGAAGATGCAGGCGGAGTTTATCTCCCAGCTCTCCCACGAGCTGCGAACCCCCCTCACCGTTATCAACGGCTGGAGTGAGACCCTGCTGGCCGACGATAACATGGATGCAGAGACCCGTCAGGGCATGAAGATCATCTCCAGCGAGGCCAAGCGACTGACGGAGATGGTCATGGAGCTGCTGGACTTTACCCGGATGCAGGATGGACGGATGACCCTCAATGTGGAGCCCACCGACCTGCGCAGTGAGTTTGAGGATACGGTCTTTATGTACGGCAGCCGCCTGGCTCAGGATGGGATCGCCCTCAACTACCTGGATAATGACGAGGATATTCCCGAAATCTCCTGTGACCCCAAGCGGCTGCGGCAGGTGTTCCTCAATATCCTGGACAATGCGGCAAAGCACGGTCGTGACGGAAAGACCATTGAAGCTTCCATTTCCTATGAGGATGAAGAAGTGGTGGTGCGTATCCGGGACCACGGCTGCGGCATCCCGGAGGATGAGATCCCTCTGGTCAAGAAAAAATTCTATAAAGGAAGCTCTAAAGCCAGAGGCACCGGCATCGGCCTGGCGGTCTGCGACGAGATCGTGGAAATGCACGGCGGGACCCTGACCTTAGAAAATGCACCCGGAGGCGGCACCCTGGTAACAGTGCGGCTTCCCGCCGGGGACCAATGAAAGGAATACTATGGCACAGAAAGAAACCGCAGGATGCTGCGAAAAATTTAAAACCATGATCGGCGGTCAGGCCCTTATTGAGGGCATTATGATGCGCGGACCCGAAAAGGATGCGGTTGTGGTCCGGGGAAAGGATGGTCTCACCATCGAGGTAAGCGACCGTAAGCTGAATTCCTCTAAGTCCTGGAAGTCGAGGCCCTTTATCCGGGGTGTCTTTAATTTCTTTGATGCCCAGGTGGTGGGCGTCAAGGCGTTGATGCGCTCTGCGGATCTGGCCACGGACGACATCGAAGAGGAGCCCTCGAAGTTTGAAACCTGGCTTGCCTCCAAGGTCAGCGGTGAGACCTTCCAGAAAATCATTGTAGGCAGTGCGGTTGCCCTGGGCATGGGGCTGGCAATCGTTCTGTTTTTCCTGCTTCCCATGGTGATCGGTGGATTATTTGACCGCTGGATTCACAATAACTTTGCAATCAATCTCATTGAGGGACTGATCCGCATGGTGATCTTCCTCATCTATATGTTCCTCATCTCCCGGATGGAGGAGATGAGACGGGTATTTTCCTACCACGGTGCGGAGCATAAGACCATCCGCTGTTACGAGGCAGGACTGCCTCTGACGGTAGAAAATGTGCGTAAGCAGACCCGTCTGCACCCCCGGTGCGGCACCAGCTTCCTGCTGGTGGTGATGGTGATTTCCATTCTGGTGTTCAGCATTGCTTCTTCTGCACTGCTGGCTCTGGTCCCTGCTCTGGAGGTCATGCGGGGCACCTTCCTCTATCGGCTGCTGATGATTGGGTTCAAGCTGCTGCTCCTTCCGCTGGTGGTGAGCATTACCTATGAGATCAACCGCTGGGCAGGCCGCCATGACAACAAATTTACAAAAATTCTTACGGCTCCCGGTATGTGGCTTCAGTACCTCACCACCAATGAGCCGGATGATTCCATGATCCAGGTGGGCATCGCTGCCGTGGAGGCAGTACTGCCCGAGAAAGAGGGGGCTGACGCTTGGTAAAGCAGTATGGAACCCTCTATCTGGACACCAGACGGGCCCTCATCGGGATAGAGGATGCGCAGACCGCAGGGATGGTTGCAAGATATCTCATCTGCCACGTCTCCGGAAAGTCTCAGGAATATATTCTGGCCCACAAGGATCTCTATGCCTCGGAAGAGATTTGCCAAGGTGTGGAGGAGGGCCTTCAGCGGCTGCTGAAAGAAGAGCCTCTGCCTTATGTTCTGGGGGAGTGGGAATTTTACGGTCTCCCCCTCTATGTAAGCGCTGATGTTCTGATCCCTCGGGATGATACCTGTGCGGTGGCAGAGCTTGCCATTAAAAAAGCCCTGTTTTTCAAGCAGGACCCCCGGGTACTGGATCTGTGCTGCGGCTCCGGCTGTATCGGTATCGCCCTGGCCAGCCGGGTGAAGGACGCACGGGTCACCCTGGCAGACCTGTCTCAGCAGGCACTGGCGGTGGCAAAAAAGAATGTCCAGCGAAACAAGCTGGGCGGGCGGGTCACCTGCGTTCGGGTGGATGCCTTGAACGATCCCCCTGCTTTTTTGGGGAAGTTTGATATGATCGTGTCCAATCCTCCCTATGTCACCGGGGAAGAGATGGAGATGCTCCCTGTGAGCGTCAAGGATTTTGAGCCTCACATGGCACTCTACGGCGGTGACGACGGACTGGATTTCTATCGCTCCATTGCGAAAAAATACGCCGGGGTGCTAAAGCCCGGCGGCTTCCTATGCTTTGAGTTTGGCATGGGCCAGGGTGACGACGTCTGTCAGATCCTGGAAGAAAATGACTATACGGTCCTGGAACGGACCAGAGACTATAACGACCGGGAACGGGCGGTAATTGCCCGGTACGGCAGAGAGGAAGAATAAAGTATGGCGAACAAGAAAACGGTATATGAAGCACCGGCCCCTGCATCGGACAAGAAGAAGGCCTTGCAGACCGCCCTGGCTCAGATCGATAAGAACTTCGGCAAGGGCGCAGTTATGCGCCTGGGCGACCGCCCCGAGATGAACGTGGAGGCAATTCCCACCGGTTCCCTGGCCCTGGATGCTGCACTGGGAATCGGCGGCGTGCCCAAGGGACGTATCATTGAGATCTACGGACCGGAATCCTCCGGTAAGACCACCCTGGCTCTGCACATCCTGGCTGAGTGCCAGAAGCGGGGCGGCGAAGTGGCCTTTGTGGATGCAGAGCACGCACTGGACCCGGTTTATGCATCCGCCCTGGGCGTGGATATCGATAACCTGCTGATTTCTCAGCCGGACACCGGCGAGCAGGCACTGGAAATCACCGATGCTCTGGTGCGTTCCGGTGCGGTGGATGCTGTGGTCGTGGACTCCGTCGCGGCTCTGGTCCCCAAGCAGGAGATCGAGGGTGAGATGGGCGATACTTTTGTGGGCCTTCAGGCACGACTCATGTCCCAGGCGCTGAGAAAGCTGGCCGGCACCATCAGCAAGACCAACTGCGTGGTCATCTTCATCAACCAGCTGCGTATGAAGATCGGCGTTATGTACGGAAATCCCGAGACCACCACCGGCGGCAATGCCCTGAAGTTTTATGCTTCCGTGCGTCTGGATGTGCGCCGTGTGGAATCCATCAAGGAGGGCGGCAGCGTCATCGGCAACAAGACCCGGGTCAAGGTGGTCAAGAACAAGGTTGCGCCTCCTTTCCGGGAAGCCTACTTTGACATCCTGTACGGTCAGGGAATCAGCAAGTGGAGCGAGCTGGTGGACCTGGCGGTTCAGATGGATATCATCCAGAAGAGCGGAAGCTGGTTCAGCATGGGCGACGAGCGCATCGGTCAAGGTAAGGACACTGTGAAGACCTATCTCCAGGAGCGTCCAGACGTTGCAAATTCCGTGGAAGCACAGGTTCGGGAGAACCTCTGGAAGCTTAGCGGCGGCGTGTCCAAGGCCCCTGCCAAAGCTGCGGAAAAGCCTGTAGCTGTCAGCGCGGACGATTTCAGCGATGAGGATTGATCACCTGTCCGGCTCCCCGGATCGGGCCGGATGCTATCGGGTCCGTTTTTCCGACGAAAGCACCATGCGGCTCTATCGCCAGACCGTGGAGGACTTTGGCCTTTACACCGGCATGGAGATGACCGAGGAGCAGTTTCAGAAACTGAAGGCGGCGGCGGGGAAAATGTCTGCAAGGATGCGGGCGGTGCGGATCGTCTCCGCATCCAATGTTTCCTGCCGGGATTTAGAGCAGCGCCTCACCCGAAAAGGGGAAAATCCGGAGGATGCACGCCAGGCAGTGACCTGGATGGAGGATCTCCATCTGCTGGATGACCGCAATACGGCCGAGCAGGTGGTGCATTCCTGCATCCGCAAGGGATACGGCCCGTCCCGGGCCAAACAGGTCCTCTATGAGAAGCGGATCCCCAGAGAGCTTTGGGACGAAGTTTTGGAGGACTACCCGGACCAGTCCGATAAAATTGAGAGCTTCCTTCGCTCCCGGCTGGGAGAGGAAGCCGAGCCTCGGGAGGTGAAGCGGGCCGTGGATGCCCTGCTTCGCCGGGGGCACAGCTACAGCCGGATACGGGAAGTGCTGAATCGCCTTTCCATTGAGGACTTGAGCAGCCTGTGACCTGGATGGAATCACAGAGGAATAACGCTCAAGAGACAGAGAACATCTGGGAGGATACATAGAAATGGCAAATATTGGTTTTATTTCCCTGGGCTGCGCAAAAAACCAGGTGGACTGCGAACGGATGATGTATCGGGTGCAGGAGGCGGGCCACACCATTCTGGAGGACATCGCCGGCAGCGATGTGGTGGTCATCAACACCTGCGGCTTTATCGAATCGGCAAAGTCTGAAGCAATCGACTATATTCTGAATACCGCTGCCATGAAGGCAGAGGGGCTGGTTGGCAAGATCCTGGTCACCGGCTGCCTCTCCCAGCGGTACCAGCAGGACATTCTCACGGAGATGCCCGAGGTGGACGGCATCCTGGGTACCGGAAGCTATACGGAAGTCGTTCCCGCCATCGAGGCGTTGCTGCGCGGGGAGAGCTTTGTGGATTTCGGCTCCATTGATGCCCCTGAGGAGGAGACCGGACGGGTCCTCACCACCCCGGAGCACTACGCATACCTGAAAATTGGAGAGGGCTGTGACAATCACTGTGCCTACTGCATCATCCCCAAGCTTCGGGGCAAGTACCGCAGCCGCCAGCTGGACGACATTCTCTATGAAGCACGGGTCCTGGCTTCCCAGGGCACCAAGGAGCTCATTGTGGTGGCTCAGGATACCAGCCGCTACGGCACCGACTTCCCGGAGCACAAGAAGCTGCTGCCCACCCTGCTGAGAGAGCTGTGTAAAATCGACGGCATCCACTGGGTCCGGGTCCATTACACCTATCCTGAGCTGATGACTGAGGAGCTTATCGACACCATTGCCAACGAGCCCAAGATCGTCAAGTATCTGGACATTCCCATGCAGCACTGCAGCCGCGAGGTGCTGAAGAAGATGAACCGCTGGGGCGACGGTGACCGCCTGCGGAAGATGATCGCCATGCTGCGCCGGCGGATTCCCGGCCTGGTGATCCGCACCAGCCTGATTGTGGGCCTTCCCGGAGAAGGGGAGGAGGAATTCCAGGAGCTGTGCCGGTTCCTGAAGGATGTGAAGCTGGAGCGTGCCGGTGCTTTCGTGTTCTCCCCGGAGGAGGGAACGAAGGCCTATGAAATGGAGCACTGCGACCAGGAAACTGCTGCCAGCCGGGCAGAGATCCTGGCGGATATCCAGGCCCAGGTGATGGATGACTACAACGCATCTCTCATGGGTAAGACCATGGAGGTCCTGGTGGACGGCTTCGACCCGGAGCTGGAGCAGTTCTATGGACGGACTTATGCCGATTCCCCGGATGTAGACGGCCGGGTCTGGATCGCTTCCGAAGAACCCCTCCGGGAGGGTGACTTTGTAAATGTGTGCATTGACGGAGCTGTGGACGGTGACCTGTCCGGCTATGTGGTGGAGGAGTAAAGAGCGATGACAACTGCAAGTAAAATCACCCTGGTCCGGGTGGCAATGATTCCCGCATTTATGGTGACCATGTATTTGAGCGGCGGTGCAGCCGGCCCTTGGATGTGGGCTTCTCTGGCGATTTTTGTGATTGCCAGCCTCACCGACTATGTGGACGGACAGATCGCCCGCAAGTGCAACCAGGTCAGTGACTTCGGTAAGTTCCTGGACCCTCTGGCAGATAAGCTGCTGGTGATCTCCGCCATGACCATGTTCTGCGAGTGGGGGGTATTCCCTGCCTGGGCCCTGATGGTCGTTCTCACCCGTGAGTTTGCCGTCACCGGCCTGCGGATGGTGGCATCCGGCAAGGGCACCGTCATTGCCGCCGGCTGGAGCGGAAAGGTGAAGACCTTCTGCACCATGATCGGCCTGTGTGTTATGATGGCATTCCCCGGTATTGCAATTCTCAACTGGATCGTACTGGCGGTCATCATCGCCACCACCCTGTATTCCGGTGTGGAGTACTTCGTGCAGAACTGGAAGTGCCTCTGGGACTGATGGTACTTTGATAGAAACGAGACTGTCGAAAAACGCTTCGGGCTTTTCCCCAAAAGGCTGCTGTATGCCCTTGGGTGCTGCCAGGCTTTTTGACAGGCTGAACCGTCTCCAAACCCCGTTGGGTTGGAGACGGTTTCCTTTTAGCGTATTGACCTTTTTGCAGTCGGGGTGGAAATCCAGGCGGGAATATGTTATAATGACCTCTGCGCTGTGAGCGCAAATCTATTCAGCCAGCGAGGTTAACGATGAACGATAAGGAAATTGGCGAGATCCGCCGCCATTTGAAGCGGGAACGCAGTAATATCACAGCCATCTACGGCTGCTATGTCAATGCCAATAAAGAGATTGTTGCCGAGTACCGTCAGAGCACCGGCATTATGCCCGAAAATGAATCCGATAAGTATTTTGCAGTCCTTCGCCGGGTGCTTTCCGGCTCCATTGGCAAGAACCTCATTGATATCACCTTTAAGACCTCTCAGGTCGCCGGAAGCCCGGAGCATCAGCTGCTGATGGACCTGCGGGAGTCCAAGCTCAAGGACGACGAAAAGCGTCTGGAATTCTATCAGAAGGTCATTGACTCCGTGGCTTTTGAGGGAAACTACCTGATTTTAATGGGCTGTGACAGCTACGATGTGCCCTTTAAGTCCAAGGACGATTCCTTCCAGAAGGATGCCTCTGACGAGACCTATACCTACCTGGTCTGCGCCGTCTGCCCGGTGAAGGAGACCAAGCCCAACCTCCACTATGTGCCCGAAGAGAAGCTCTTCCACGACGGTGCCATGAACCAGATGGTCTCTGCCCCGGCTATCGGCTTCCTGTTCCCGGCCTTTGACAACCGCTCCACCAATATCTACAATGCCCTCTACTACACCAAGGACGTGAAGCAGAGCCAGGAAGGCTTTGTGGAGGCGGTGTTCAACACCCCCATTCCCCAGCCTGCCGCCGAGCAGAAGCGGACCTTTGAAGCACTGCTCACCAGCTCCCTGGAGGACCAGTGCAGCCTGGATGTGGTCCAGACGGTCTATGACCAGGTCTGCCAGAGAATCGAGATGCACAAGGAGGCCAAGGTGGCAGAGCCTCTGATGCTGGGCAAGGAAGAGGTCAAAGAGGTGCTTTCCTCCTGCGGGATCAGCGAGGAGCACATCGCCAAGTTCAGCGTGGACTATGACGAGGCCTTCGGCTTTGAGGCAGAGCTGCACCCCAAGAACATCATCGACAACAAGCACTTCGAGATCCAGACCCCGGATGCGGTCATCAAGGTGGACCCCACCCGCAGCGATCTGATCGAGACCCGGATCATCGGCGGCGTGAAATATCTGCTGATCCCGGCGGATGAAGAGGTCACTGTGAACGGTGTCAGCATTACCATCCCCAAGGAAGAGCCTGCAACCGTATAAAAAATCACCCCGCCTGCATAGAACGGGGAGTGAACAAAATAATGATGCGGCAGTATCCGATTTTCCGGGTACTGCCGCATCCTATATGCTGTTTGGTACTATCCGGGTGCCCTCATTCATGCTATGATATTGATAGAAGATCCCGGGGAAGGGATCCCAATCAATACAGACGAAAAGGAGCGTGCGATTGATGAATCGGAAAATCAAAGGCCTTGCAGTGATGCTGCTGAGCTTGATCTTGATGATTGGCTTTAACAGTGTGGGATGGGTATTTTTCTTCGATCTCGATTTTTGCTGGCAGCATATCTGGATGATTTTGGGACTTGCTGGCTTTGGGATGGTTATGTGGGATGGTAAAAAGAAAGATCAGTAGGATAGGCGCATTCTGAAAGCGTATCAAGCATTCTATAAACCAAAACGGCAGACAGGGGATTATCCTCTGGCTGCCGTTGATTTCTTCTATGTAGATGGGGAATTTCATGTCTTCAGGGTGTAGACCTCGCAGCCCTCTCGGATGCCCTGAAAGGTAAATCCAAAGAGTTTCGCGATGGCAGAAGAGGCGGTCTGTTCCGGTACACATTCGATCATGAGTTCCGGAATCCCGTGGTCTCTGGCGTAGGCAATGGCCCCACGGGTCAGCTCCCGGGCGATGCCCAGGCCCCAGTAATAGGGGTCCAGCACCCAGCCCAGTTCCCAACAGAGTTCGTTGAAGGGATGGAAAATCAGATAACCCAGGAATTTTCCACTTCCACGGCTGTAGACAGCATGGATGAGGGGAGCAATCCCCAGGCCTGCGGACTGCAAGAACGCCTCTGTCTGGGGCAGGGTATAGGGCGGCTCCAGATATTTCATGACATTGGGGTCGGAGAGAAGACGATGGAGGGCGGTCAGATCCTCCGGGGTAAAGGGCACGACCCTGCACCGCTGGGTAGTGAATTCCATAAAATCATCCTTCAAGCGTCAATATGTAAAAAGACAAGCGGGAGCTGTTTGGCTGTACGCATCGAAAAAACGTCCCTATATCACAACCATACGATTGAAATGCCGTCACCCTCGACCGGAAAAGTAGGCTCCGGGATTTCCGCAGATCGGTCAGAGCAGCTGCACGGCTGCGTGCCTCTGGGGGAGGGGAAGCTCGAAGCCACAATGCGTCATGGCTTCAAAGACGAGGGAGGCGTATATTGCCGGTCCTTTTGAGAAGCTCTGAGAGGAACACGAGGAAGGCAGCCCTGCCGTTTTTAGGGCTGGATGACCTTGCAGAATGAGAAGACAACAAAGAGAGGGCGCACGGTTATAAATGACTGTGTGCAATTCAGTAACGGAACGATGCACACGTACAGATGATATCTGTGATAAAGAATTGTTTCCCGATAAGCGGCTGATAGGCTCCTGTATGTCACAGGAGCCTATCGATTTTACAAGAGGGGGAAAACGCCGCCCCTGCCTGGCAAGGATATTTTCACTTAGAGCATATTCGCTTCCCAGAGGGAAGCAGGCGATCTCTACATATACAACAAATCTACTCCCAATCGTTGGAAAAATCAAGGGGGAGAAAAATACGGTTTATTTTTTGACTTTTCTTCGCAGAGTAAGGCACTCTATGAAGCAATCGATTCCTGTATATGCGATAACTTTACTCCTAATCGCTCAAAATGTCAAGGGGGCAAGAGAAAAAAGACGGCTGATTTTTTGACTTTTCTTCACAGAGTAAGGCACTCTATGATTCAATTTATCTCTATATATACAACAAATTTACCCTTAATCCTGCAAAATGTCAAGGGCTCGATCGAAAAAAATACGGCCAATTTTTTACCTGAAAGGATATTCTATAAATAAGACGGCTGCTCCGCGTCTGATTCGCAGTCAGAGGAGCAGTCAAACTGGATTTCTCAATTACTGATGGAGGTAAGCAAATGGCAAAGGGCGAAAATATTTTCAAGCGTAAGGACGGCCGGTGGGAAGCTCGGTATATCAAAGGCTATGAGCTGTCCGGCAAAATCAAATACGGATTCTGTTATGGAAAAACCTATAAGGAAGCAAAAGAAAAAGTCACCAAGGCGAAGGCTGCACTTCTCAGCGGAAAGCCAATACCGGAAGCAGCCTCCCGGCACCGTTTTTCCTGGTTCTGTGATGCGTGGTTTGAATCCCGAAAAAACTGTTTCAAAGAGTCCACCTGTGTAAAATACAAGACGATCCTTGATAAACACATAAAACCTCGATTGGGCGGCTGTTTCCCTCTGGGAATGTGTGATGCACTGATTGAGCAGTTTGCCAATGAACTTCTCTTTGAAGAAGAATTGGCGCCTAAGACGGTCAAGGATATTCTGGTAGTTGTGCGGTCCATTCTTGCCTATACAGCGAAACAGTTTCCCGGAATATTCCCGACGATGAACATCAACTATCCAAAGGAAACCAAAAAGGAGATGCGGGTCCTGAGCAGGGAGGAACAGCTCCGTTTTTCCGGATTTCTTCTTGATAATATGGATGCGTGTAAGTTCGGCGTGCTTCTTGCACTTCTCACCGGAATTCGGATCGGTGAATTGTGTGCTCTGCGGTGGGAGAATATTTCCCTGAAAGAGAATACCATCCGGATCTGTTCAACTATGCAGAGGCTGAAGGACCTGGATCCGGGGCAGGAGAGCAAAACGAAAATTGTGTTCGGTTCTCCTAAAAGCGACACTTCGACCCGGACGATCCCTATCGGTGAAACGGCGGCGGAGCTTTGCCGGAAGATGAAACCCAAAAATCCAGGGGCATTTGTTCTGACCGGAACTGCCCGATATATGGAGCCGCGGACCTTACAATACCGCATGGAGCGTTATACGGAGATCTGCGGCCTGGATGGTGTTCATTTTCATACGCTCCGGCATACCTTCGCAACCCGTTGTGTTGAAGTTGGGTTTGAAATCAAATCTCTCAGCGAGATTTTAGGGCACGCCAATACCACCATTACCCTGGACCGCTATGTACATTCATCCATGGAGCTGAAACGGGACAATATGAACAAACTGTCTGAAGTCGGACTATAATTTCCGCAGTCAAATTTTTGTGTCTTTCTTCTTCAAAGAAAGAAAAAGTACAAGTCTATTAAGGCTTTTTGGCTGTTCTTTGACAGAGTGCCTTACTCTGCGAAGAAGAAACGGCAAAAGAAATAGCCGAAAACGGCTTGCTTTTTGCCTGTGCAGCAGATGCCCGCAGCAACCGCAGGGATGCAGGCGTACAGGACACGGATGCCTGCCGCTTTTACATATTACTACCGTTCCCTTGATTTTGAAAAGTATGTACAGAAAAAAATATCAGATACAGTTGGGTGGACCGGCAGAGGCAAGCTCGCAACGGCCTGACACCGGGGAAGCCCCGGGTATGTCTGCACACAGGCTTTTTTCGGGGAACACATTTGCAATTCCGGTGGTACATCGGGGATATCCGCTGAGGCCGATGGCGAAAGCCGGACGCTCGGTATGGTAGTTCATGCAATCAATGCGCAGATGAAAAGGAGGTGCAGGAGAAAGCCCATCAACAATAGAACGAGAGAGGGCGGCACGGATCTGCCGCAGAACAGGAAAAGAGTATGAGGAAAACATTTACAAAGATTTGGAATATCGTCACGAACATCATTGTGGTCCTTGCCGTGCTCCTCGCCATTGCGCTGGTAGGTGTTCGTTTGGTTGGACTTCAGGTATTCACGGTGCTGTCCGGTTCTATGGAGCCGACCTACCATGTAGGCTCCCTCATCTATGTGAAGGATGTGGACTACAAGGAGCTGGAGGCAGGGGATATCATCACGTTCATGCTGGATGAGGATACCGTGGCAACTCACCGCATCACAGAAGTTGTCCCCGATGAAGAGGAGCCGGACACACTCTGTTATCGTACCAAGGGGGACGCAAACAACGCGGAGGACGGAAGTCTGGTCCACTATAAAAATGTGCTCGGCTCTCCGGTGTTCACGATTCCTTATTTGGGATATTTTGCGGACTACATTCAAAAGCCCCCGGGCACCTATACAGCCATTTCCGTTGGTGCAGTCCTGTTGCTGCTGGTCTTTCTGCCGGATCTGTTTTCCTCTGACGATAAAGGCAAGGAGAAAAAGAAAACGAGAGGCAGATACGAGAGGGGCTCTACCCCGCAGTCATGAGGGTAATGCCGTAAGGCTCCCTATATAAAAATTTTTTTGAAGGAGGTTTTTTCAAATGAAGAAAACCAGAAAAGCACTGCTCCTGAGCCTCTGCGCGGTGATGTTAGTAACCGCCTCTGTGCTGGGAACCATGGCCTACCTGACGTCCACTGACCAGGTCGTCAACACGTTCACTGTGGGAAACGTCGCCATAACCCTGGACGAAACCGACGTGGACAACAGCACCCCGGGTGAGAATGACCGTGACCAGGCAAACGCATACAAGCTGATGCCCGGGCGCACCTACACCAAAGACCCCATCGTCCATGTTGATGCCGAAAGTGAGGACTGCTATCTGTTTGTAAAGGTTGCAAACGAGATCGCTGACATCGAAGCTGCAAAGACTGTCGCGGATCAGATGACCGAACAAGGCTGGGTCGCTGTTGACGGAGCCAATGACGTCTATGTCTACACCACTGACAACACCAATCCTGCTGTTGTGAATGGCGGCGACAACGTAACTGTGTTTGAAAGCTTCACCGTCGCAGGCACGGTAGACAACGACACCCTTTCCGGTTATGCGGATAAGACCATCACTGTTACGGCCTATGCCATCCAGGCAGACGGATTTGACAGCAAGACCGCTTCCGAGATCTGGACTGCGGCTGGTTTTTAACAGCTGACCACTCGCCATTTCTTTGGAGGGGCCGGGGTGACCCGCTCCCTCCAAAGAGAGATAACCTGTGAAATAATTCAGGAGAGGAGGAAAACGATATGAAGAAAAAATCTTTGGTGCTGCTTGCAGCTCTGGTCCTTGTGGTTGCCTGTGCCATCGGCGGTACGCTGGCGTGGCTGACGGACAAAACCGATGCAGTAGTCAATACGTTCACCACCTCCGATATTCACATTACCTTGACAGAGACGGAGGCAGTGTACAAGATGATTCCCGGCTATGAGATCGAGAAGGACCCAAGGGCAGCTGTGGTGGAAGGCAGTGAGGAATGCTATCTGTTCGTGAAGCTGAATAAATCCCAGAATTTCGACAGTTATCTGACCTATGAGATCGCAGCCGGCTGGACCGCCCTGCCGGAAGATGACACTGTCTACTACCGCAAGGTATTGCAGGCGGATATGGGCACTGCGTACAGTATTCTGAAGGATGACAAGGTTTCTGTCAAGAGTGAAATCACGAAGGAAATGATGGAGGCTGCCGAAAATAACAAACCTACCCTGACCATCACCGCCTATGCCTCTCAGCTCTATAAGAACAATACCGAGGAATTTACCGCCGCCGAGGCTTGGACGAATGTTCTGACGTACTAACTGTCCGATGTATATCGGTATTTGCCGGATACATAACGCTGCAAACGGAAAGGCATCGCCATCGGAAAATCATGGCTGTATGCCTTACTGTTTGTTTGGCAGCGGCTGCTGTTATCGGCGGCACCCTGGCATACTTTATCGATACGGACGGAGCTGGGACTGGAATGACCGTTGGCGGTACCGCCATCGATTACAGGGCTGCCGTTAACAGAATGACTGCTGCTGAACTTGCTCAGGGGTTCACCGCTTGTGGTATGGGTGATCCCGCGGACGCCGTTCCTGACGGCTGATTGCGCTACCCGATGGTTCTCTCCTCTGCCGGGGAGAGGCACTATGAGAGTACCTGAGGTTTACGCTTCGGATATTCTCATAGGGCAGAAAGGTCAAAAAACGTGAATATTGTAAAATCAGTATGGTAAAAAAGGAGGAAGAAAGTGTATGAAGAAGAAAATTCTGGTGGTTGCAGCTGTGGCGATCTGTCTGGCAATAGCGACAACCGGCACCCTGGCTTACTTCACATATTCGGATAAGGCAGACAATGTGATCACCACCGGCGGCGTAAACATCGAGTTGGTGGAAAAGACCCAGCGCGAGGACGGCACCTTGGTGGACTTTCCTGAGGAGGGCATTCAACGGGTTATGCCGGGCACAGATGTCAGTAAAATCGTCAGCGTGAAGAACACCGGTAAGAACGGTGCCTGGGTCCGCGTAAAGGTGGAACTTAAAATCACTTCCAGCGATGGAGCGGAGCTGCCGGTGAATGTGATGAAGTTTGAAGTCGGCGAAAACTGGAGTGTGGAGCCTGACGGATTTATTTATTATGCCAAGCCCGTGGAAGCGGGGGCATCGACAGGAATTCTCTTTGATACGGTCCATATTGCCCCTGAAATGGGCAACGAATATCAGCACTGTACTGCAAATATTGAGATTTCCGCACAGGCTGTCCAGACTGCCAACAATGGCAATACGGTCATGGAAGCCGCAGGCTGGCCGGAAGCGTAAGGAGGTGACGGGAAATGAAACTGAGAAGCAAGAAGGCGCTTGGGGTATTCCTCAGCCTTGCGGTTACTTTGTGCATTGTCGTTCCCGGTACACTGGCGGTTGAGACAGGGACCGATGTCTCAGACAATTCTATCTCCATTGGAGAGGGAATAGAGCAGAAGCCGGAGAATCCTGTAACACCGACTGATGCATCCGATGCTGCTGACGAAGCTGCGGCACCGACTGATGCAGCAG
>SAMEA104404103__coassemble_516_pt1 | contig 27845 bp, 43 predicted proteins | sample SAMEA104404103__metabat2_low_PE_041 | metagenome-assembled genome bin SAMEA104404103 (sample SAMEA104404103) | Balaenoptera acutorostrata | reverse complement strand
CTCCGGTACCAGGAAGGTATCGGAGTTTTGGAGCTGCTATCCAGATTCGAACTGGAGACCTCATCCTTACCAAGGATGCGCTCTACCGACTGAGCTATAGCAGCATATGAAGTTTGGATGTTTCAGACAGCTAGTATTTTATACAACAAAACAGGAGATTTGTCAAGGGTTATTTTTGATTTTCTTTGCTTTTCAAAATAAAAAAGCAAAAACAGGCCTGCCGCCGTAACGGCAGGCCTGCAAAATGATTACCGAAATCCGGAATTACACCAGTTCGATGACTGCCATCTCAGCAGCATCACCACGGCGAGCGCCGGTACGGGTCACTCTGGTATAGCCGCCGTTACGGTCAGCATACTTAGGAGCGATCTCCTTGAAGAGCTTGTGAGCTACGTCTTCCTTGGTAATGAAAGCCAGAGCGCGGCGGTATGCCACCAGGTCGCCCTTCTTGCCCAGGGTGATCATCTTCTCAACCATGGGCTGCACTTCCTTAGCACGATAGAAGGTGGTCTCCATCTTGCCATTCTCCAGCAGGTCGGTAACCTGCTGACGCAGCAGAGCTTTTCTCTGAGTGCTGGTTCTACCCAGCTTACGAGTGCCGAACATGAACGTTTCCTCCTTTTTAAAAGGTTAAAAGGTTACATTAGTTGTTGCTGCCAGGTTCACCGCTGGCCAGGGACAGGCCCATCATCTCCAGCTTCTTCTGAACCTCGTCCAGGGACTTCTTGCCCATGTTACGGACCTTCATCATGTCCTCGCCGGTCTTTACGATCAGGTCGGCAACGGTGTTGATGTTGGCACGCTTCAGGCAGTTGAAGCTCCGGACAGACAGATCCAACTCATCGATGGTCATGGAAAGCTTGGCATCAGGACGGTCGGGGGTCTTCTCCACTACAGTGGGACCAGTGCCGACAGTGTCAGAAAGGCCGGTGAACACAGTGAGGTGGTCACTCAGGATCTTTGCGCCAAGGGAAACCGCGTCCTTCGGGGTGATGGTTGCATCTGTCCAGACCTCAAGGGTCAGCTTGTCGAAATCGGTCTTGTCGCCGACTCGAGTGGGCTCCACCGCATAATTCACCTTAGTAACAGGGGAATAGATGGAGTCAATGGGAATCACACCGATCACAGTCTGAGGGGTCTTGTTCCGATCAGAGGGAACATAACCGCGGCCCTGAGACAGGGTGATCTCCATATTGAAGGTGGCATCCTCGCCCAGAGTGCAGATATGCAGCTCAGGGTTCAGAATTTCGACCTCAGCATCTGCCTTGATATCGCCGGCAGTGACCTCACAGGGACCAACTGCGTCGATATGAACAGTCTTGACCTCCTGGCAGTGGAGCTTCGGGATGATCCGCTTGACATTCAGAACGATCTCAGTCACATCCTCGGTAACACCGGGGATGGTGGAGAACTCGTGCTGGACGCCCTGGATCTTCACGGAAGTGGCTGCATATCCGGGGAGACTGCTCAGCAGAATACGGCGCAGAGAGTTGCCCAGAGTCATGCCATAGCCACGCTCCAGAGGCTCAACGACGTACTTGCCGTAGGAAGGGTCCTCGGCAGAGCTCATACAAGTGATGCGAGGCTTTTCAATTTCTACCATGAATCAAAACCCTCCTTAGATGTGTGGGGAGTAAACTCCCCACCAGTAAAACATGCGTACAGACAGGGGGGAGATCATTACTTGGAGTACAACTCGACGATGAGGTGCACTGCGATATCGAAGTCGATATCGGCCTTGGTAGGCATAGCAACGACCTTGCCCTGGAGGGTGTTCTTATCACGGTCCAGCCACTGGGGAGCAGCAACGAATGCATCGTCTTCCTTCAGCTTCTTGAAGAAGTTGTTGGAAACGCTCTTCTCGCAGACAGCAACAACATCGCCGGGCTTCACCAGGTAGCTGGGAATATCGACGCGGCTGCCGTTGACAGTAAAGTGGCCATGGTTCACCAGCTGGCGAGCCTGACGGCGGGAGTTAGCGAAGCCCAGACGATAAACAACGTTGTCCAGACGACGCTCAACCAGGGTCAGCAGCAGCTCTCCGGTGTTGCCTTCCATACGGGCGGCCTTCTCGTAGTAGTTGCGGAACTGCTTCTCCTGAATACCGTAAACAAACTTGACCTTCTGCTTCTCAGTCAGCTGAGCAGCATACTCAGACTTCTTAGCTCTTCTCTGACCGCCGGGGTTCTTATTGGAAGTCTTGGAATAACCCATAGCGGCAGGAGAAACGCCCAGCGCTCTGCAGCGCTTCAGCACGGGCTGCATATTCTTAGCCATACAAAATTCCTCCTATTCCGAAATTAGACTCTACGTCTCTTGGGGGGACGGCAGCCATTGTGAGGAATGGGAGTGACGTCCTTGATCATAACGACTTCCAGGCCAGCAGTCTGCAGGGCGCGGATAGCAGCCTCGCGTCCCTGGCCGGGGCCCTTCACATAAACCTCAACAGTCTTGAGGCCGTACTCCATTGCAGCCTTAGCAGCAGTCTCAGCTGCGGTCTGAGCGGCAAAGGGAGTGGACTTACGAGAGCCACGGAAGCCCAGTCCGCCGGAAGATGCCCAGGACAGAGCATTGCCTTCCAGGTCGGTGATGGTCACCATGGTGTTGTTGAAGGAGGAACGGATATGTGCCGCACCCTTTTCAACAGTCTTGCGCTCACGACGGCGCTTAACGATCTTCTTAGTAGCTTTAGCAGCCATTTACAGTTCCCTCCTTACTTCTTCTTGTTGGCGATGGTCTTAGCAGGACCCTTACGGGTACGAGCATTGGTCTTGGTCCGCTGTCCGTGGACAGGCAGGCCGCGACGATGGCGCAGGCCGCGGTAGCAGCCGATTTCGCTGAGCCGCTTGATGTTCATAGCGGTCTCGCGGCGCAGGTCGCCTTCGATGACATAGTTATGCTCAATTGCATCACGCAGCTGAGCTTCCTGCTCTTCAGTCAGGTCACGAACCCGGATGTCGGGGTCGATACCGGTGGTCTCCAGAACCTTAGCTGCACGAGCAGGGCCGATGCCGAAGATATAGGTCAGAGCAACTTCGATCCGCTTGTCGCGGGGAAGATCAATACCAGAAATACGTGCCATATGTTGTCAGCACCTCCTATTAGCCTTGTCTCTGCTTGTGTTTGGGGTTTTCGCAAATTACCATAACGCGACCCTTGCGCTTAATAATCTTACACTTTTCGCACATGGGTTTAACGGACGGTCTTACCTTCATACTGTTTAACCTCCATATGAGAACGGTTGTCTCTTATCTTACTTGCTTCTCCAGGTGATCCGACCCTGAGTCAGATCATAGGGAGACATTTGAATGGTTACTTTGTCACCGGGCAAGATCTTAATGAAATTCATTCTGAGCTTGCCGGAAATGTGTGCCAGAATGGTGTGTCCATTGCCAATGTCCACCTTGAACATAGCATTCGGCAGTGCATCGGTTACGATGCCCTCAATCTCGATTACGTCGTCTTTTGCCAAGTTATAAACCTCCTAGGCCGTTACTTTGCATATCCCGGCTAAAAAAAGCCAGGTCTCTTCGTAATTCGCTGTTGAGCACTTTGTCGCCGGAAAGAATTTTCTGAGCGACTCTGGTCTCAGAGCGAAGGACCATTGCTACGTGCTTACACTTTTTTCGCTTGGGCCTGTCCAGCGTTCGGTCCTTACCGTTGGCGAGTCTCAGGTACTGCCCTTCGACGCTTAGAACGTAGAATAGCTCTCCCTGATCCCGGCCTGCGGTAGATTTTACTACATCAGATACCCTGATGTCCGGTTCAGCTGGGTCCATAGTCAAAGTCCTTCGGTGACGGTGAGTATTTCCGGCTCGCCGTCGGTGATGAGTACAGTATTTTCATAGTGAGCTGCAAGCTTGCCATCGGCAGTCACCGTAGTCCAGCCATCTTTCAGAACCCGGACATCATACGTGCCCTCGTTCACCATAGGCTCGATTGCGATGGTCATGCCGGGAATCAGCCGCGGCCCCCGGCCGGGTTTTCCGAAATTCGGAACCTCCGGGTCCTCATGCAGCTGCCGCCCCACGCCGTGACCTACGAAAGAACGGACAACTGAATAACCGTTAGACTCCACATACGTCTGGATGGCGTGGGAGATATCTTGCACACGATTCCCCTTCTTGACAAACTTGAGGCCTTCAAAGAAAGACTGCCTTGTCACATCAATGAGTCTCTGTGCTTCGGTGCTGATGGCACCGCAGGCATAGGTTGCTGCACAATCACCATGAAATCCCTTATAGTAAGCGCCTACATCGACGGACACGATATCCCCTTCCTTCAGGATGTAGCCACCCGGAATTCCGTGGATGATCGTGCTGTTCACCGAGATACACGCACTTGCAGGAAAGCCGCCATAGTTCAGGAACGACGGTTTCGCGCCCTGACTTACGATATAATCGTAGACAGCCTGGTCTATCGCTTTTGTCGAAATGCCGGGTCTTACCATTTCCCCTGCTAACGCACGGGCTGCCGCGGTAATTTTACAGGCCTGACGCATCGACTCCAGTTCATGTTCATTTTTGACTGTGATCATACCCGAGCCTCGATAGCCTCGAGGATATCCTTGTTTGCATCCTCAATAGCCTGACTTCCGTTGACCAGGCGCAGTCTGCCAAGCTTACCATAGAAGTCCTTCAGGACTTCGGTGGATGCATGGTAGACCTCCAGGCGCTTACGCACCGTCTCGGGAGCATCGTCCTTACGGATCATCAGCTCACCGCCGCACAGGTCACAGATGCCTTCTGCTTTTGGGGGGTTGGCGACAATGTGATAGCTGGCGCCGCACTTGCCGCACACCCGCCGGCCGGTCATACGGCCTTCAATCTCACTGTCCGCAACCTCAATGGAAATAACATGGTCGATCTTAACGCCGCGCGCTTCCAGAGCTTCCGCCTGGGCCAGGGTGCGGGGCACCCCGTCCAGGATAAAGCCGTTTGCGCAGTCGGGCTGTGCTACACGCTCTGCGACGATGTCCAGAATGAGCTCATCGGGAACGAGCGCACCCTCGTCCATGTACTGTTTGACCTGCTTGCCCAGGTCAGTGCCGTTGGCAATGGCCTCGCGAAGCATATTGCCGGTGGAAATGGAGGGAATATTCAGCTGCTTCGTGAGAAGCTCGGCCTGGGTTCCCTTACCGGCGCCAGGTGCACCTAACAGGATCAAATTCATCTGCGCAGCCTCCTCAATTAGTCCAGGAAACCTTTGTAATGCCGCATGAGCATCTGTGCCTCCAGAGCCTTCACAGTCTCGAGGGCAACACCCACGATAATGATGACGGAGGTACCACCGATGGCCAGATTCCGAACATCCGCCATGAGGTTGCCGGCAATGATGGGCAGCAGTGCAACGATACTCAGATAGACAGCACCAAAGACGACGATCTTATTGATGACCTTCTGAATAAACTCAGCAGTGGGCTTACCGGGGCGGAAGCCGGGGATGAAGCCACCGTTTTTCTTCAGATTGTTGGAAATCTCCACGGGATCGTACTGAATGGTGGAGTAGAACCAGCTGAAGAAGAAGATCATAAGGAAATACACAACTGCATAAGTCCAGCTTGTGGAGCTCCAAACGTGGGTGTACCACCAACCGCTGGTCCGGCCGGTGAAGGCACAGATGGTAGCGGGCAGGGAGCAGATGGACTGTGCAAAAATGATGGGCATAACACCGGCCATGCTCACCTTGATGGGCAGGTTGGTGTTCTGGCCGCCGTAGACCTTACGACCAACAACGCGCTTTGCGTACTGGATGGGGATCCGACGCTCTGCATCGTTGATAAAGATAATAAACAAAACCAATGCAGCCACACCGACGATGACGATCAGCATCTGCCACCATGCCATATGGAACAGCACGTTGAGCATGCCGGGGATACCGGAGATGATATTGGCAAACAGAATCATGGAGATACCGTTGCCGATACCGAACTCGGTGATCTGCTCACCCAGCCACATAACCAGGGCAGAGCCGGCGGTAAAGGTCAGAACGATGACGAGACCGGGCAGGAAGCCCTTCTGGGTCACAATGCTGAGACCTAGGGGAGACTGATAGTTGGTGAGCATCATGTAGTATGCCCAGCCCATGAGAAGACCGAGAGCAACGGTGGTGTACCGGGTGATCTTTGCGATCTTCTTCTGGCCCTCCTCGCCGCCCTCCTTCGCCATCCGCTCCAGAGAAGGAATGGCGATGGTCAGCAGCTGGATGATAATGGATGCATTGATATAGGGCTGAATGCTCAGTGCAAAGACGGTTGCCTGAGAGAAGGCAGAACCGGACATTGCATTGTACAGGCCCAGGATGGTAGTGGAAAGAACGTTGTCGAAGTAGCTTGCCAGTGTGGCAGTATCGATATAAGGCACGGGAATCACGTTACCCACACGATAAATCAGAAGAATGAACACGGTAAAAATAAGCTTTTTACGCAGTTCAGGGATCTTCCAAGCATTCCGAAGCGTCTGTAACACTTACACCACCTCGGTCTTTCCACCAGCCTGCTCGATCTTCTCCTTAGCAGACTCAGAAAAAGCCGCAGCCTTTACCGTAATCTTCTTGGTGAGGGAGCCGTTTGCCAGCACCTTCAGACCATAAGGGCAGTTGGAGATGACGCCAGCCTCAATGAGAGCTGCTGCATCCACAACGGCACCCTCTTCAAAACCGTTGAAAGCAGTGAGGTTCACGGCAGTCAGGGGCTTTGCAAAGATGTTGTTGAAACCGCGCTTGGGGACCCGGCGTGCCAGAGGCATCTGACCGCCTTCAAAACCCACGCGGACCTTGCCGCCGGAACGAGCCTTCTGGCCCTTGTGACCACGACCACCGGTCTTGCCGTTGCCGGAACCGGCACCGCGGCCCTTGCGCTTGCCCACCTGGGTGGAACCTGCGACAGGAGAGAGTTCATGGAGCTTCATATTCAATCTCCTCCTTATTCAACTTCAGTGACCTGCAGCATGAAGCCGATCTTTGCGATCTTGCCGCGGGTCTGGGTGTTGTCCGGCTGGATAGTGACCTGGCCGATCTTACGAAGACCCAGGGACTGTGCAGTAGCGATCTGCTTTTCCAGACGGCCGTTCAGGCTCTTAACAAGCTTAATTTTCAGGTTTGCCATGTTAATTGCCCTCCTTAACCAACGATTTCTTCTACGCTCTTACCACGGATAGCAGCAACCTGCTCGGGGGAACGCAGGGAAGTCAGGCCAACCATAGTAGCCTTGACGATGTTCTGGGGATTGTTGGAACGCAGGCACTTCGCACAGATGTTCCGGATACCAACAGCCTCCATGACAGCACGGACAGCGCCGCCGGCGATAACGCCGGTACCCTCGGGAGCACGTCTCAGCAGGACAGTGCCGGCTCCGAAGATGCCAGTGATGTCGTGAGGAATGGTGCCATTGTCCAGGGAAACCTTGACCATATGCTTCTTGGCATCAGCGATGCCCTTGATGATAGCCTCGGAAACCTCAGCCGCCTTGCCCAGGCCGTAGCCCACAGTGCCGTTGCCGTCGCCGACAACAACCAGAGCGGAGAACTTCATGACACGGCCGCCCTTAACGGTCTTGCTGACACGGTTCAGGTAAACGACCTTCTCAATGAGCTCAGGAGCTTCATTGTTAGGAGTCTTATTATAAGCCATTTTTCTTCCTCCTCTACACTTAGAACTTGAGGCCGCTCTCGCGAGCACCCTCAGCCAGAGCTGCAACACGACCATGATAGATATAGCCGCTGCGGTCGAAGACGATCTCTTCGATGCCCTTAGCCTTGGCACGCTCTGCCAGGGTTGCGCCAACCTTCTTAGCTGCTTCGCAGTTGCCGGTAGCGCCCTCAAATTCCTTCTCCAGCGTATTGGCGGAAACCAGGGTCACGCCGTTGACGTCGTCGATCAGCTGAGCGTAGATGTTTGCATTGCTGCGGAACACGTTCAGGCGGGGACGCTCGGGAGTGCCGGAGATCTTGCCACGAACACGGACATGCCGCTTCAGGCGCATTGCGTTCTTATTGATTTTGCTAACCATTTCGGCACACCTCCATTACTTCTTGCCACCGGTCTTACCAACCTTACGGCGGATGACCTCAGTGGAGTACTTGATACCCTTGCCCTTGTAAGGCTCGGGGGGACGCTTGCTGCGGACTTCTGCAGCAAACTGGCCAACGACCTGCTTGTCGATGCCGCTGACGATGATCTTATTGGGAGTGGGGACCTCAACAGTGATGCCGGGGATCTCATCCATGATGACCTCATGGGAGAAGCCCAGACGCATGACCAGCTGATTGCCCTTCTTCTCGGCACGGTAGCCAACACCGTTGACTTCCAGTTCCTTGCTGTAACCCTTCTCCACACCCTCGACCATGTTGCTGATCAGGGTACGGGTCAGGCCGTGCAGGGACTTGTGCAGATGCTCTTCGTCAGGACGCTCGACGGTGAGGACATTGCCCTCGACCTTCAGGATCATATCGGGATGGAGCGTGTGGGTCAGGGTGCCCTTAGGACCCTTAGCGGTGACAACATTGCCCTCGGCAATATCCACCGTAACGTTTGCCGGAATCATCACCGGCTTCTTACCGATTCTAGACATTTCCGAAACCTCCTTACCAGACAAAGGCCAGGACTTCGCCGCCGATGTGCAGCTCACGAGCCTTCTTGTCGGTCATGACGCCCTTGGAAGTGGAGACGATGGCAATGCCCAGGCCCTTCAGGACGCGGGGCAGCTCCTCGGCGCCAGCGTAAACTCTCAGGCCGGGCTTGGAAACGCGGCGCAGGCCGGAAATGACCTGCTGCTTCTTGGCGAGGTACTTGAGAGTGATGTGAATGATGCCCTGGTTGCCGTTGTCCACCAGAGAGTAGGACTTGATGTAGCCCTCCTCCAGCAGGATCTGAGCAATGGCCTTCTTCAGGTTGGAAGCAGGAACATCCACAGTGTCGTGCTTTGCAGAATTCGCATTCCGGATACGGGTCAGCATATCTGCTACGGGATCGGTGATTTGCATGTTAGTTATCCTCCTTTTAGAAGTTACGGGCTTAACCCGTTAAGACACGGGGGTATCCGGGGAATGCGATCCGCAAAACTGCGGACCCATCTTCCCAGGACTTCCCGAGCCTGTTTGACATTTTATTCGACCTTACCTTACCAGCTGGCCTTGCGGACACCGGGAATCTCGCCCTTGTAAGCGAGCTCACGGAAGCAGATACGGCATACGCCGTAATCTCTCAGGTAAGCATGGGGTCTGCCGCAGATCTTGCAGCGGTTGTAGCGGCGGCTGGAAAACTTGGGTTCAGCCTGCTGCTTCAGGATCATAGACTTCTTAGCCATTTTCTACTCCTCCTAAATCAAGCGTGGAAGGGAGCGCCCAGCTGGGTCAGCAGCTCTTTGGCTTCCTCATCGTTGGTGGCGCTGGTGCAGATGCAGATATCCATACCGCGAATCTTGTCCACCTTGTCGTACTCGATCTCAGGGAAAATCAGCTGCTCCTTCAGGCCGAAAGCGTAGTTGCCGCGGCCGTCAAAGGAGTTGGGGTTGATGCCGCGGAAGTCGCGGACACGAGGCAGAGCCACACTGAACAGACGGTCCAGGAACTCATACATCTTGTCGCCGCGCAGAGTAACCTTCACGCCGACAGTTTCGCCCTCACGGAGCTTGAAGTTTGCGACAGACTTACGAGCCTTGCAGGTCACGGGCTTCTGGCCGGTGATAGCAGCGATATCCTTGCAAATAGCCTCGATCTCCTTGGCATTGTTCTTGCTCTCGCCGCAGCCGACGTTCACAATGACCTTCTCCAGCTTGGGGATCTGCATAACGCTCTTGTAGCCGAACTTCTGATTCAGAGCGGGAGCGATCTCAGCAACATATTTTTCTTTCATTCTGCTAGCCATGATTTAACTCTCCTCTCTTAGATTTCGGCGCCGCACTTGCGGCATACGCGAACCTTCTTGCCATCGACCATCTTGTAGCCGACGCGGACGCCCTTGTCGCACTTAGCGCAGTACAGAGCAACCTTGCAGCTGCGGATGGGGGTCTCCTTCTTTACGATGCCACCGGTCTCGCCCTGACGGCGGGGCTTGGTGTGGCAGGTAGCGACGTTGACCTTCTCCACGATGACCTTATTCTCGCTGGGCATAGCCACCAGGACCTTGCCCTTAACGCCCTTGTCCTTACCGGACAGAACGACAACGGTATCATTCTTCTTAATGTTCATTCCTTCGGTTCCCCCTTAGATGACTTCGGGTGCCAGGGAGAGGATCTTCATGTAATCTCTCTCACGCAGCTCACGTGCCACCGGTCCAAAGATACGGGTACCACGAGGATTCTTGTCGTCCTTGATGATGACGGCAGCGTTCTCGTCGAAACGCACATAGCTGCCATCCTCACGACGGACACCCCGCTTGGTACGGACGATAACAGCCTTAACGACCTCGCCCTTCTTCACAGTGCCGCCGGGAGCAGCCTTACGAACGGAAGCAACGATAACATCACCGATGTTGCCGAACTTACGCTTGGAGCCGCCCAGAACACGGATGCAGTGGATTTCCTTAGCGCCGGTGTTGTCGGCAACCTTCAGGTAGCTTTCCTGTTGAATCATAGTTGTCCGACCTCCTTACTTCGCCTTTTCGATAATTCTGATGAGTCTCCATCTCTTGTCCTTGGACAGGGGACGAGTCTCCATGACCTCAACGGTATCGCCGATGCCGCACTCGTTGTTCTCGTCGTGTGCCTTCAGCTTATAGGTCCGCTTCATGGTCTTCTTATACAGAGGATGCTGGACGCTATCCTCAATTGCAACCACAATGGTCTTGTCCATCTTATCGGAGACAACCTGACCAATTCTGGTTTTACGGAAAGCTCTGGTATTTTCAGTCATAAATGCTTACCTCCTCAGACGTTGGTCTCTTTCTCACGAATAATGGTCTTGATGCGGGCAATGTCCTTCTTGACAGCAGCCAACTGCATGGGGTTGTCCAGCTGGTTGGTTGCATGCTGCATACGCAGCATGAACAGATCCTTCTTCAGGTCGTTCAGCTTCTTCTGCAGGTCCTCAACGGACAGGCTGCGAACTTCTTTGATCTGATTTGCCTTCATCATTATTCACCACCAATCTCAGTTTCGACTTCCTTGGTGATGATGCGGGTCTTGATGGGCAGCTTGTGCTGTGCCAGACGCAGAGCCTCGCGGGCGACCTCTTCAGAGACGCCACCGATTTCGAACATCACCTTCTGATTCTTAACGACTGCGACCCAGCCTTCGGGAGCGCCCTTACCGGAACCCATTCGGGAACCCAGGCCCTTCTTGGAATAAGGCTTGTCGGGGAAAATCTTGATCCAGACCTTACCACCACGCTTGGTGTAACGGGTCATGGCGATACGAGCTGCCTCGATCTGATTGCCGGTGATCCAGCCGGGCTCCAGAGCCTGGATGCCGTAATCACCGTAGGAAACCTTGTTACCGCGGGTTGCGGCACCGGTCATACGACCACGCTGTACCTTGCGGTACTTTGCTCTTTTGGGCATCAGCATTAGCGGTTGCCTCCTTCTCTACGGGTATAGGGTCTGTCGCCGCTGCGGCGGTCATGACGGCGGTCGCCGTTACGACGGTCGCGGCGCTCACGGCGCTCACGGGGAGCGGGCTCGGGAGCAGCAGCGCGCAGAGTGGTGTTGAGGACCTCGCCCTTGTAGATCCAGACCTTCACGCCGATGCGGCCATATGTGGTGGCAGCCTCAGCAAAGCCGTACTCGATGTCAGCGCGGATGGTCTGCAGGGGAATGGTGCCCTCGTGATAGGTCTCGCTGCGAGCGATTTCTGCGCCGCCCAGACGGCCGCCGCAGGTAACCTTGATGCCCTTGGCACCCAGACGGGTAGCCTGCTGCATAGCCTTCTTCATAGCACGGCGGAAGGAGATACGCTTCTCCAGCTGCTGTGCAATGTTCTCGGCAACCAGCTGAGCATTCAGGTCGGGGCTGCGAACCTCAACGATGTTCAGGTTCACGCTCTTGCCCAGACGTGCTTCCATATCCTTGCGCAGGTTCTCGATTTCAGCACCAGCCTTACCGATGACCACGCCGGGACGGGAGCAGACGATATTGATCTTGAGCTTGCCGTTGGAGCGCTCGATCTCGATCTTTGCGACGCCTGCGGCATAGAGTCTGTTCTTCAGATACTTACGGATGTTGTAATCTTCGACGACCAGGTCACCGACCTGCTCCTCGCGAGCGTACCAGCGGGAATCCCAGTCCTTGATTACGCCGACCCGCAGTCCATGGGGATTAACTTTCTGTCCCATAGCTACCTCCTGATTAAGCCTTCTCGCTCACACCGATGGTGATGTGAGTGGTTCTCTTCATAATCCGAACGAAACCGCGTCTGGATGCGATTCTGCCGCGCTTCAGCACGGGGCCGGGATTGGCAATCACAGTGGAGACGTACAGGTTATCGGGATTCATGCCGTTGTTGTGCTCAGCGTTAGCCACAGCACTCTTCAGCAGCTTGGCCATGGGCTCACAAGCAGCCTTAGAAGTCTGGCTCAGGTACGCAGCAGCGGTCTTAACGTCCTTGCCCCGGATCATGTCGCAGACGAGCTTCACCTTACGGGGAGACATGCGGACGTACTTTACATGTGCAAATGCTTCCATTCTCGTACCTCCTTACTTGCTGTTAGCGGTCTTGCTGCCAGAGTGGCCCCGGAAGGTCCGGGTGGGAACGAACTCGCCCAGCTTGTGGCCGACCATATCCTCAGTGACATAGACGGGAACATGCTTGCGGCCGTCGTGGACAGCGATGGTGTGACCGACAAAGGAGGGGAAGATGGTGGAAGATCTGGACCAGGTCTTCAGAACCTTCTTTTCACCGGCCTTGTTCAGCTCCTCCACGCGCTTGTACAGCTCAGGAGCTACGAAAGGGCCCTTTTTGATGCTTCTGCTCATTTCATTTCCTCCTTACTTGCTGTTTCTGCGCTTGACGATGAACTTATCAGTGGTGTTCTTCGTCTTACGAGTCTTATAGCCCATAGCAGGCTTGCCCCAGGGAGTAACAGGACCGGAGCGACCGATAGGTGCGCGGCCTTCACCACCACCGTGGGGGTGATCGCAGGGGTTCATGACGGAACCGCGGACGGTAGGACGGATACCCATGTGACGGGTACGGCCGGCCTTACCGATGTGGACGTTCTCGTGGTCCAGGTTGCCCACCTGACCAATGCAGGCAGTGCAGTTGAGACGCACATAACGAACCTCGCCGGAGGGCAGACGGATCTGAGCCAGCTCGCCTTCCTTAGCCATCAGCTGTGCAGCGGTGCCAGCGGAACGAACCAGCTGTGCGCCGTGACCAGGCTGCAGCTCCACATTGTGGATCACAGTACCAACAGGAATGTTGGCGATGGGCAGGCAGTTGCCGGGCTTGATATCAGCAGTCGTAGAGGAGATGACCTTGTCACCGGCCTTCAGGCCGTAGGGAGCCAGAATGTAGCTCAGGGTGCCATCCTCATACTTGATAAGAGCGATGAAAGCGGACCGGTTGGGGTCGTACTCGATGCGCTCGACAGTTGCAAACATATCAGTCTTCTGACGCTTGAAGTCGATCACACGGTACTTACGCTTGTTGCCGCCGCCGCGATGACGGACGGTGATGTGACCATAGCTGTTGCGACCTGCATTCTTCTTGAGGGTCTCAACCAGGCTACGCTCAGGTTTTGCCTTCTTATCCACACCGTCGAAAGCGGAAACAGTCATGTTTCTACGGGACGGGGTGTAAGGCTTGAAAGTATTAATAGCCATTTGCGTTTCTCTCCTTTATTGAGATTGGTTTAGACCATACCCTCGAACAGCTCGATGGTCTTGGAGTCGGCAGTCAGGGTGACGATTGCCTTCTTGTACTCAGCACGCTTGCCGGCAGGATAAGCACCGGTGCGCTTGACTTTGCCCTGCATACGGATGGTGTTGACCTTAGCGACCTTAACACCGAAGACAGTCTCAACAGCCTGCTTGATCTCGGTCTTGTTAGCGTCAACGTCCACCATGAAGACATACTTCTTATCAGCGACAGCCTCCATGGACTGCTCGGTGATAACGGGTCTTCTCACGATATCATAAACGTTCTTCATTATGCGAATACCTCCTCGATCTTCCGGAGAGCTGCCTGATCGACAACCAGCTTGTTAGCATTCACAACGTCGTAAACGTTCAGCAGGTTAGCGAAGGTGACCTCGCAGCCGGGGATGTTGCGGCCGGACTTAACAACATTTGCGTTAGCCTCAGCGGTAACAACCAGGGTCTTGGTGTCGCAGCCGACTGCCTTCAGGAATGCTGCAAACTCCTTGGTCTTGGGAGCGTCCATCTTGATGGCGTCGATGACGACGATGGAAGCCTCGGAAGCCTTTGCGCTCAGAACGCTCTTGAGAGCCAGGCGCTTAGCCTTCTTATTCAGGGTGTAGCTGTAATCGCGGGGCTTGGGAGCGAACACGATACCGCCGTGGGTCCACTGAGGAGCGCGGGTGCTGCCCTGACGAGCACGGCCGGTGCCCTTCTGAGCCCAGGGCTTACGGCCGCCGCCGGCGACCTCAGCGCGGGTCAGTGCAGACTGAGTGCCCTGACGAGTATTGGCCAGATGATTCTTGACTGCGTCATGGACGACAGCCTCGTTGGGAGTTACGCCGAACACAGCTTCGGAGAGCTCGATCTCGCCAACCTGCTTGCCGGACATATCATAAACATTAGTCTTAAGCATGATTTAAGATCTCCTTTCCTTAGCCTCTTGCGGAAGCCTTCTGGGGGTTTCTGCCGGAAGCCTTCTGCGGGTTCTTGCTGATGCTTGCTGCTGCGCTCTTGACCTTGTTGTTCTTAACAGTGTTGCGGATGTAAACCAGGCCGCCCTTGGGGCCGGGGATCGCGCCGCGAACAACGATCATGTTGAGCTCTGCATCAACCTTAACGACATCCAGGTTCTCGATGGTGACCTGAACATTACCCATCTGACCTGCGCCGATCTTACCGGGGAAGATCCGGGACTGATGGGAAGAAGCACCCATGGAACCAGCATGACGATGGACAGGGCCGCCGCCGTGAGTCATGTCGATGCGGTGTGCACCGTGGCGCTTGATAACGCCCTGATAGCCATGGCCCTTGCTGATGCCGGTGACATCGATCTTGTCGCCAGCTGCGAAGGTGTCAGCCTTGACCTCGTCGCCAACGTTCATGTTAGCAGCGCCGTCGAGCTTGAACTCCTTCAGGTACTTCTTGGGGGCAACGCCAGCCTTCTTCAGGTGGCCTGCCTCGGGCTTGCTGAGCCGAGCTTCCTTAACGTCGCCGTAGCCCAGCTGGACGGCGGTGTAGCCGTCGGTCTCGACAGTCTTCTTCTGAGTGACAACGCAGGGGCCTGCTTCCACAACGGTAACAGGGATGACCTTGCCGCTCTCATCGAAGATCTGGGTCATGCCCACTTTTTTGCCGATGATTGCTTTCTGCATTTTGGTTTTCTCCTTTAATTAGGTTATTGGTTGACAGACTGCGTTGGGAACAGCCGCCAACATGACCCGTCCGCCCGATGCCAGACAGTGCGGGCAGCCGTGATTCCTTATAGAATGTAAGGAATTACAGCTTTATCTCTATCTCAACGCCGGCGGGCAGATCCAGGCTCATCAGAGCCTCGACGGTCTTCTGGCCGGGGTTGAGGATATCGATCAGTCTCTTGTGGGTTCTGCGCTCAAACTGCTCACGGCTGTCCTTGTTGACATGGACAGAGCGAAGGATGGTGACAACCTCCTTCTTGGTGGGCAGGGGGATGGGGCCGGAAACCTGTGCGCCGTTGCGCTTTGCGGTCTCCACGATCTTTGCAGCGCTGGAGTCGATCAGCTGGTGATCATAAGCCTTCAGCCGGATGCGGATCATTTGCTGGTTTGCCATGTTTGTTTTCCTCCTTGAGTAACGTACTCAGTTTTCAATTGGCTGGGTACGGTCGAACTACTGTTGTCCGCGCCGCCGTGCGTATCATTCTAAGCCATGAAAAATGGCCGACCGAGGCCGACCCATTCCTCCTAGGCGCAGCGATATACGCAAGCGCTTACAGAAGCAGTTCAGCCGCCCGATGACCGGACATACTCCGCAGAAGTTACCGTCTTTCGACGCAATCTCCTGCATCATCGCAGTGCACACGGAGCTTTCCCACGCGTGCCTCATAATAGTATCATTCCTCCTTCAATTTGTCAAGCACTTTTTCGGAATAAATAACAAAATTTCCTATTTAATTTCGTTCATTCTGCGGTGTATCTTTTTCATCATTGTCTTTTGCTTTTTCCCCGAAAAACCGTCCTCCTCCCCTCTCCTCATATCCGTAAGGCCCCTCCCCGAAGGAACCGTCAAAAGCTTAAAAAGCTCCCATCCATAGCAGATAGGAGCTTTTCGCATTTACTTCAATTCCCAGGTTTTTACCTGGCTGGCCTTCTCGTACAGCCGCAGATAGCTTTCATAGCGTGTCTTCCCGATCTTCCCCTCTTCGCAGGCCTGCCGCACTGCACAGCCCGGTTCCTTTCTATGGGTACAGTTGCGGAATTGGCAGCTTCCGATATAGGGAGCCAGATCCGGGAAGGCATACTGGAGATTTTCCTTCAGGATCACCTCCATCTGGTCCGTGTCAAAGGAGGAAAATCCCGGAGTATCCGCCACATAGGTGTCCTCCCCCAGACTGTACAGCTGGACATGGCGGGTAGTATGCCGTCCGCGGCCCAGCTTTTCGGAGACTTCTCCCGTAGGAAGAGACAGCTCCGGGCAGAGCCGATTGAGGATGCTGCTCTTGCCCACACCGGAATTTCCCGTGAAGGCCGTGAGCTTTCCTTTGAGAAGCTCTCGAAGCTCCTCAACGCCCTCCCCTGTCTCGGCACTGGTGCACAGCACCGGAAAGCCGGCATCGCCATAGATCCGAACCAGGTCCAGGGCCGGGTCCAGATCACATTTATTGACGCACAGGTAAACCGGAACTCCCTGGTTACCGGCAATCGCCGCCACCCGGTCAATGAGGAACGGCTCCGTCACCGGGTTTACGTTGGCAGCAAAGATGACCAATGCATCGATATTCGCCACCGCCGGGCGGACGAAGCTGTTCCTTCTGGGCAGGAGCCTATCCACCATGCCCTTGCCTCGCTCCACGGATATCTCTACAAGATCACCGGTCAGCGGGCTGTTTCCCCCTTTCCGGAGGATGCCCCGGCCCCGGCAGGTGATCACTCCGTCGGAGGTCTGCACATCATAAAAGCCGCTGAGGGAGCGGATAATACGGCCTTTTGTTTTCTCAGTCATTATCCCCAAACATCACTTTCTGATTTTGATAGTGTTCTCCGTCGATGAGGAGCTCAAAAACCTGGGTCCCGGTTCCGGTAAGCTCCACCGTCAGCTCGGTCTGCCCGGCGGGAATGGTGATGGATTCGATCACTTCTTTCCCGTCCTGGAAAATACTGAGGACGAAGCTCTCCTGCTTGACAGGCAGTGTAAACGTTACTTTGGTGGAGGCGGTTTCTGTCTGCCCCCGGGAGATTTCCAGGGTAATGGGATAATCCGCAGGGATCTCCTTCCCCTCCGGCACCGACTGGTTCACTACACGGCCGATCTGCCGCTTGCTGGATACCTCTATAATGGAGAATTTCTCAAATCCCGCCTTCCGAAGCTCCTGGATGGCAACCTCTCTGCTGAATCCCACCACCTGAATCATGGGGATGGTCTCCACGTCCTCTTTCACAGGGCCTTTGGAAATTTCCAGACCGATCTCCGTGGTCACGTCCAATTCCTTATACTTTGGCTCCGACTGGTAGATCACCGTTCCCTGGGGCTTGTCGCTATCCACCTCCCGGCAGATAATATTCTTAAAGCCTGCCGCATCCAGAGCCGCTTCTGCCTCTTCTCTGGCAAGTCCCATCAGGTCCGGCATTTTCTTCACGATCACCTTGGGACCGGTACTCACCCAGAGGCTTACCGTCTGACCTTCATTCAAAGGCGCACCTGCTTCTGGTTTGGTGCGGATCACCTGTCCGGCTTCAAATTCATCACTGGGATCATAGCGGACCAGCGGGACAAAGCCCTGTCCCTGAAGCAGTGCCTGGGCCTGGGCAATATCCACATCCACCAGGTTATCCATTACTTTGTTTTCCGGCTCCTTACCCATGCTCACAGTGAGCCAAAGCTCCGTGCCCTTCACCACCTGATTGCCTCCGGCGGGTTCCTGCCGGATGATCTGTCCATTTTGGAAGGTCTCGTGATACTGCTTGGGCTGTAGTCGGATCACGAAATCATCATACCGTTCCACAAAGCTCTCATCATAGACCTGACCAATCAGGAAGGGGACATCCACCAGATCCTTTCCCTGATTGAGCAGGGCCCCGTTAAACAGCGCCATCAAAAACATACCTAAGGCGACCACTGCCACGGCACTGCACACCACCACCGCAATGGTAGCGATACGGGAGTGCTTCTGGGCTTTTCTCTGCTTTTCCGCTTTCTGCCGCTGCTGGGTGCTGCGGACCGGGTCCACCGGCTGTCTTTTCACCGGCCTGCGGGGGGGCGCTGTCCGGGGATCTGCCGAATATAGGGTTTCCGAATAACCGGCAGCTGCCGCCGAATACATCCGATGATTACGGTCCACGGAATTCATTGCTGTACCGCTCACGGGAATGGCCCGGGTGGCATCGTCACTGACGCTGCTGTGATAGTCAAAGACGATATCGGGATTCTGCCGGAACTCCTCCATATCCCGGATCATTTCTCCGGCGGAGGTATAGCGGTCATTCACATCCAGGGCCATGGCCTTCATGATGATCTGTTCCATACCCCGGGGAATGTTGGGGTTCAAAATGGAGGGCCGGACAGCGCCGCCGTTGATATGCTGGATGGCCACCGACACCGGGGATTCTCCGTCGTAGGGCGGCCGCCCGGTCATCATCTCGTACATGACCACACCCAGGGAATAGATATCACTGCGATTATCCGTGTAACCGCCCTTGGCCTGTTCCGGGGAGATGTAGTGAACGGAGCCCAGTGCCTCCTTGGTCAGGGTGTTGCTCTTACTCATGACCCGGGCAATGCCGAAGTCCATGACTTTTACGGAGCCGTTCTTCAGTACCATTACATTATGGGGCTTGATGTCCCGGTGTACAATGCCCCGGCTGTGGGCGTGTTCCAGCCCCTGGGCGATCTGCATGGCAAAATGCAGTGTTTCCTTCCAGTTGAGCACACCTTTGATCTGCATATACTGCTTGAGGGAAATGCCGTCAATGAGCTCCATAACGATAAAGTTACAGTTATAGGAAGAAGAGACGTCGTACACCTGTACGATATTGGGATGGCTCAGCATGGCCACAGCCTCGCCCTCCGCCCGGAAGCGGCGGCGAAACTCCTCATCTCCCGAAAATTCATCTTTTAATATCTTAATTGCTACCAATCTGTTCAGGCGATGGCAGCGTGCTTTATATACGACCGCCATTCCACCGGTGCCGATGACCTCTAGGATCTCGTACCGATTGTCCAGCAATCGTCCAATATATTGATCCATATTGAAAAGAATGCCCCTTTCGCACAACGAACTAAATCAGTACCAAAACGCTGGTCACATTGTCGGGCGCGCCCCGGCTTTTTGCGATATCCAGCAGCCGCTTACAGCAGCGGCGCTTATTGACACCGTGGACCACTTCAAACAGAATCTCCTGGTCGTCCAGAATGTTGCTGAGTCCATCGGAGCACAGCAGCAGAAATTCTCCTTTTTCCACTTTGCAGTGGAAAATATCACTGAGGACCATCGGCTCTGTGCCAACGGCCCGGGTTATGAAATTCTTACCGGGATAGGTCTTCGCCACCTCCGGGGTCAGCTCTCCCCGATCCACCATCATCTGAACCAGGCTGTGGTCCCGGGTGATCTGGCGGATACCGCTGTGGGCAATGCCATAAGCGCGGCTGTCCCCAACGTTGATGACCGTAACCGTGGAACCGCTGATCAGCATGGCAACCAGGGTGGTTCCCATACCGTCAAATTCTTCAAACTGCTTTGCCTGGTCGTAAACCGTGAAATTAGCAAGCTTCACTGCGCTGCTGAGGATCTGGTCGATCTTATCCTGCGCCATATTGGGTGTCCAGCAGCGGCGGATCTCCTGGCAGAATACATCCACCGCCAGAGAGCTTGCGATATTACCGGATTTGGCCCCGCCCATGCCGTCGCACACCACACAGAGCATATTGTCTCTGTCCAGCCGTTCGATCTGATAGGCATCCTGATTCTGTTTGCGAACACAGCCTACATCTGTAAGTCCCCAGCACTGCACGAGCCTTGCCTCCTCCCGAAAATCATTTCTGTTCCTGTGTGTACTTCCGGCGCAGCTGACCGCAGGAAGCGTCGATATCGCCGCCTAAGGTTCTGCGCACCGTAGCCGGAACGCCCCCATCCTCCAGGGTTTTCTGGAACCGTGCCACCGCCGCCTTGGAGCTGGGCTTCAAGGGGCTCTCCTCCACATGGTTCAGAGGAATGAGATTGAAGTGCGCCGGCAGGCCCTTGAGCCGCCGCAGAAGCTCCCTGGCATCTGCCTCGGAGTCATTGACCCCGTCGATCATGGCATACTCAAAGGAGATGCGCCGGGATGTCTCCGCATAATACCGGCGGCAGGCATCCATCAGCTCCTGAGTGGGATACGCCTTGTTCACGGGCATGATCTTGTTTCGTGTCTCGTCGTTGGGGGCGTGCAGAGACACAGAGAGGGTCAGCTGCAATTTCCGCTTGGCCAGCTCGTCGATCTTCGGCACCAGGCCGCAGGTGGACAGGCTGATGTGGCGCATGGAGATATTCATACCCTTGGGGCTGTTCACCAGCTCCAAAAAGCGCATTACATTGTCGAAGTTGTCCAGGGGCTCGCCGATACCCATGAGCACAATATGGGAGACAGGCAGGCCGGAATCCACCTGAGTAAAGAGCACCTGATCCAGCATCTCAAAGGGCTCCAGCCGCCGGACCAGACCGCCCAGGGTAGACGCGCAGAAGGCACAGCCCATCCGGCAGCCCACTTCCGTGGAGATGCAGACGGTGTTGCCGTAGTGATAGCGCATGAGCACCGTCTCCACGCAGTTGCCGTCGGACAGCTGCCAGAGATATTTAATGGTTCCGTCCCGCTGGGATTCCTGCTTGCGCACCACCTGGGGTGCGTGGATGGGATACTTCTCCGCCAGCTGATCCCGCAGGGCCTTGGGGAGGTTGGTCATCTCCTCATAGGAACGAACGCCCTTATGTAACCAGGTGTAGACCTGTCCTGCCCGGAAGCCGGGCTGGCCCATGTCTTTGAGCACCTGGGTGAGTTCCTCGATTGTCAGGGATTTGAGATTCATGATTTCCTCCGCAGACGACTGATAAAGAAGCCGTCGGTGTCATATTCGCCGGGGATCAGCGTGAGCATCCCGGTTTCATTCTTGGGAAATACCCCAGGCAGGGGCAGGGGCTCCAGGGTGAAATCCCCCCGGGATTCCAGAAACGCCTGAACCACTTCTTCATTCTCCCGCTTCAGCACCGTACAGGTGGAATAGAGAAGCAGGCCGCCGGGCCGCACATAGTCCGCCTGGTTTTTGAGGATCGCCAGCTGTAAGGCAGGCAGGTCCTCCATCTCCGCCGGGTCCTTGTAGCGGATATCCGGCTTCTTGCGGATAATGCCGTAACCGGAACAGGGAACGTCTGCGATGACCACGTCCATGGCATCCTTCCAATCCGCCACCGGCTCGGCAGCACTCTGGAGCCGGGGGGTGATGTTGGCAAGCCCCAGCCGGGCCGCGCCGTTTTCGATCAGCCCGGTCTTGTGGGGGTGAATGTCACAGGAGGTGATGGTTCCCCGCCCCCCCATGGCGATGGATGCGGCAAAGCTCTTGCCTCCGGGGGCAGAGCAGCAGTCCAGAAGCCGAATATCCCCATTCCCGGGAAGCTCTGCACACAGAACGCTGAGCTTGGCTGCCGGGTCCTGAACATAGAACAGGCCCTGCCGGAAGCTCTCCAGATGCTCGAGACTTCCGGTGCCGGAGAGGATCAGGCAGTCCGGCATCCAGGGATGGGGCTGGGCACTGACCTGCTCCGTTGCCAGACGCTCCGCCAGAGCCTCTGTGGTGATTTTCAGAGTATTCACCTGCACCGTCATATCCGGTGCCTGGTTGTCCGCAATGAGCATGGGCTCCAGCTTCCCCTTGGGCAGGGAGGCTTTCAGCAGAGAGATCAGTGCTTCCGGGTGGCTGTAGCGGTCCGCATAGGACACCGGCTCCCGGAGCTGACCTTTCTGCCGCACGGCGTTTCGGAGCACGCCGTTTACCAGCCCCTTGGCAGAGGACTGCCTGGGGCAGTATTTTTTCACCAATGCCACAGACTCATTGACTGCGGCGCTCTCGGGAATTTTGTCCATCTCATAGAGCTGGTACAGCCCCAGGTGGAGGATATCCCGAACGGCCGGGTGAAGATTTTTGAGTTTTCCCGTCAGCAGCTGCTTGAGATAGAAATCCAGCTTGCTGCGGTTTTGCAGGACGCCATAGCACAGTCGGGTGGCCAGAGCACCGTCCCGGGGGTCCAGATGATCCCGGGCAATGTACTCTTTCAGCACCGCATTGGGCCAGGCACCGTTTTTCCGGCAGGCGATCAGCGCATTCAGCGCTGTTTCCCGAGCGCCCACCCGTTATCTCTCCAGAGGATGGCCCCGGAAGTAATCCGGCGCAGCCATCCGCTTGCCGCCCTCCGCCTGGAGGGAAGTCACTTCCACGGCACCCTCGCCGCAGGCGATCTTCAGGCCCGTCTTGGTGAGGCCCAGGATCTCACCGGGCTTGCCGGAGCCCTCTGTCAGCCGGGTCTCATGGACCTTGAACTTCTTACCCTGGAGCTCCATGACGGCAACAGGCCAGGGGTGCAGGCCCCGCACTTGGTTGTGAACCTGCTGTGCGGTCTTTGTCCAGTCGATGGGGGCCATAGTCTTATCCAGCATGGGGGCGAAGGTGACCTTCTCCTCATCCTGCACCGTGGATTCCACGGGACCTTCTGCCAGTCTTCCCAGGGTCTTGCTGAGAAGTCCTGCGCCCAGCACTGCCAGACGATCCAGCAGTTCTCCGGCGGTTTCATTCTCCCCAATGGGGGTTTTTGCCGTGTCAATGATGTTGCCTGCATCCATCTTCCGGATCAGATACATGGCGGTGACACCGGTCTCCTTGAGGCCGTCCAGCACGGCCCACTGATAGGGGGCAGAGCCACGGTAGGCAGGCAGCAGGCTTGCATGGATGTTGATGCAGCCCAGGGTGGGCACATCCAGCACCTTCTGGGGCAGCAGCTGTCCGTAGGCCACAACGGCGCAGACATCGGGCTTCAGGGCCCGCAGTTCCTCCACCGCTGCATCGTCCCGGAAGGATTCCGGCTGGAACACCGGGATGCTGTGGCGCACAGCCACTTCTTTCACCGGGGAGAAGACCATCTTCATGCCCCGGCCCTTGGGACGGTCGGGCTGGGTATAGACACCCACCACATCAAAGCCGTCGTCCAGGATCTTTGTCAGACAGGTCGCCGCAATATCCGGCGTACCCATAAATACAACTCGCAAGCTCATTCCCCTTCCAGCTCTTCTTCCGTCAGGAAGCGCTCCATCACTTCGGTGTACACAATGCCGTCCAGGTGGTCCAGCTCATGGCAGAAGCACCGGGCGATCAGCTCTTCGCCTTCAGCCTCGAACCAGTTGCCATCCCGGTCCTGAGCACGGACCTTTGCCCAATAGGGACGCTTCACAAGGCCGTATCTGCCGGGGACACTGAGGCAGCCTTCGGGACCTTCCTGCTCGCCGTCGGTTTCCAGCAGGGTGGGATTCACCAGCTCCAGGATCTCCTCGCCGGTGTCCACAATGACCGCCCGGCGGAGAATGCCCACCTGGGGTGCTGCCAGGCCCACGCCGTTGGCATCCAGCAGGGTCTCCTGCATATCGTCCAGCAGCTTGTGCAGCTTCTGGTCAAACTTCTCCACCGGCTTGCAGACCTTGTGCAGTGCCGGTTCCTTATCCGTCAAAATCTTACGCATTGCCATGATATAAGCCCTCTTTCTGTTATCCGTCAAAACCGTTTACATCGAGAAATGCCGATACCCCCCGGTTCGCCTTGTCCTTGCTGAATTCCCGTAGGAGATGAGCAAGAAGCTGACGCAGTGGTTTTGTCATGGTGCACTGCAAGGTCAGGCGGTAGCGGAAATGATAATTGATCTTAGGTACGGGACAGGGTGCCGGCCCCAGAACGATACACCGCTCGTTTGCATAGGCAGGCATCCTCATGCAGGTGTTGAGACTGTCCCGAAATTTTGCACTGCCCCGGAGCACTGCGGTCTCCTCCTCGCCGGAGAAGGTCACCACAGCCTGATCCCCGAAGGGCGGCAGGGCCTGCACTCTGCGCAGACCGATTTCCAAATTGTAGAATCCCTCATAGTCCTGCCGGGCTGCCAGCTGAATGATCTGGTGCTCGGGGACCAGGGTCTGGATAATGGCCCGCCCGGGGTGATCTCCCCGTCCGGCCCGGCCCACCACCTGGGTGAGCATATTGAAGGTGGTCTCCCCGGCATGGTAGCCGCCGGTATAGAGGCTGAGATCCGCATCCAGAACACCCACCAGGGTCACATTGGGCAGGTTCAGGCCCTTGGCAACCATCTGGGTTCCCAGAAGCACGGGAATATTCTCTTTCTGAAAGTGTTCCAGGATCTTCTCGTGGGTATTCACCGCGTTCACGGTGTCGGCATCCATGCGGTCGATCTCCATCTCCGGGAATAGACTTCTGAGCTCCAGTTCCACCTTCTGCGTGCCGGTGCCCATGGTCTTTAAGGGGCCGCCGCACTTGGGGCATCGCTCCGGGACCGGCTGGGAATAGCCGCAGTAATGGCACATGAGCCGCCGATTGGCGCTGTGATAGGTCAGCCGCACGCTGCACCGGGGACATTCCGGAATCTGGCGGCAATCCACGCACACCAGGGCACGGCTGTTGCCCCGGCGGTTCAGCAGCAGCACCGTCTGCTGCCCCTTTTTCAGGTTGTCGTAAATGGCTTCCCGCAGGGGAGCGCTGAGAGAAAGGTCGTTTCCCATTTTCAGCTCCTGCTGCATATCCACGATTTCCACTTTGGGAAGGGGCTTCCCATTATAACGCTGGGTCAATCGATACAGCTGATAGTCTCCGGACTTTGCCCGGTACATCGTCTCCACAGAGGGCGTAGCAGAACCCAGCAGCACCAGTGCCTGTTCCTTCGCCCCCCGCCAGATCGCCACTTCTCTGGCACTGTAGCGGGGGCTGTTTTCTGATTTATAGGAATGCTCCTGTTCCTCATCCAGAACGATCAGGCCGGGATGAAGGCACGGGGCAAACACCGCCGAGCGGGTCCCCACCACCACACCTGCCTCACCGTTTCGGATACGCTTCCATTGGTCATACCGTTCCGCTGCCCCCAGGCTGCTGTGAAGTACGGCAACCTGATTCCCGAAATAAGCCGCCAGAAGTCCCAACAGCTGGGGGGTCAGCGCAATTTCCGGCACCAACAGCATGGCGCTTTTTCCGGCATCCAGACATTTCTGAATGAGCTGGATATAAACCGAGGTTTTTCCCGCACCGGTGACACCGTATAGAAGTGCCACCCCAGGGTGTTCCCGGTCCATCTGCCGGGCAAGGCCGTCATAGCAGTCCTGCTGCTGGACATTGAGGTTCAGCGGCCCCTCCAGCTTTGCCGGTGTGATCTCCCGGCAGCGCAGCACCGGGCGTTCACTGAGGGTCACATACCCCAGCTTTTCCAGCCGATTCACGGTCGCCGCAGATGCCCCGGTAAAGTAGCACAGCTCCTTCACCGAAACACTGCCCAGACTGCACAGCTGTTCCAGCACCGCCTTCTGCATAGCCGCAGACTTGGGACGGTGGGAGGCAAACGCCATGGCCTCCTCCGGAGAAGCTGCCAGGGTCGCCACCTTCTCGGTTTTATCCGAGGTGCGTCGGAGAAACTCCGTCTCCGCCGTGAGCCATTTTTTCTTCACCAGATAGGAAAGGGTATCGGAAAGCACCTCTTCATCGCTTTGAAATTCCCGAAGCGCCGGCTCCTCTGCCCTGCCGCCCAGGTCCTCCAATAGGGTCAGAAGCTCTTTTGCATAGGGCTTGCGGATGGCGGCATCCTTCCAGGACCGATCCTCGGTGAGCACATAGCTTGCCTGGGTCTTAAACCACAGTCCCGCCGGAAGCATGGCCCGCACCGCATCATAAAAGGTGCAGAAATACCGCTCCCGCAGGAAAGCGGCCAGTCGGAGCTGGGTCATCGTCAGCAGCGGCTCCGAATCCAGGCATCGGTCCACTGCCTTGAGCTTCTGTTCCTCTCCCTCTCCCACCGAGAGCACAATACCCTCCGTGCGGCGGTTAGAACGGCCAAAGGGCAGCTGCACCCGCTGCCCCGGCTGTAATTCCATTTTCGAGGGAATGCGATAGGAATAGGGCTTATCAATGGCAAAGGTAGCTGCCGAAACAGCGATCTGTGCAATCATGAAAGCCCCTCCCTCCAGTATCTCAGTTCTTGTACTCGTCCTTGACCGTGCCGCTCAGTTCGCCGTCAGCGACCTCCCAGATCGCCAGGGTCACAGGCTTCTCAGGCAGCTCCTCGTGAAACTCCTCAGCCTCAGCAGCGATCTGGCGAGCCCGATGGGCCACCACATTCACCAGCAGATAGCGGCTATCCACATTCTCCAACAGTTCAGAAACGGGGGGGTACAGCATATTTCATTCCTCCATGCTTAGTTTGCCTCACGGGCAATGATATTCAAAATTTCATCGGCGCAGCGCTGGGCCACGTCGTTGGTAACCACATAGTCATACCAGGTGCGCTGCTCCATTTCCCAGGAAGCCCGCTCCAGGCGCATTTTCATCTGCTCTTCCGAAGTATCTCCGCGGCCCCGCAGTCGGCTTTCCAGTTCCTCTACAGAGGGGGGCATAATGAAGATCAGCACCGCATCCGGGGCAGATTCCTTCACGGCCTTTGCGCCGTTGGGCTCAATATCCAGCAGCACGTGGCCCCGGGTGAGCTTGTCCTCCATCTGGTCCTTGGGGGTGCCGTAAAAATTGGCGGCGTGGTTGTCATACTCCAGAAATGCCTTCTCAGCAATCATCTCCTGAAAGCGTTCCCGGGTGACAAAGTAATACTCCCGGCCATCCACTTCTCCGGGTCTCGGTGCTCTGGTGGTTGCAGAAACGGAGAAAGAAAGATCCTCCCGCCCCTTCATCACAAGAGACAGCACCGTTCCCTTTCCCACGCCGGAAGCACCGGAGATCACAAACAGTTTTCCCTTGTTCATGACTCGTCCTCCTCTATTTTCTCTTCCTGCTTATCCATCCACCGGGCATAGATACTCTCTGTGGGGATAGCCGAAAGGATCACATGATCGGTATCCATCAGCAGCACAGCCTTGGTCTTTCGACCGTAGGAAGCATCGATGAGCATTCCCCGCTCCCGGGCCTCCTGGATCACACGCTTAATGGGTGCAGACTCCGGGGCCACCACGGCGAGCAGCCGATTGGCTGCCACCATGCTGCCAAATCCAATATTGATGAGCTTCATGAATGGCTCCTTACTCAATATTCTGAGTTTGCTCGCGGATTTTTTCCAGCTCTGCCTTGATATCCACAACGATCCGAGCCAGCCGGACATCGGAGCACTTGGAGCCGATGGTATTGGACTCCCGGTTCATCTCCTGTAACAGAAAATCCAGCTTTCTGCCTACGGCACCGCCGTTTTCCAGCATGGTGTCCATCTGATTCAGATGGCTGCGCAGACGGACGGTCTCCTCGTCCACTGCCACCTTGTCGGCAAAAATAGCAGCCTCGGTGAGGATGCGGCTCTC
>SAMEA104404103__coassemble_222_pt1 | contig 44329 bp, 43 predicted proteins | sample SAMEA104404103__metabat2_low_PE_041 | metagenome-assembled genome bin SAMEA104404103 (sample SAMEA104404103) | Balaenoptera acutorostrata | reverse complement strand
AAGGCAAGCGCGTCGGCGTTCTGGATGCGGATATCACCGGTCCTTCCGCCCCTACCGCCTTCGGTGTCAACGAATGCCAGGGGGCCAATGAGGATGGCCTCTATCCTGCACTGACCCAGACCGGTATCCAGGTGATGTCCATCAACCTGCTGCTTGACAACCCCGATGATCCCGTCGTCTGGCGTGGCCCGGTGCTGGCCGGTGCTGTGAAGCAGTTCTGGACCGATGTGATCTGGGAAGATGTGGACTATATGTTTGTAGATATGCCTCCCGGAACCGGCGATGTTCCCCTCACTGTGTTCCAGAGCCTGCCGGTTGACGGCATTGTCATTGTCACCAGCCCGCAGGATCTGGTATCCATGATCGTTACCAAGGCTGTAAAAATGGCCAACATGATGAAGATCCCCGTGCTGGGCTTCGTGGAGAACTATTCCTACCTCCAGTGCCCCGACTGCGGCAAGAAGATCCAGGTCTTCGGTGAGAGCCATCTGGACGAGATTGCAGAGCAGTACAACCTGCCTGTTCTGGCCCGCCTGCCCATCGATCCCAATGTAGCTGCTTGTTACGACGGCGGCAAGATGGAGACCGTTAATACCGATGCTGTGGCTGGTGTTATCGATGCCATTAAAAAGGCAAACTAAAGAATAGATTTTGTGAGTTTCAGAACTGCCGCAGTCCCACAGGGATCTGCGGCAGTTTTCTGCTTCCATAGATATCCCAATATTTCCACCAAATAGAAATTTCACGGTGGGGACGAAGTAAGCCCCCAGGGAGGAGACGCACCATTTCTGGTCGTAGAAGAGATGCGTGCTTTCTGAAAATGGAAAGGAAGGTAGTTGTGTCTGTTTTTTCTGCGCTATACCAGCTGCTGATCGGTCCGCTGGAACTATTGTTTGAAGTGATTTTCTCTGTGGTCAACGGATTAGTGTACAATCCGGGCTTTGCCATCCTTTTTCTCAGCCTGGCCATGAATTTCCTGGTGCTGCCCCTCTATCAGCGGGCGGATGCCATGCAGGAGGAGCAGCGGCGGACAGAGGAAAAGCTGCATCCCTGGACGAGACATATCAAAAAGACGTTTCATGGCGACGAGCGGTATATGATCCTACAGACCTACTACCGCCAGAACCACTATAAGCCCACCGATGCACTGAAAGGCACCACCTCGCTGCTGCTGGAGATCCCTTTCTTTATGGCAGCCTATAACTTCCTGTCGGACCTTCGGATGTTGAGCGGGATCTCCTTCGGCCCCATTGCCGACCTGGGTGCCCCGGATGCCATGCTGGTGATTGCGGGGATCAGCATCAATGTGCTTCCCATTGCCATGACGGCGATCAACATTCTTTCCGGTGCTATTTATACCAAGGGAATGGCCCTGAGAAGCAAAATCCAGCTTTATGGCATGGCATTGATTTTTCTGGTGCTGCTCTACGATTCTCCCTCGGGGCTGGTATTCTACTGGACCCTCAACAATCTGTTTTCCCTCTGCAAGAATATTTTTATGAAGCTGAAAAATCCCAGGAAGGTTCTGGGTTTCCTGCTTTCCGGTGTTGGCCTTTTGGGCCTGGGCTGTGTCCTGTTCATCCATCCCATGGCGGGACGGCGGGCACAGGTCATGGCTGTTGCGGCGCTGCTGTGCCTCCAGCTGCCTCTGGCGGCGGTCTGTATTTCGGAGCACCGGAAACATCGGGAGGATCTCCAAATCACCGGAAAGGACTATACAGGCTTTTTCCTGGGATGCGCATTTCTTACCGTTCTGACGGGCCTTCTCATTCCCTCCGGCGTGATCAAAACCTCTCCTGAGGAGTTTGTTCGCAGTGCGATAGCGGGCAATCCGCTTCAGTATGTGGGAAGCGCTCTGCTGCTGGCTGCGGGCACATTTCTGTTGTGGTTTGGGATCTTCTATCTGCTGGCTAGTCCCGGCGGAAAGAAGGTCATGGGCCTTACAGTATGGATCTGCTCCGGTGTGGCACTGGTGGACTATATGTTCTTCGGTACGAACTACGGCAATCTGTCCTTCACCCTCAAATACGACGTGTTCCCGGTGTTTTCTGCCAAGGCCCAGCTCATAAATCTGCTGGTGATCCTTGCGGTTTCGGCAGTGCTGTATGTGATTTGGCAGAAACGGGCCCAGTTTGCCCGGGCCGTCTATATGACGGCGGGCCTCGCCCTGGTGCTGATGTCCTTCTATAATCTCTATTCTGCCAACTCGGTTCTGTCCGAACTGACAGCCAGCGGGGAGAGCTTCGAAGAAGAGGAGCCCAGCCTCCCCCTCAGCAAAAACGGGAAAAACGTGGTTGTCCTCATGCTGGACCGTGCCATTTCTTCCTACATCCCCTATCTCTTCCAGGAGAACCCGGTGCTTCAGGAACAGTTTGCCGGATTTACCTATTATCCCAATACCATTTCCTTTGGCCCGTGCACCAATATCGGCATTCCGGCGCTCTTCGGCGGCTATGAATACACCCCGGAGGAAATGAACCGCCGGGATCAGGAGCTGCTGGTGGATAAGCACAACGAGGCGCTCAAGGTCATGCCTGTGATCTTCCACCAGGCGGGCTTCCAGGTTACGGTGACCGATCCCAGCTATGCAGGCTACCATTATGTGCCGGATCTGCATATCTATGATGACTATCCGGATATTCGTACCTTCAATATTGAACGGCGGTATGGCCCCGTAGCCTTCGAGGCAACCGGCAAGGTCAGCTACAATCTGGAGCGGAATTTCTTCTGCTACAGCCTTTTTAAGATTGTCCCTGTCACCTTGCAGCCTATTCTCTATGGTCGGGGTACTTACAACGAGGCCGATGTGCTCTTTGCCAACAACAGCGACCCCATGTATACCGGCCAAATTCAGATGAATATGCATCAGGCACAAGGAATGGACGAGAACCATGCAGCATTTCGGAATATGCTGAAAAAGCTGCCGGAGCTCACGGATATCCAGGATACCCAGGACAATCGCTTCCTGATGATGACCAACTGCATGACCCATGACCCGGTGCTTCTCAAGATGCCGGAGTATGAACAGGCGATGATCGTGGACAATACCGAGTATGATGCGGCTCACATGGAGCGGTTTACCTATGATGGCGTGACACTGAAAATGGAAACGACAGAGCAGATGATGCACTACCACATCAATATGGCGGCTATGGTACAGGTGGGCAACTGGCTGGACTATCTGAGGCAGGAGGGTGTCTACGACAATACCCGGATCATCCTTGCAGCGGATCACGGCTTCCGCCTGGCCCAGCTGGATGCCCTGTACACCCCCGGCCCAGACGGCCTGGATTTGATGTACTTTAACCCCTTGCTGATGGTCAAGGACTTTGGCAGTCAGAAATTTACAACGGATCAGACCTTCATGACCAATGCGGATGTGCCGATGCTGGCAACCGACGGCGTAGTGGAAAACCCGGTCAATCCCTTCAGTGGGAAGCCCATCAGCAATGAGGCAAAGTATGCACCGGAGCTGCATCTGCTGCTGTCCCCTGAGTCCAATATTACGGTGAACAACGGAACGACCTATCTGCCAGGTAGATGGATCGGCTACCATGGCAATCTCTATGACGAACATAACTGGCACAATATCGAAGATCCAACTCTGAAATGAACGCAGGATAAACATAAAATACGGAGCGGTATCCCAATGGATGCAGCTCCGTATTTTATAGGTGTGCATAATGAATAAATGCTCTATGAGGAACCTGTGCGGCTCTCTGCGCTAAAATTGGATAGCAGGAGTACAACGATATAACATATGGAAAATACACAGCCAGGAGCGGATACAGGCGCTTCTATAAAACGGCGTCTCTGCCAAAGCAGAGACGCCGATCACATTCTTAAAGTAGATGTCCCAGCAGATACCACAGAATCAGAACCAGCCCTATCGCTGGAAGATATCCGATAAGTGAGGTTTCGGAAATGCTGATAAAAAGGAATCCAAAATGCTCGATGAGCAGTAACAGGATGCATAGGAGCACTGTTGTAAAAACGGCCTTCGTCAGCTGCTTACCCAGTGCATTGGAGAAGAAAAAGGCATAGATCCCACCGAAAATGGGATTGATGGCGGTAAGTACAAGGCCCAGCAGTACGTTGAGTACGCCAAGTAAAAGCATGGCGATCAAGACACCCAGAAGGATCATGGGAGCATAGTTTACCAGTACGTCAGGCAGGAAGGTGTTGAAGGCCCAATTGGCGGCTAAATGCAGTGCCATGGACAGAACCACCGTGACAAAACGGTACAAAAACCAGTCGAGGAAATTGCTGCCCTGAGGAATGAAGCTGTCCAGTAAATTTACCAGGAGAGCCAGAATCAACAAAGAGAGCACCTGATTGCACAGAAGAGGCATAGCAGTTCCCTGAAAAGGCAGAAATACCATCATATCCTCTGTCAGAGTGACAAAGGGGAGGGGGGAGAGAAAATCCTCTAAATTCCAGGGACGGAAGGTGTAAATGGCGATGGTGGAGACATAGATGAACACGATTGCCATAGCAGAGGATACAGAGTGATTGAGACTGGAACGCTTTCCCAGGAAGACCCGTCCCAGAACGCCTAAAATCAGCAATCCCAAGACAAACAGAGACAGATATGGAAGAAGCCTCCGCAGCTGCGCCTGATAGGGAAATTGGGAGATCAGCTCAGTTAGAATCGAATTCATAGGATACCCTTTCAAAATTTCCTCATTGGGAAATAGAAAAGCCGCCGCCAAAAATGGCGGCGGCTAGAAAATGCTGTAGTAAGATTAAATTACTTAATCTCAGCCTCAGCGCCAGCTTCCTTCAGCTCAGCAACCAGCTTCTCAGCGTCTTCCTTGGAGATAGCTTCCTTCAGGGTCTTGGGGCAGTTGTCAACCAGGTCCTTAGCGTCCTTCAGGCCCAGGCCGGTAGCAGCACGAACAACCTTGATAACGCCCAGCTTGGAAGCGCCGGCGCTCTTCAGGATGACGTCGAACTCGGTCTTCTCTTCTGCGGCCTCAGCAGCACCAGCAGCGGGAGCAGCAACAGCAGCAGCAGCGGCGGAAACGCCGAAAACATCCTCCAGGGTGTGGACCAGCTCGGACAGCTCCAGAACGGTCAGGCCCTTGACTTCCTCAACGAGAGCAGTGATCTTTTCACTAGCCATGGTAATAATCCTCCTAATAGTTAAAAAGTAAGTGGGGTTGTGTGTTTACGAACAGATTAAGCTTCTGCTTCTGCAGGAGCGGAGCCGTCCTTCTGCATCCGGATCTGATCCAGAACGAAGGCCAGGCTGGAGATAGGAGCCAGGAAGGTACCCAGGACGGATGCAACCAGAGCATTCTTGCTGGGCAGCTCACCGAAGCCGTTGAGTTCAGCAACGGACAGGACGGAGCCCTCAACAATACCACCCTTGATGGCGATCTTGCAGGTCTTGTTCTTCTTGGCAAACTCGCAGACGATACGAGCAGGGGCGATGGGGTCGCCGGTGGTGGAAGCCATAGCGGTAGTGCCGTGCAGAACCTCACCGAAATCATAACCAGCGTTCTTGCTGGCGAAATTGGTCAGAGTGTTCTTAACAACGGAGTACTCAACACCGGCCTCACGGAACTGCTTACGCAGCTCGGTATCCTGAGCGACAGTGATGCCCTTGTAGTCAACAAAGACTACGGAAGAAGCGTTCTGGATCTTACCAGTCAGCTCTTCAACAACTGCCTTCTTGCTCTCAAGAACCTTAGCGTTAGGCATAATTTTCACCTCCGAAAAATAAAAAATGTCTTCCTGCCAGAAGACAGAAAGACACGCAGAAAAATCATATCAGCGCACCTCGGCAGGATTTATTCCGGAAGGAACCTGCTGTCTTTGGCAACTCCTAGATAATACCATAGATCGTAGGGTTTGTCAACTGCTTTTTTCTGAAATCTATCCTGTTTTTGATATTCCGTGGAATATCGGTTTTACAGGGAAAGCAGTGGTGCAGGGCGCTGTTTCCAGGGCTTGCAAGGCAAAGCGCTTTTATGAGAAGCTGTAAACCGCCGGAAGCTGTATGGGGGGCCTGTGCAGCCTGGGGCGAACAAAAAATCCCGGAAGATGACTCTTCCGGGATCATGCGCTTATATCAATTACAGATACTTAGCAGTGGAGACCTTGACGCCGGGGCCCATGGTGGAGGCGACGGTGCAGGACTTGATATACTGGCCCTTAGCAGCAGCGGGCTTAGCCTTGACAACTGCGGAAACCAGAGTATCCATGTTCTGGGTCAGCTTCTCAGAACCGAAGGAAACCTTGCCGATGGGGCAGTGGATGATGTTGGTCTTGTCCAGACGGTACTCGACCTTACCAGCCTTAATTTCCTTAACAGCAGCAGCGACGTTGGGGGTCACGGTGCCGGCCTTGGGGGAGGGCATCAGACCCTTGGGGCCCAGAACCTTACCAAGACGGCCGACAATGCCCATCATGTCAGGGGAAGCAACGACAACGTCGAAATCAAACCAGTTTTCCTTGGTGATCTTCTCGACCATGTCCATGCCGCCGACATAGTCTGCGCCGGCAGCCTTAGCCTCATCGACCTTAGCGTCCTTAGCGAACACCAGGACCTTGCGGGTCTTGCCGGTGCCGTTGGGCAGAACGACAGCGCCGCGGACCTGCTGGTCAGCGTGACGGGAGTCGACACCCAGCTTGATGTGCAGCTCGACGGTCTCGTCGAACTTAGCGGAAGCACCCTTCACAACCAGATCCAGGGCTTCGTTGGGATCATACTGAACGGAGCGGTCAATCAGCTTGGCGCTCTCCTGGTACTTTTTACCTCTAAACAATGTAATTTTCCTCCTTATAGTGGTGATGCGGAAAAATCCTCCCACATTTCCGGCAGAACAGCCGGATTAGCAAATATCAATCGACAACAGTGACGCCCATGGAGCGGCAGGTACCAGCGACCTGGCTCTCAGCGGCTTCCAGGGAAGAGACGTTCAGGTCGGGCATCTTGGTCTTGGCGATCTCGGTGATCTGAGCCTTGGTGATGGTGCCAACCTTGGTCTTGTTGGGAACGCCGGAACCCTTCTCCAGACCGATTGCCTTGGTAATCAGCAGGGGGGTAGGAGGAGTCTTGGTGATAAAGGTGAAGCTGCGGTCAGCGTAAACAGTGATGACGACAGGAATCTTGTAGCCTTCCATATCCTTGGTGCGGGCATTGAATTCCTTGATGAAAGCTGCGATGTTAACGCCGTGCTGACCCAGTGCAGGGCCAACGGGAGGGGAAGCGGTTGCCTTTGCGGCGTTGATCTGAAGCTTGATAATGCCAGTGACTTTCTGTGCCATATTAAGCACCTCCTGAATAAAATGTGGTAATTATGCGCTGTGCGCATTTCTTTCGGGGTTTTCACCCCTCCCACGGTCTGGCCGGATAACCCGACCCGATGCGTTTATTGGGAAATGACCTCGATCTGATCGAGTTCAAACTCGACAGTGGTCTCTCGACCAAACATGGACACCACCACGTTGACCGAGTTGTTTTCGACCTCGATGCTCTCGACTGTGCCGGTAAAGGAGCTGAGAGGGCCGTCCAGGATCCGAACGGTGTCACCGACGGAGTAGTTCACGATGACTTCCTTCTTCTCAACGCCCATGGCGTAGACTTCTTCATCGGTAAGGGGAGTGGGGTCGTTGCTGGAGGACCCGACAAAGCCGGTAACTCCGCGGATGTTCCGGATCACATGCCAGGTGTCATCGCTGTAAATCATCTTCACCAGCACATAGCCGGGGAAGACCTTACGATCATAGGTCTTGCTTGCGCCAGACTCGGTGATTTCGGTAACCGTCTCCAAAGGAATGGAAACAGACAGGATCTGCTCCTGAAGCTGCCGGGACTCAACCGTCTTTTCAATCGTAGCCTTTACAGTGTTCTCATAGCCGGAATAGGTATGCACAACATACCACTTTGCAGTTTCCGCCATATCGCATACCCTTAGTGGAAGACGCTGATCAGAGCATCAATGCCGACCTGAGCGACAAAGTCGAACAGCCAGATGAAGATGCCAACAGCGACGACACAAGCGACGACAATGGCGGTGTTCTTCAGCACCTGCTGGGGAGTGGGCCAAACAACCTTCTTGAGTTCGCTTTTCAGCTCACGAAGATATTTGCAGACCTTGCCCCAGGTTCTTTTGAACCAGTTTTGCTTTTTGACTTCTGCCATGACGGGGCTCCTCCTTACTTGGTCTCAGTGTGAACAGTATGCTTCTTGCAGAATCTGCAATACTTCTTCATCTCGAGACGGTCAGGGTCGTTCTTCTTGTTCTTCATGGTGTTGTAGTTTCTCTGCTTGCACTCAGAGCATCTCAAAGTGACTTTAACGCGCATTACGGCACCTCCTTAAATAATTGCCTCCCTGTATCACCCCGGCTATGAAAATTTTATAGGAAGCGGGAACTACAAGGGACCGCTCCGGGGCTGAAAAAGCGCAGAAAAAAGCCCTTTTTCACAGGTAAAATCATTCTATCACAGGGAAGTGTGCTTGTCAATAAGATTTTCCTTTCTTTTTTGCGTATTTTGTAGTACAATGAGGAAAACATAACAGGGAGGTTCAGATCATGAGGATCATGGGGATAGACTACGGTGATGCTCGAACCGGCGTGGCCATTTCAGACCTGCTTTGCTCCATTGTGGGGTCTGCCACGGTGGTTCCCAGCCGAAATCGGGAGAAGGCCATTGCGGATATCGTCCGGCTTGCAAAGGAAAATGAGGTGGGCCAGATCGTAGTGGGGCTGCCGAAGAATATGGACGGTACGGAAGGGTCCCGGGCGGAGCTGTGCCGGGAATTTGCAAAGTCCCTGGAGGAGGCGACCGGTCTGCCGGTTGCTATGTGGGATGAGCGCAGAACCACGGTAGAGGCCCACAATATCCTTTCACAGCACAACTACCACGGACAGAAGCGGAAAAATACCGTGGATGCCGTGGCAGCTTCTCTCATTTTAGAGGGATATCTGGCATTTCGCAGCCGTTGAGCCGGGGGTTTTTATTTCCGCACCTGTAAAAAAGAGAATTTCATTGCGAGCGATCAGCTGAGGGGCACACGGTAACGTTCCGTGCGCCCCTCAGCTTTTTTGGGATTTTCGGAAAAGCTCGCTGCTGCCCACCAGGAGCAGGACTGCACCCATGATTTTTTTCAGAAGGGAGGGATCGATGCTCCGGCTGAGCCTTGAAAAAAATGCTGCTGCCAGACTGCCCAGGAGCATCGCCGGGAGAAGCTGCTTCCAGGGAATCGATCCCCGCCGGAGGAGGCAGGAGAGCAGGGCTGCCGGGAAAAAGAACAGCAGGGTGATTTCTCTGGCAGTCTCTGGGTCCATGCCCACTGCCAGGGTCAGCCATAGAATCAGCAGACTGCCGCCCCCAATGCCAAGCCCTGAGAGGGTCCCCAGAATGCTCCCTGCCAGTGCGGCGATCCAGGGAGCATTCAAGTCCACAGCATCCGCACTCCTCCCCAGATAATGAGAATTCCCAGAATCCGGTGAAGCCAGGAAACGGGGATCTGCTTTCCCAGCAGTGCAGCCAGAATTCCACCGATGAGACTGCCTGCCAGGTAGGGAAAGGCAGATCCCCAGGGCAGAGGTCCTGCCGTCTGCCACAGAGAGACCAGACAGATGGGCAGCATGATCCGAATGGAAGCGGGGAATACCTGCGCCTCCGGAATGTCACACAGCCGCCCCAGCATGGGCACCAGCACCATGCCGCCCCCGGCCCCGAAAAATCCGTTCACCGCTCCGGCGCAGATACCGGAGAGGGAAAAAGCCCACATGGATCGTTTCCGCAAAAAAACCATCTCCTATGGAGAGTTTGTCCACAGGAGATGGTTTTATACGGATTTTAGGGAAGGGGACGGCAGGTGCCGTTTTCGATGGCATAACCGCAGCCCGGGCGGGGCTGCCAGTCGTACCGGCTTTTTCCCTCCTCCGGGAACAGGTGGGCCATGATTGCGGCGATGACCCCGCCATGGGTGATGACCACGGTGTTTTCCGCCTGATGCAGAAGAGGCTCCAGGGCTTCCAGAACCCGGGCGGTCATGGCATTTCCGCTCTCTCCCTCCGGGGGGATATTGGCATCGTTATCCCCGGAGATCCAGTCCTGATAATCCTTGCGGTCTTTCAGCTCTTCATAGCCGTGCATTTCAAAGACGCCGAAGTCGATTTCCCGGAACCGCGGCTCCCGGCTGTGAGGAACATCCCCAAAGAGAAGCGCGAGGGTCTCTTCTGTGCGCACCATGCCGCTGGTGAGAAACTGAGCCGGGGGCAGATGATAGGACAGGTCTCTGAGAGCCTGCCTTCCGGCTTCGGACAGGGGGAGGTCCGTACTGCCGCAGTAGAGATGCCGATCGTTTGCCTCGGTCCTGCCATGGCGGATGAGATAGATAGTACTCATTTCAGCTTCTGCTCCAATCCGCAGAAGATCCGGGTCACAGAGCTTGCCTCCCGGGACAGGTACTGGCAGAGCCTTCCGGTGAGGTGACGCCACTGCCGCATTTCGGCTTCCAGAGGCACCACGCCGCTGGAAAGGTCCATACAGATGAGAACGCTGTGCCGCCAGTCCTCCCAGTGCTTCTTGAAGTACAGAATGGGGTCCACATCCGCACGGATACAGGCCAGCACAAATTCTTCAATATGATTGATGCAGGGCTTGGTGAAGTCGATCTCACAGCCCTGACAGTTGTATACTTCTCCATCCTGGATGGAATGGGTCTGTTTGGCGTAGTCCAGCTTTCCCTGGTATGCGCCGCCAATGATGAATTCCATAGTGATCTCCTTAAAATATGACCAGCGAAGCGACAGCAGCCAGCTCGCCGATGGTAATGGAATAGCCGGAGATGTCTCCGTTCATTCCCTGCAGGGAATGATATCCTTTGTGCAGTGCCAGAGACTGCCAGAAAATGACAAACAGCAGATCCACGAGGCCCATAATGCCGAAAAACAGGAAGCCGGCTGCCAGCAGCAGTGCCAGCATACCCCAGAAGCAAGCCAGGTGCGCTGTCTGCTTTTGACGGCCTGCGTACTGGCTCGTGGACATAGAGGGCAATCCGTCTACAGCCAAGGCGGCGCAGGTTCTGGTGACAGCGGGGGCAAGGACCAGAATCCATAGATTCTGACCGGGCTTCAAAGACGCAAAACAGGCAAACTGAAAGAGCATCAGTAAAATGCAGCCGATGACGGCAAAGGCACCAACGTGGGAATCCTTCAGGATAGCCCGGCGCTTTTCCAGATCCCGGCAGGAGCCTACAGCATCAGTGACATCCATAAAGCCGTCCAGGTGGATAAATCCGGTGCAGATGAAGGGGCAGATCGTAAGGATGGCAGAACAAAGGGGAAGGGGCCAGCCGGTAAGGGGAAGCAGCCAGCCAAGGAAAGCCCAGAGAAAACCGATTTCCAGACCGATGACCGGGAGAAACAGCAGCATTTTGCTCCGGGCCTTTTCCTCCCATACATGGCAGGGAAAGGGGATGGAGCAGAACATGGACTGGCACATGGAGAAGGCGTAGAAATAGTCTTTCATACCAGCACATCTCCCTTGTGAACGACGATATTTCCGGCGCAGACCTCCAGAACGGTATCGCTGACCTGGGCCAGATTTCGGTCGATATCCGCAAGGCACTTGCGGTAGACCTCCGTGACATCGTCATACTGGGCAGCGTCGGAATAGATGTAGTCGCTGACAATGACTAAGTTATTCACAGCCTTTGCAAAGGCTACCAGATCCTGAGCACAGCGCTGGGCAGCCTCCACATCCATCTCACAGCTGGTTGGGTCCGGAAACAGCTCATTCAGCAGCAGAGCGGTGGCACTGTCCAGGAGAAAGGTGCCTGTAGGGTCCACACGGTCCAGGCAGGAGAGAATATTTCTTCCGCACTCCACTGTCTCAAATCCCAGACCGGCCCGGTCTGCAATGTGGTGGCGGATGCGCTCCCGGTCTTCTTCATCACAGGGGATCATTGTGGCAATGTAGTAGTGGGGCCTGCCTTTTGCCATGGCAACTGCCAGATCCTGGGCCAGAGAGGACTTGCCGTTTTTGGCACCGCCGGTGATAAAAATAGTCATGGTGCATCACGCTCCACAGTGAATTTATCGCCCAGGCGGATCTCCTCCAGATAGCCGTCGTCGATTCCGGCCTGGTCGAAGGTAGCCATGTCGTTAATGATGGCGCAGGCAGCATCCAGGACCTGGAAGGCAATGGGGCATCCGCTGCCCTCACCCAGCCGCATACCCAGCAGAAGCATGGGCTCCAGTCCCAGCTCCTCCATGGCAAGACGGTAGCCGATTTCAAAGGAGGCATGGCTGGGGACCAGATAGCCCTTCACGTTGGGACACAGCCGGGCAGCGCACAGAGCGGCCACCACGGAGATAAACCCGTCAATGACAACGGGACGGTGGCTGGCGGCAGCACCCAGGAAAGCACCGCACATGGCGGCAATATCAAATCCACCCACTTTGCTCAGCACGTCCACCACATCGGTGGGGTCCGGCCGGTTTACTTCGATGGCTTTCTGAATAACTTCCTTTTTTCGCCGGAAGCTCTCATCGGTGACGCCGCCGCCTCTGCCGGTGACGGATTCCACGGAAACCCCCAGCAGAACAGCCAGAATGGCAGAAGAAGTGGTGGTATTGCCGATGCCCATTTCGCCGATGCCGATGGCGTCGGCCTCGGTCTGCATGGCAAGCTCGGCACCGGTGCGCAGAGCGGTCATGGCCTGGTCACGGGTCATGGCAGGGCCTTTTATCATATTTTGGGTACCATAGGCGATTTTCTTGTTGAGCACCTTAGGGTCTTTGATATCTGCGTTAACACCCACATCACATACGGTGATCCCCTGTCCGAAATGCTTTGCCAGGGTGGAGGCACCGGTCTTCGCCCGGGTCAGGTTTACGGTCTGCATCAGGGTGACGGATTGGGGGGCGGAGGAAACTCCCTCTGCGACTACGCCGTTATCCCCGGCGAATACCAGAAGGTGGGGGTGCTCCACACGGTTGAGAACCTTTCCGGTGATGCCGGCCAGCTGGACAGACAGATCCTCCAGACGTCCCAGGCTTCCGGGAGGCTTAGCAAGCTGTGCCTGCCGCTTTCCTGCCTGGGCCATGGCTTCCTCGTCGAGAGGGGAAATAGATGCAATCAGAGTTTGAAGATTCATAACAGATCCTCCAGTAAATGATGCTCCTCCATCCAGTCCAGGGAGGGCTTTCCGTTGGGAAGCTCCAAGGTGACAGTGGCCTGGGGACAGAGCATCTGAATTTGATTCAGCAGCGGAGCCATGGAGATAACACCGTCAAAAAGATCGGCGTGCAGGTCCTTGGAGCCGTTGTTGTTATGTACATGAAAATGGTCGATCACGTCCTGACAGTCCGTGAGCCAGTCCATAGGGGATTTTTTTGAATAGGCCTGAGCGTGGCCTACGTCCAGACACATCCGCAGTCTGGGGTCGTCTACGCTGTGAAGAATATCCAGAAGCATCTGGGGTTCTTCCTCTAGAACATTTTCCAGGCAGACGGTCATTCCCTCCGGGATCTGTGGGAGAAATTCTTTCCAGAAAAGAATGGACTGCTGGGTGAACCAGCAGGGGTAGTAGAGATAGAAATTAAATCCGGCATGCAGAATTACCTTGGAGATGCCATAGCCCCGGGCGACTTCCAAGGTCTGAAGATACCGCTCTGCGGCAGTATCTCGGATTTTCGGGTCGATTGCACAGGGAAACAGTTCACTAAAAGGACCATGGAGCACTGCGCGGGAGACACCGGAAAGAGACTGGCGGACGGCTGGATCGACCTGAGAAAAATCCCGATCCAGGTTCCAGGCTGTGCAGAATTCAGAAATTTCCAGCCCAAGCCCCCATTTACGCGCCAATTCCGGGGCATGAGGGTCGATGGTAGACAGATATAGAGAGTTTCGTTCCATAAATACGCCTCGATCCAGGGCGGTAGGGAAAAATCTCCAAATCCACCCATATCTAGATAACTATATCATAGCACATTTTCCAATAGTCTGCAATGACGATTTCTTGACAGGGACGCGGAAATCGAGTATCCTAGAGAAAAAACCGAGAAAGGGATGCATTCTATGGAGAAGCAGTATTTGATAGACCGCGCTGTGGCAGAGGGGTTTGCCGCTGCCCAGGTGGTTTCCACCGAGCAGATCGTGTTTGATCCCTCTTTTCGACCGTACTGTGCGGAGAATATCTGCGGACAGTACGATGCCAACTATACCTGTCCGCCCTATTGCGGCACGCCTGAGGAGATGCGGCAGCGCATCCGGAGCCACAAAAAGGCATTGGTGCTGCAAACCATCCATGAGGTTGCAGACTATTCCGATACAGCACGCATCAAGCAGGCGAAGAAGATCCACAATCAGATGTCGCTGCGCCTGATGAAAAAGCTGCGGGAGGAGGGCTGTCCGGGATTTTTGGTGGGAGCCAGCGGATGCAGTCTCTGTTCTCCCTGCAGGATGAAGCTGGGGGAGCCCTGCGCCTTCCCGGATCAGCGGTATTCCTGTATGTCGGCCTACTGTATTTTTGTGAGCAAGCTGGCCCAGCAGTGCGGCATGGAATATGACTGCGGCGAGGGATTGCTGGCATTTTTCGGGATGTATGTGTACGACTGATTTGCCATCGGGAGAGGGAGAATAAAAGGGGAGGAATAAAAATGGTCATTGGAATCATCGGGGAAAGCTGTACCGGAAAGTCCACCCTTGCAGAAGCGTTAAAAAGATCCATCGCTGCCGAAATTTACACAGGGAAGGACTATCTGCGCTTGGCTAAAAATGAAGAAATCGCCCTGAAATCGTTTCAGAAAAACTTCAGGAGGCTGTCTTAGGGGAAAATATCATCTATGTGATTTCCGAAAAAGAACAGCTGGAGCTGCTCCCGGAAAAATCCGTTGGTGTTCTTGTTACAGCGGACTTAACTCAGATCAAGGAGCGGTTTGCCCACCGGATGCACGGCAATCTTCCAGCTCCGGTGGCGGCGATGCTGGAAAGAAAGCATGGATGCTTTGATGAGATCCCACACGATATTCATGTGATTTCCGGCGAAACGGAGACAGAAGCTGTGTGTGCCCGGCTTGCAGAGATGGCTGGACTATAAAAAATTCCCCAGTAGAGAATGGCTGCAAAGGGCCTGAAGTTTCAGGGCCGCTCCGCCAAAGACAGTTAAATAAGCAAGCCACCTGAAGGCCGGAATCCTCCGTATCTCCATTCAGGTGGCTTTTGTTATGAAATTTTTTTGACACAATTCACATATAATTTACAAAAAATTCAAGATTTCTGTGCAGAAGGGAAAGATTTCCCCCGGTCCTTGACAAGGAAATTTTCCGGTGCTAGTATGAAGGCATTCAAAACAGAATAACGACAAGCGAAGTTCTTAGGGGAATGGCGCAAGCCTGCCGAAGGAGTAACACTCTCAGGCGTCTGAGTTTTCAGATGGGGACTAGGAACGGATGTGGCTCTGGAGAATCTCAGAAATGAGTACCGAAGGTGCAAGGCGGATTTCCGCTGAATCTCTCAGGTAAAAGGACGGAGTGATTGGATGTTTCTTTTCCATGACTTTTTCTTCTTTCGGAGCAGCAATCGCTGCCCCGTTATTTTTTATTCGTTGAGGAGGAAAAGCACATGAGCGCACAGATCGAGGGGATTTTGCTCCCCATTGCCCAGAACATCAACAACTACCTGTCCAATTACATTTTGGTGGCGCTGCTTCTGGGTGTGGGCATTTGGTATACCGTCCAAACCCGATTTATTCAGGTTCGCTGCTTCGGCGAGGGTATGAAGAAGACCTTTGGGAACCTTTCTCTGAACGGCGGGAAACAGAAACAGGGCATGAGCTCCTTCCAGGCACTTGCCACTGCCATTGCTGCCCAGGTGGGCACCGGCAACATCGTTGGTGCAGCAGGAGCCATCCTCACCGGCGGCCCCGGTGCTATTTTCTGGATGTGGCTCATCGCTTTCTTTGGGATGGCAACCATCTACGCCGAAGCGACTCTGGCGCTGAAGACCAGAGTGGTGGATGAGGACGGAACCGTCCGTGGCGGTCCTGTTTACTACATCCGTACCGCATTCCATGGCGGCCTGGGCAAGTTCCTGGCAGGCTTCTTTGCCGTGGCAATTATCCTGGCTCTGGGCTTTATGGGCTGCATGGTTCAGGCAAACTCCATCAGCTCCACCTTTGCAACTGCCTTCGGCATCCCCGGTTGGATCATCGGGCTGATCCTGGTGGTGCTGTGCGCCATCATCTTCCTGGGCGGCGTGGATCGTCTGGCTGCTGTGGTGGAAAAGCTTGTGCCGATCATGGCTGTGGTTTTCCTGCTGGGCGGCGTGGGTGTCCTGATTGCCCGTTTCCGTTACATCCCTCAGACCTTTGGTATGATTTTCCGGTACGCCTTCCAGCCCCAGGCCATCATCGGCGGCGGTCTGGGCTATGCCCTGAAAACCGCAGTGAGCCAGGGGGCAAAGCGGGGCCTGTTCTCCAATGAGGCCGGTATGGGCTCCACTCCCCATGCCCATGCCCAGGCCAATGTGTCCCACCCCCACGAGCAGGGTGTAGTCGCCATGGTGGGCGTGTTTATCGACACCTTTGTAGTTCTGACCCTCAACGCACTGGTGATCATTGCAACCCTCTATACCCCCGACGGCCCTCTGGCTGCCTGCGGTGCAGCAGCTGCCAGCACCACCATCAACAAGACCAACCTGGCCCAGACTGCTTTCGGTGCAGTCATGGGCGAGAATATTGGTGCGGCTTTTGTGGCGATCTGCCTGTTGTTCTTTGCCTTCTCCACGGTTCTCAGCTGGAATATGTTCGGTAAAATCAATGTGGTCTACCTCTTCGGCAAGAAGGCTGCCCCCATCTACTCTGCAATTGCGCTGCTGTTTATCTTTGGCGGGACCCTGGCTTCCAATGATCTGGTGTGGGAGCTCACCGATATGTTCAATAACCTGATGGTCATTCCCAACTGCCTGGGCCTGTTTGCCCTCACCGCCATGGTGAAGCAGTCCATGCATGAGGCCCACGAGCTGAAAATCCATCCATAAACAGGTGAGGCGGTCTTACGAACCTTTTTAGGGACAGCGGCCCTTACTAAAATCGAAAATAGGCGTACAAATCGGATTTGTTTCCCGATTTGTGCGCCTATTTTTTGATAGTGAGATTGAAACAGAAGGCTATTTGCAAAGGGAAGACCACTGACAGTCGCCGCAGATTTTCTCCCGCTTTCCGGGGCGGAGAATGTTTTCCTGTACCAGCCGGGAAAATTCCGCCCAGGGAAGGTACGTTCCGGGGGTGAGGCCGCAGAGGGTGAGCACCTGGTCATCATAACGCTGTACTTTTTCCGGAGTGTCACAGAGGTGCCCGGAGAAATTGGGGCATTTCTCGCAGACAAGGTCACCGCTGTTTATTATCTCCACCGTGGGATTTTGCGCAAGCAGCAGCTGAACTTCTGTCATGTGGGCAGTGAAGCCGCTGCTGTAGCCCTTTCCCTGGAAGAAGGCAAAGCACATTCCATGATGGGCACGAATGGCGATCATGGGTTCACCGTCTTTCTCAGTCGAAGGATCAATACATAGGCAATGGCAATTTTGACTGCATCCGGGATGAGAAAGGGGAAGACACACCAGCCCAGCACGGTGAGCAGCCCCACCGGCCCGGTGGTTTTCAGATAAACCATGCGAAACCAAAGAGTTCCGAAGGCATAGCATACCAGAAGACCCAAAACCATGGAGAGGATCAGCCACCAGGCGTTCCTCCTGGTCAGCGGTTCCAGCGCCCACATGAGCAAGGCGCTGAAAAGAAAGCCAATGATGTACCCACCGGTGGTGCCGAAGAGAACCCCCAGTCCTCCGCTGAAGCCGGCGAAAACAGGAAGGCCTACGGCTCCCAAAAGAATATAGAGCAGGATACAGACGGTCCCCCGCTTGCCGCCTAGCAGCCCCACAGCCAGAAAGACTGCCAGTGTCTGCAAAGAAAAAGGAACTGCTGCGGGAATGGAGATCCAGGAACAGATGGCGGTGAGAGCGGCAAACAGACTGATGAGAACCATATCGCGGGTTCTGGTATGTGTGTGATTCATAAAACCCATCTCCTTTTGTACTATGGGCAGTATAGCATGGGCTTTTTGAATTGTCAACCTATATTTTATAAATGGTTTACAATTTGAACCTCTCCATAAGAAAGGGGACGGATATCCCCGTTTTCATACCGTACCAAAAGCTGACAGCGGGGGGTAATGTCCAGCACTTCTGCCTGTCGCCTCGTATCATTTTGAAGAACCAGCACCTGTTTTCCCACCAGCAGACTGGCATCCCGATAGACCCTTGCGGCACCGGAAAAATCTTTGCGCACATAATACTCACTGAAAAGGTCCAGAAACCGTGCAATCAGTCGGTTTTTGAGATCCGGCTGACGTGCGTCACACAGATATCCGGCGGTTTCAGAAATATCCTGGGGGAAGCCGGATCTAGGCGGATAGAGGTTGATCCCCAGTCCCACTACGGCATAGTCGGCAGATCCGCTTTCCAGGTTGAAGGAGGCCTCGGTAAGGATGCCGCAGACCTTTCGCCCATTTAGCAGAAGGTCGTTGACCCATTTGATTTGGGGGGCGGTTCCGGTGAGCTGGGCGATGGCCTGGCAGATGGCCGCTGCCGCCATGGTGGTCAGCTGCATGGCTTGGTCAGGTGCCAGATCTCTGGGCCGCAGAAGCAGGCTGAAATAGATCCCCGTATCCTTCGGAGAAAAGAATTGCCGCCCCATACGTCCGCGGCCGTCGGTCTGAGTATTGGCAGCCAGCACATAGCCTTCGGCCTCTCCTTTGCTGGCAAGGGTCCTGACTTGACAGTTGGTGGATTCCAGAGTATCCACGGTGTGGATCTTCCAGAGCTGAGAGGTCAGGTGAGAAGAGATCCCCTGGGCGGAAAGAATGTCACAGTCGGATGCCAGACGGTAGCCCCGGTTGGAGACGGCATCGATGGGGTATCCCTGGACTTCCAGATTTTTTACCGCCTTCCAGACTGCTGCCCGGGAAACCCCCAGAAGCTGGGCAATGGCTTCTCCTGAAAAATAACGGTCACGATTCTCCTCTAAGAGGGCTATGATCTTCTCTTTTGTTCCCATATTCTTACCTCTCTTACGTAAATTACGTGGATAGGATATCACGGTTTCCTGTATTTTGCAATCCGGCGTAAAAGAATCCCCGGCAGGGTCATCCTGCCGGGAACTGTGCAGATAGTTACAGCTGAGAGAAGACGGCCCTTGCGGCCTCCACTGCGGCATCGATATCCCCATCTGTATGGGCATAGGAGACGAACATGGCCTCAAACTGAGCAGGAGCCAGGTAGATACCCCGCTCCAGCATTCCGGCAAAGTAAGCGGCGTACTTTTTAAGGTCGCTGCGGGCAGCACCGGAAAAGGACTCCACGCAGTCCGGGGTGAAGAAGGGGGCAGCCAGACTGCCGATCTGGTTGATTTGAACAGCGGCTCCGGTTTCTTCCACGGCCTTGCGCATACCCGCTGCCAGACGGGCGGCCTTGCGCCGGATCTCCGTGTAGACCTGGGGATTTTCGTTGAGGTAGTGAAGCTGTGCAAGACCCGCAGCCATAGCGACAGGGTTACCGGCCAGGGTGCCTGCCTGATAGACAGGACCGCAGGGAGCCACCTGCTCCATGAGAGCACGGCTTGCGCAGTAAGCACCAACGGGCATACCGCCGCCGATGATCTTGCCAAAGGTGACGATGTCGGCCTTCACACCGAAGAACTCCTGAGCGCCGCCCTTTGCCAGGCGGAAGCCGGTGATGACTTCGTCAAAAATCAGCAGGGCACCTTCCTTGTCGCAGATGGTCCGCAGACCTTCCAGAAAGCCGGGATTGGGGCCGACTACACCCATATTGGCAGCCACAGGCTCCACGATGACGCAGGCGATCTGCTTGGGGTTCTCGTCAAAGAGCTGCTGCACACTGGCAAGGTCGTTATACTGTGCGGTGAGGGTGTCCTTGGCGGTGTCAGCGGGGACACCGGCGGAGCTGGGACAGCCGCCAGCCATGGCGGAGGAGCCTGCCTTCACCAGCATACTGTCGCTGTGACCGTGGTAGCAGCCCTCGAACTTGATGATCTTATCCCGTCCGGTGGCACCTCTTGCCAGACGCAGGGCAGACATGACTGCCTCGGTGCCGGAGTTTACCATACGGACCATTTCGATGTTGGGAACCATTTCTACCATCAGCTGGGCGATCTCCACCTCACGGGCGGTGGGGGCACCGAAGGAAAGACCGTCTTTTACAGCCTTTTCTACAGCTTCCCGAATCAGGGGGTGGTTGTGGCCCAGGATCATGGGGCCCCAGGAGCAGACATAGTCGATATACCTTCTGCCGTCGGCATCCCAGATATAGGCACCGTCGGCTTTGGAAATAAACCGGGGGGTGAGGCCCACGGCCCGGTAGGCCCGGACGGGGCTGTTCACGCCGCCGGGAAGCACGTTCTTCGCCTGTTCAAAGAGAATTTCAGAGGTGTCCATCAGCCAATATCTCCTTTCCGGATGGCCTGAGCCAGTTCCTTGGCATAGTAGGTAATGAGAATGTTGGCACCGGCCCGGAATACAGACAGGGCAGACTCGCACATAATGCGGTACTCATCCACCAGTCCGGCCTGGGCGGCGGCCTTGATCATGGCGTACTCGCCGGAAACGGAATAGGCGGCCATGGGAAGATCAAAGGCATCGGAGCACTCCCGGATCACGTCCAGATAGGAAAGCGCAGGCTTTACCATCAGAATGTCTGCACCCTCGGCAGCATCCAGGGCGCACTCCTTGAGGGCCTCTTTCCGATTGTGGGGGTCCATCTGATAGCCCTTGCGGTCGCCAAAGGAGGGGGCAGAACCGGCGGCAGAGCGGAAGGGACCGTAGAATGCGGAAGCATATTTAGCGGAATAAGCCATAATGGGGGTGTTCTGGAAGCCTGCGGCATCCAGTGCAGCCCGGATGGCAGCTACGCGGCCGTCCATCATGTCAGAGGGGGCCACCATATCGGCACCGGCCTGGGCGTGGGACAGCGCGACCTTGGAAAGCAGCTCCAGGGTAGCGTCATTGTCCACCTCGTGGCCGCACAGAGCACCGCAGTGACCGTGGTCAGTGTACTCGCACATACACACATCGGTGATGACGTAGAAATCCGGGTAAGCGGCCTTAATGGCCCGCACAGCCTCCTGGACAACTCCCTGGGGGTCCCAGGCGGAAGAGCCCAGTGCATCCTTGTGTGCGGGAATGCCGAAGAGAATACAGCTGCCCACACCGGCTTCGATGCACTCGGCAATGGCTTCGGTGACGGTGTCCAGGCCGTACTGGTACTGACCGGGCAGGGAATCAATGGGACGCTTGCCCTTCAGGGTCTCGTCCACAAAAATGGGATAGATGAGGCTGCTGGCAGACAGTCGAGTCTCCCGGCACATCCGCCGGACAGGCTCCCCGCTGCGAAGACGGCGGGGTCTTTGAATCAGTTCCATAAAATCCACCATTCAGCTCTACCTGTAAAAAACAGGGGGCTGCCTTTCAAAATAAATTTAGCTTAACGGGGAGATCCCCCGAAGGAAAACAATTAACCTTTCTGGTCGGATATGACCTGGATCAGAGCATCCATGGTAGCCTCCCGTGCGGTGACAGTGGGAATACCGCAGAGCTCTGCGGCGGCCCGGGTCTGTTCCCCGATGCAGGCACCCACCAGAGAACGGGGGTCGAAGTCGCCCAATGCGGCGGCAAAGCCCTTCACCGTGGAAGCACTGGTAAAGGTGACTATGGGGGGATGGTCCCGGTTCAGCATGGCCCGAACCTCCTCGGCCTGGGGGCAGGAAAAGCGGGTCTCATAGCAGCGGATATCGTCATAGGCAACGCCGCCCTGGTCCAGAGCCTGGGTGAGGGCTTCTGTACCCCACTGTGCCCGGAGGATCAGCACCTTTCCGGCGGGAGCTGCTTCACAGAGAGCCTGGCCCAGATGGGCACCGTCGTAGACCTGGGGGATGAGATCGGCCCGGAGACCATGCTTTCTCAGCTCCCGGTCGGTGCCGGGGCCAATGGCTGCCAGATGGATCCGGCCCAGAGCACGGACATCCTGATTGGTGCGGTCCAGGTGTTCCATCAGTGCGTTGACGCCTGCGGGGCTGGTAAATGCCAGCCAGGTATAGCAGTCGATCTGTGCCAGTGCCTCTTCCATCGGGGGGCAGGGGACCATAGGGACGGTTTCAATACAGGGGAACTCGGTGACGTCCGCACCCAGCTTCCGAAGCCGCTGGGCAAGGGTACCGGCCCGCTCCCTGGGGCGGGTAACAATGATCTTCTGCCCTTTGAGGGGGAGATGGTCAAACCAGTCAAATTCCCGATTGAGGGCGCAGACCTGCCCCACCACAATGATGGCGGGGCTTTCCACCTGTTCCTCCTGGGAAACCTGAGGCAGGGTGGCAAGGGTAGCCAGAAGGGACCGCTGATTGGGAGTAGTGCCTTTTTCCACCAGGGCGGCAGGCGTATCCGGCTCCATTCCCGCATCCAGAAGGCCCTGGCAGATCTGGGGCAGTGCACTGACCCCCATGAGAAATACGAAGGTGCCCTTGGTGCCGACCAGAGCGTCAAAGGGGATGGAAAGGGGCATTCCTGCCCGCTGATGTCCGGTGATGATGTGGACAGAGGAGCAGAAGTCCCGATGGGTCACAGGAATACCGGCGTAGGCGGGAACGGCAATGGCAGAGGTGATTCCGGGGATTACCCGGAAAGGTACGTTATGCCGGGCCAGAAGCTCCAGCTCCTCACCGCCCCGCCCGAAGAGGAAGGGATCTCCGCCTTTGAGACGGACCACCTTTTTCCCTTCCAGAGCCTTGTCCAGAAGGATCTGGTTGATCTGCTCCTGGGGAACCAGGTGATGGGAGGAACGCTTGCCTACATTGATTTTTTCTGCGGTTTCCGGGATCTTGCTGAGGATGGCAGGACTGACCAGTCGGTCATAAACCACGACTTCGGCGCAGGCCAGGGCCTCCAGGCCGCCTGCGGTCATCAGGGAAGGGTCGCCGGGGCCGGCACCGACTAAAATGACTTCACCCATTTTCATTGGTATTTCCTCCTCATATTCCGGGCCAGATCGGAACCCAGAGGATCTGCCTGGCACCGGGGGCCGGTTACGGTTTCAAAATACAGCCGTTCATCCTCCGTAACGTACATTCCTTTGAGAGTCAGAAGGTCCTGGGACACGGTGGCGTAAGCAGCTACCGGAGAAGAGCAGCCTCCGCCCAGGGTCCGGACAAAGGCCCGCTCTGCGGTGAGACAGTCCCGGGCATCCTCATCGGCAAAGTCAGAAAGCCAAGGTGTGTCCATACCCTGCCGGGTCTGAACCGCCAGAATTCCCTGCCCGGCGGCAGGGAGAATCTCCTCGGTGCTGAAATATCGGCAGATCCGGCTGGCAAGTCCCAGACGGATGAGACCTGCCCCTGCCAGCACCAGAGCAGAGTATTCGCCTCGGTCCAGCTTTTGAAGCCGGGTCAGCACATTGCCCCGGATGGGGGCAAGAGCTGCCTGGGGGAAGAGCTTTTTTAATTGCAGCTGACGGCGCAGAGAGGAGCATCCAATGGGTTTCGAGAAGTCGATTTCAGAAACGCCTTCCGGAAGTACCAGCACGTCCCGGGGATCTTCCCGGCGGGAGAAGGCCGCCAGGGGAAGCTGGGGGTTGATCTCCATGGGGAGGTCCTTGCTGCTGTGCACGGTGATATCCACCTGTCCATCCAGCAGTGCGGCATCCAGCTCCTTGACGAACAAGCCCTTACCGCCGATTTTGTCCAGGGTACGGTCCAGGATCCTGTCTCCGGTGGTTTTCATGGTGACAAGCTCCACCGGGATGCTGGGATCATAGTGATGGATGGCATCCATGGCCATCTGAGACTGAATGACAGCCAGTCGGCTTTCCCGGCTGCCTACCCGAATGGTATTCATGATAATTCCTCCAATACGCTGCGAATGGCCTTTGCCGCCCGGGCGGTTTTCTTATGATCGGAGCCGTCGGAGATGACACCTGCCACAAGTCCCTCCCCCTGGCAAATGGCGGGGAAGAAGAAAGTGCATTCCTCCTTGCAGTCAGCGACGCTGACGGGAATGCCCAGCGCTTTGGCATCCAGCCCCACCTGATGGTTGACCGAGCGGTCATTGGTGGCGGCAACAGCCAGAAAGGCGCCGGAAAGATCCCCCGGCTCGTAGGCCCGGGGCAGATGAACTGCCCCCTTCGGGACCTTTGGGCACTGGGGAGCGATGATGATGACCTGAGCGCCAAATTTCAGCAGGACGCCCACCCGGCGCAGAGCGACGGGTCCGCCGCCGACGACCAGGACCTTTTGGCCCCGGAGGTCTACAAACATGGGAAAACGAAAATTTTCCATAGGCTGCCTCACGAACGGACCACGGAACGACCGGTGGTGTGCAGACGGATCTTGCTTTCACAGCGGTGGAGCTGTTCGGCAGTGACCCGGTCAGCAAGGCCGCTGATGAGCAGCTCCACAGACTTATCCACAGACAGCGCCACGATTTCCGCCTCGGAAAGGGTTCCTGCCAGTTCCTGACTGGTGAGAAGCCGCTGGCAAATGGCATCCTTCAGGCCGTCGAGGGAATGCATACACTCCCGGTAATTGAGCCAGTGGTAGAAGTTATCCAGATGGCTGCGGAGGATCTGCTGGACTTCCTGGGGAACGGTGCGGTTTTCCAGATGGTCCCCCAGATCATCCACATTGTAAAGGCGGATACCGGGGAGCTGTGCTGCTTCGGGCTCGATATCCCGGGGGATGGACAGGTCCACCAGAATGGCGGGCGGGTCTTTCATGGCGGCAAGCTGCTGGGCAGTAACGGTGAAGTGGGGGCTGGTGGTGGCGGAGATCAAAAGATCCGCTCCGTCGATATGGGACAGGCGTTCCTCATAGGGAATGACACCGCACCCGGAGGGAACAATGGTTTCTCCATGGCGATAGGTTCGCAGGGTAACGGAGACCTTAGCACCTGCCTGATAGAGAAGACCTGCGGCGAGACGGCCCATTTCGCCGTTTCCGATGACGACCGCCCGGCGCCCTTCCAAAGAGCCGACTTCCCGCTGCAAAAGGGCCACAGCCATGCCGGCGGCGGAGGTGGGCAGGGATGTGAGGCGGGCCTTGGCGCGGATCTCTTTTCCTGCGGAGATGGCACAGCGGAACAGGGTTTCCAGAGTAGGGTCTGCCGCTCCTGCCTCCCGGGCCAGAGAAATGGCATCCTTCACCTGGGAGATGATCTGATCTTCGCCCCAGATGCGGGAGCGCAGACCGGCAGCTACAGCCATTAAATGGCGGATGGCGTCCTCGCCATGGAGGGTAATAAATGCCTGCTGATAAGGGGGATACGCACAGTCTGCAGCCTGACACAACAGCTGTCCGGGCTGTACGGGAGCTTCGCTTGTGAGGTACAGCTCGGTTCGGTTGCAGGTAGACAGCAGGACACAGCCGGAAATCGGGGCAGTGCTGCATATTTTCTTGACGATCTGACAATTTTGCGCCCGTGTAAAGGACAGCTTCTCACGAAGGGCAATGGGAGCCAGACTGTGCTCCAGGCTGGCCATGATAATTTCCATAGTACATTCACGCTCCTCAGAATTTCGAGACTGTTCTGCATTCCGATTCCGGATGCAGGACGGCTCTGGGAGGTCTGCCGCAAAGCCTTACAAAAAATGCGACAGTCTTACTGACTGCCGCAGATTCTGTCAAGGTGCGCTCCGCTGCCGCATCTCCGAAAGGAAATGCGGAAACGAAATTTCCATTAAGCAGGTCTCCTGACTTGTGAGTCAACAGCCTGTGCCCAGCCTTCTCGGAAAATCCCAATGGCAAAAAAGGGCAGGGCCTCATCACTTACAGTGGCGGTACCGTTCCGGAGTTTAACCGGATTCCCTATTCTCCGTCAGGAAAGAACCTGAACGGCACTTAAAGCGAATTTAATTTTCAGAGTAAATTATACCGGGAAGGGTCCTGCTTTGTCAATACCTTTTGGAAAAAAGAGGAAAAAGGCTCAAAACTTGTCGGCTGCTTCCCGGGCGTGCCGGGCGAACAAGGCCTGTACTGCCAGAGAACGTCCGATGCCTCGGATCTGACAGTTGACTTCATACCCTTGGGCTTCCAGCTGATTACGCCAGGAGTCAGGCTCCTCGCCTGCCATGTCGTTTTTTGCGTGGTCTCCTGCTACCACCATCAGGGGAAGCAGACGAACTTTTCGGATGGCAGGGTCGGCTTTCAGCCGTCGGATCACCTGCTCCAGAGAGGGGCACCCTTCCACGGTGCCGATAAAAGTGCGTTCCCGGCCTAAATCCCAAAGGAGGTATTCGAGAAGTGCATAGGAGGCGTTTGCCAGGTGAGGGGTGCCGTGTCCCATGAAAACCACCGCCTCGTCTTCCGCCGGAGCTTCCGTGAGAGTACAGACAGCCCGGGCCATATCCCAGTAGTCCGGGATGGTTTTGAGCAGCGGTGTACCGATGGAAAGGGTCAGAGAACTTGCAAAGGGGGCCGCCAGGGAACACAGTTTATCGTACTCTTCGCCGCAAAGAATGTGGGTGGGCTGGAGGACAACGTGAGAATAGCCCTCCCGGACAAGACGGGTGAGGGCCTGGGGAACATCATCGATCTCGATCCCGTCCCGGGTGCACAGCTTTTTCATAATGATGGTGCTGGTGAAGGCCCGGCGAATGGTATGCTCCGGCATAGCGCGGGCAATGGCTTTTTCAATGGCTGCAATATCTGTTTCCAGGGCATCCAGGTGGCTGGTACCAAAGGAGGTGACGAGAACCGCTTTCTTTGTTTCCATATCTGCAATCGGCCTTTCTTTATTTATAGTTGTGAGAGATGCTCTCGGTAGAAAGTAGGAAAAAGCAGGGACCTCCGGGTGCGGAGGTCCCTGTTGAGATCAGGAGATTATTTGCCGTTCTTCTTCTTTTTATTGAGGCAGAACAGAACTGCGATCAGTGCAGCGGCGGAAATCACGGCGATGGCTGCATAGAGCATGGGGTTCTGCTGGTCACCGGTGAGGGGAGAGGTACTGGTGCCGATCTTCAGCTTGGCAGTGACCTCAGAGGCCTTCAGGTAATTGCCGGTATCGTCTGCGTCAGAGGCGTTGAATACCAGACTGCCCTTGGCATCCTTGGGGACCCGGTAGGTACATTTCCAGACACCTTCGGTATCCGTTGCTTCCAGCTTTAGGTCGGTGGAGCCAACCAGAAGGCGGGGAGCTTCTGGCTGCTGCCAGTTCTCGGTCATAAGGTTTTCCTCTCCATTGATGGCAGTGACGGTGATGGTCACGTCACGACCGGCGACGGCGGAGGTTCTGGAGAGCGCGATCTTCATAGAGCTCTTTGCGGGACGTACCGTAAGCTTTCCGTCCTGGAAGGTGATATCGTAGTTGGGATTATTTTCGTTGGTGACGGTACCCTGGGTCAGTGCATAGATACCGGCGTCCTCCCCTTCGGCACGGGCGATCTGGCCCACCAGCTTATCTCTGCCTACGAGCCCCTTAGAGCTGGGCTGAATGGTGGGGTCCACCTGACCGTATCGCTTGGAGAGGGAGGGAGCGGTGACGGTAATAGGCTTACGGGTGATCTCACCGGTGAACCGGGTAACGGTTACGGTGTAATTTCCGGCATCCTTACCATCCAGCACCACGCGGCCGGCGGAAACAGGGATGTCAGTGCCTGCACCTGCCCGCTCAAACGTGCTGTCCAGAATGTCCTTGATCACAACTTGGTCATTACCCACAATGCCCTCGCGGTTGAGCTCAAAGGAGATCTCGGCATTGGTGGTAAATATATTTCCGTCATAGACCTTCCTGGCGGTGGCAGTGGCGGTAAGAGGCTTGTGTGCAATGGCAGCGGTAACGGTTCCGTCCACCCGCTCAGGCTCCACAGCAGCACCGGTCTTCACGACCTGGTATTCGATGATGTAAGTACCGGCGGAGGTGGCGGACAGAGGTGTCTTTCTCCAGTCGATACCGTTGGCACGGTACCAGATGTCGCCGCCGACTGCTTCACCGGGTTCAGCCAGCAGCTCCTGGGACTGTCCGTTGTACATAAGGCCCTCTGCAGGAGCGGGGGTAACGGTTACCACAGGGGTGTCCGGATTCTGAATGGTGCCGGTGAAGGGGTTAATGGTGACCACATAGTTCTTAGCAGCGGTGCCGCTGAGCTTTACGGTGCCGGGGGTAACGGTGTGCTGACCGGGTTCGTCGGAAGCAAACTTGCTGCCGACAGTGCCTTCCACCGTTACGTCATCCTGACCGAATACGCCGTCGGGGATCTGGAGCCCAATGCAGGAGTCTGCTTCGTCCTTCCCGTCATAGGGCTTTTCTGCGGTGGCGGTGACGGTGACGGCCTTAGGCGCGATTTTTACGATGAGCTCAGCTTCCGCAGAATCACCGAAGCCGTTTTCTCCTTTGGCGCGGTAGTAGACCTTATACTCGCCTGCGTCCTTCCCTTTGGGAATTTCCGGGGTCCAGTCGGCAGTGGGGTCCAGACGATATTCCATAGTGCCGCGCTCGGCGGTACCGGCAGCCAGCAGCTCCTGTTCGGAACCGTTGTAAACCAGGTTCCCATGGGCTGCAGGGGCCTGGGTAACGGAAGCGGAGCGGATGGCTCTTCCGGGAACATAGGTGAAATCGTAATTGGCGGTATTGTTGGCGGTGCCGTTTTTGATCACGGCTGCGGAGGGCATGATGGTTCCGTCTTCAGCCTCGGTGAGGGTGATTTCCGAAAGCGCATCTCCGGTAACAAAGGCTCCGCTGACGGTGACCTGCTCCAGGTCCTTGGCAAGTACGGTATCCCTGGCAAGCACCTGATCCTTGGCGGTAATGGTCAGCATGGGTTTGGAGATGTCCACATGGAAGGAAAGCTCGGTGACCACCTTGTCGGATTCCAGAGAGAAATTACCGGAATCCTTGACAGAGACAGTGAGCTTTGCGTTATTGACTGTGCTGTCGGTATTGGGAGCAGAATCGGTGAGGACAAGCTCTGCTTCGTAGTCATGGTCCATAGCGGGGGCAAGCTCCTCTTTCCCTACCATAAAGGCCACGGGCAGTTTGGCTTCCTCGGGAATGACCAGCTCGGTGGTTCCGTTATACGCTCTGGCAAGGAAACTGACATCGCCCAGCGTAATTTCGGAAACAACCGCCTGCTTGATAGTGAAGGTACAGGTGGCAGCAGCTTCCCGATACGCTTCGGTCTCAGGGTAGACGACCTTTGCCGTATAGGTTCCGGCATTTTCAGGAACCTTTTCCGTATAGGCACCGCTGCCCTGGGGGGCATAGGTGACGACGGGGGTCACACCGATGTTGGTATCAGAGCTATAAGTGGGCTGCTTGGCGGTTTCGCCGTAGGTCCAGCCGTCCATAGAAATTGTGGCGGTGCCATCCAGAAGCTCCACAGGCGGCTCCGCATTTTCAGAACCACCCTCCGGGGTCTGGGAAGGATTGCCGGCAGAGCCGGGGTCCTCCGTGAGACCATTGTTGGGCGCTGCCTCGGTTTGCGCCGCAGGGGCCGGATCGGCGGTGGCTGCCGCAGTGCCGGCTTCAGCTGTCTGCGTGGTTTCCGCAGCGAAAGCAGCCATGGGCATCAGACCGATCAGCATGGTCAGAGTCAGAACAACACTGAGGGCCCGAAGAGATGTTTTCATAAGATTACCTCCTTATTTTCTTTCCGATACATTGTATGGGAAGCTGTATAGCTCGCCGCAAAGCTGCGGCATTCCGAGTTCTTCTATTTGGATGGTATCACAGATAGAAGATGAATACAACAGGAAGACTTCTAAATTATAGAAAATTTAATAATTCAGCCATAAACAGAAAACAGGAGCGGTCCGGGGGCTTTTTCGCAGTTGAAGATAACAGCGGGGCATGGTCGTCAGCCTTCAAAGTATGCGGCAAGGATCTCCTGGGCAACGGGAGCCAGCCAGGAGCCGTGGGCGGCGTTTTCACCATAGACAGCCACGGCGATTTCGGGCTTCTCCATGGGGGCAAAGCAGATCAGGCCGGCATGGTCGGAGCCACCTCCGGCGTGCTCGGCGCTTCCGGTTTTGACGCAGACGTTTACCGGGAAGGAGCCCTGTCCGTTGGGGTCCTGCCTGCCGCCGAAATACTTGCGGGCAGTACCGCCTGCGGATTGGACGGATCGATTCATGCCGGTCACATAGGTCTCATAGGTTTTTGGAGAAATGTCCATCTGCGTAAGAATTTTCGGCTTCTGCTCCCGGATCACTTCCTGTCCGTCAGGAGAAAGGACCCGGCTCAGGACAGTTGCCTGGCAGCGGGTGCCCTGATTTGCCAGGGTGGAGGCATAGACCGCCAGCTGGAGGGGAGTGAAGCGATTTTCAGACTGACCGATGGCGGCCCAAATTTTGTCACCCACAAACCAGTTGCTGTCAAGACCCACATAGAGCTGCTCCTTGGTATCCGGGTTTGCGCGGTATCCGACCTCCTCGGAAACCTCGATCCCTGTGTGCATACCAAGGCCAAATCCCTTGGCGGTTTCATCCAGGGCCTGGATCGTCAGACGGTCGCCCAATTCGTAGAAGAAGTAGTTGCAGGAGAGAGCCAGGGCATCGGAAGCATCGATGGTGCCGTGGGTCACACCGGGAAAACTGGCATAGAGTATACAGGCAGGCTCAAAGCCCGGGTATTTATCAAAGACGCCCTTGGTCGTGATGGTTTCCTGATAGGCAAGCTTCCCGTCCTCCATGGCAGCGGTGAGCGTGCAGGGAAAATAGATGGAACCGGGGGCATAGCAGGCATCCAGGGCCCGGTTGCGCAGCGGCATTAAGGGGTCGGCCTGAAGGGCCTCAGCATCTGCCTGCAATGTGGAAAGGTCAAAGCTGGGGTAGCTGGCGCAGGCCAGGACCTTTCCGGTTTTCACTTCCATCACCACCACAGCGGCACCCTGGGCATCCTCGGCATCATTGTTTCCGGGATAGGAATCGGGGTCCCTCAGCTTCTGCATCTGCCGGGCCAGTGCGGTTTCTGCCACCTGCTGAATGGTAAGATCTAAAGTGGTTTCCACATGGTTTCCTGCCCGCAGTTCGCTGTCAAAGGCTTCTTCCATTCCCGATACGGCGCAGTCGCCGTCCAGGCAGCCCAGCAGGTGGGCGGCGTAGGGGGTGTGATACTGCCGAAGAGAGCCGGTTTTCCCGGAAAGACCGGGGATCTGGAGGGTTTCCATAGCGGACAGGTCTTCGTCGGATATGTCCGAAGCTACCAGGCAGTGGGAGCCGTTGGCGGCTTCCAGAGCATAGCGCATACCCACAACCGCCCGGATGTCCTCAGAAGTCCAGGTTTCGGGAATGGCGTATTGGGATGCCAGCTGTTCCAGGACCTCCGGGGCAGACAGCTGAGGGGAAAGGGCGTGCTTTTCCAGATAGTCTTCAAACGCTCTCTGACTGCCGGCGACCGGAGACGGTGCATAGGCATAGGGGGCGGTGGAGGCGATGGGCAGAGGGTCCCGGCGGGAAAGGCCCAGTTCTTTGCACTGCCCATAGAGCAGAAGCAGGGAGTCGTTTTGATGTTCGGAAGCCCCGAAGACCTGGGGGTCCAGCACCAGGTCCTGACATTCACGGCTGCTCACCAGAATTTCTCCGTTTCGGTCCAGGATATTCCCCCGGAGAGCCTGAAGGGCGGGAACCGTATTCTGCACGGCTTGGGAAGGCTCTGCGACCACGGTTTGCGCTGCCTGCGTTGTTTGGATATTCGCTGCCTGGGTTTCAGGGGGCTGCGCAGGGGATGCACAGCCGGAACCCAGCAGGGAAATCAGCAAGGTGCCTGCACACAGGCGAATCCAGTTTTTATTCATGTTCAGTGTCCTCCTTAATGGTACGATTAGCTTACAGGGAGCATCTGGGGCATGGAGATGACAATGGGATAGTAACTGGCGAAAGAAGCCATGTAGTCCAGCAGCTCCTCATTGCGGATCTCCCAGGCAGCCAGATCCGTCAGAATCTGGTCTGAGTTCTGAGAAAAAGCCTGGGGCTGTGTGGAAATCACCAGCCGGACGGTTTTTGAATCAAATTGCAGCAAAGCGGCGATTTCGTGAATGGGATCCTGTAGGAGGATCGAGAATGCCGAGATTTCCAGCTCCTGGTGTTCTACCCCCATGAGATCGGCTGCGGTGCAGTTTCCGGAGGGGGTGATGGGAATAAAATCATCCGGACGGAGGGTGTTCAGAATTTCGATCAGCTGCTGGGTATGGGGTCGGCTGCAATAACCGGAAACAGGTTCCCAGTGGGAAAGGAGAATGCGCATCCGCTTCGTTCCCTGGGTAAATCGGGCCTCCTCCAGCTGGGAAAGCTTCAGCTCCCGGGTCCAGGTCCAGGGGGCAGAGAGGTCTGCATAAGGGGTGCCGGAGGCGTTCTCCTGGGTTACAGAGGCCAGACTGTAGTCCATAAATTCCTGAAGGACCTGGGGATTTTGAATCCGATAGACATCCGCATAGAACGTAGAAGCACCGAATTCCGGGGACTGTTCCGGCTGATAGAAGAATTGAAAGTCACTGGAGAAGCCAAATGTGGCGGGGCGGTCGTGCCACTGGTGTCCATCCAGTCGAATTCGGGTTCCGTCCCAGGGATAGGAATTTCCAATGAGAGCATGGGTCGCCACAGGCACGGCGTCGCAGGAAATGGAATCCCAAATCTGACCGAACGCCTGACATCCTTTTGCACTGCGGAAATAGAGCTGCTTTTGCCGGGCCACGATCTCCACAAGGCTGGGCTCAGTGATCCCTGTAAGATCTGTCAGGGAGGGATTGTCGGAAACGGAGAGTTCTGCCCGTTCCGCAATGGCATCGATCACTTTCTGATATTCCGGGGCCCAATGATAGGCGTCTTCGTATTTGAGAACCAGGAAATGTCCGGTGTCAGGCATCCTGCGTAGAATCGTATAGTCTTCTGACAGCGGGATTTCAGAATTTTCGTGATTGGGAATACACAGAAAACATATCCAGCCGTCGATTTCCGCTGCGGGACGACAGCGAATGCCGAAGGCGGCCCCGGAAGCGGCCTGGGAAACGGTTTGGTACTGCCAGTTATCCGGCAGGGCCAGGCTCAGGCTGAGGCCGCCGCCGGAAGCTCGGACCGGATTGGTATATGCTACAGCCAAATCTCGCTCCGCCTCTACAACAGAAGGATTCTGGAGAAAATCCTCCATACAGGAAAGCAGTGCCGCATCCTGAATTTCCCAGGCGGACAGTTCCCACAGAGGGGTGTCCCCGTTGCTCCCTATGGAAAATTCCCCGGCGTCCGGAGAAAACAGCAGTGTGACCGTTTGCGTATCATATTGAAGGACTGCGGCGATCTGGTGGATCGGGTCTTCCAGGATGACCGACACGAGCTTGCTTTCGGGAGCGAGCAAGGCATTGGCAGTCCGGCCCTTCGGCGGGGTCACGGCGGTAAAGTCCTGGGCGTTCAGCTTGTTCAGAACAGAGATCAATTTTTCCACCCGGGGCTTTGTGCAGTACCCGTCGATACGGCTTCCGACCATCCGGACGCCACGGACATAGTAGGGCGGCTCCATCCGGACGTAACGGGACTGGGCGATCTGGGAGAGGTCCAGGTCTTCGGTCCAGGTCCAGGGGGCGGAGAGATCTGCCTCAGGACTGCCGGAAACGGAATGCTCTTTCATGGGAGCGGCCTGGGTATCCAGAAATGCCTGAACCAGTTTGGGGTCCTTTACAGCGTAACGTACGGTGGTGCTCGGCTCCTCTTTTATGGATAAGCTCTTAAAATCCGGGGAAAAGATGAGCTGTACCAGCTGTCCGTTACCGCCAAAGGAGAAGGTGACCGAATCCACCTCGTCGGGAGTCGGCGTTTCCCTCACGGAAACAGGCGAACAGCGAACCTTCTCCATCATGTGAAGACACGCTTTCAGATCGTCGGGGTGGCCGAGCTGCAAGTGAAGAGCATCGGAATCCACAAACAGCTGGGAAGGCTGAGAAACTTCGGAAATTTCCAGCAGAGAGTGTCGGTCGGGCATGGTGGCAAAGCACACGGCTACCACAATTAAGGTTATCAGCCCCAGGGCTTTCAGAAGGAAGGTGGGCTTTTTATAGTGCAGCACATCCTGGATACGCTGCTTCACATTGACCTCTCCGAAGGCCACAGGGCAGATTCGCAGGTGTCTGGGAACGCTGCAATTTAACAGCGTCTTTGCATAGTTTGCCTGCTGCTGGTGGGACAGCGTCCGCACCACCCGCTGGTCACAGGCGGACTCAATATCCCGGCACAGGAGAAGATAGGAAACCCACATCAGCGGATTAAACCAGTGGAAGGCCAGCAGGACAAAGCCCAGGGGCTTCCACCAGTGATCCTTCCATTTAAGGTGCATTCTCTCATGGGCCAGCACATACCGGGTTTCCTCCGGGGTCAGATCAGAGGGAAGGTAGATTTTGGGACGAAAGATTCCCAGCAGAAAGGGGCTTCCAATGTGGTCGCAGAGATAGATACCGTCGGACAGAAGGATAGATGCGGCGGTTTGCCGATGAATATTCCAAAAGCTGATGGCTCCATAGGCCAGCATCCCAAAGCAGCCCAGGAGCCACAGGATGGCACCTACCGTGCCCCAGAGATCAGCGGGGGCGGCATGGTCGGCTTTTTCCGGGGCCTCCTGAATGGGGGGCACTTGGGAAATCACAGGTGTGTTTTGAGCCGCCGGACGAATTACGGCTTCCGTGGGGACTTCTGCCGGAACCGGGTCCGCAGCCGGAATCGGAGCGGGTGCCACAGGCTCAGAAATGACAATGGGTTCCCGGTGGGGCAGGGGCGCTTGGGGAACCAGACTCAGGGGGCTTTCAATGGAAAAGGGGCACAGCAGCCGCAGAGCCACCAGTGCCCAGAGGGCACAGATCATCCCTTTCGGCGCTTTCTTTAGAAGCAGCCGAGCGGCAAGCACAGCGAGAACCAGAAAACTTGCCGAGAAAGAGAGCTTCAGGATCTGCCAGAATACACGGGCCATGGCTATTCCTCCTCAAAGTCAGAGATCATTTTCCGAATTTCTGAAATTTCCTGCTTGGACAGGGATTTTCGTGAGGTAAAAGCGGCGATAAAAGCGGGGAGAGAGCCCTGAAAGTTTTCCTCTACCACGGCTTCACTCTGCCGGGCGTAAAACTCGTCCCGACCGATGCGGGCCTTGACCATGCCGTCAGAATTTTCAAAGATCCCCCGCTCGCAGAGCTTTCGCAGTACCGTATAGGTGGTGGACTTCTTCCAGTTCAGTGCCTTTTGTGCCAGTACCACCAGTTCTCCGGAGGGAAGTGGCGCATTTTCCCAAATGAGGTCGGCAAATCGGGACTCCACCGCCCCCAGCTTCCAGTCATCCATTTTGGAGCCTCCTTCTGGTTTATTATCTATAAACCTGTTTTCTTTAGTTTACTATCTATAGACCAGACTGTCAAGATGTTTCCTGACAAGGGTCGCAATCTTAAGGAAAGCTTTAGGGTTTCCCGGATCCTGTCGAGGAAAAAGGCTGGAAAAAACTGCCTGTGTGTGGTATGGTATGGGAAAAGGAGATGTATGCCATGTCGGATGTACGGGATTATGTGCGCTGGCGGGGAGATCTGACCTTTTCTCAGGACCCGCCCAATGCAGTGGATGCACTGGTATTTTCTGCCCTTTCCTATATCCATTTTGGGGACCTGCTGGATACCCCTAAGCCGCTCCGGGATGCAGCGGAGGAATTTATGCAGCAGGAGGATAAGGAAAGCCGGGTCCGCACCAGGAGCGATACGGAGCTGCTGCCCCTTGCCGGGAAGAGCACCCGGTTCGGCCTCAGCAGGCTCTGCTATTATCGGGATATTCTGGACCCCCGGGAGGATACCCAGTTTGCAGCTGTGACCTTCCTTCTGGATGACGGCAGTGCATTTCTGGCCTTCCGGGGCACGGACTCCACGGTAGTGGGCTGGAAAGAGGATTTCAACATGAGCTTTCAGCAGACGGTACCCTCTCAGCGGCTGGCCCTGCAATATACCCGGGAGGTTGCTTCGGATTATATCGGCCCCATTCGCCTGGGCGGGCACTCCAAGGGCGGCAATATGGCGGTGTTTGCGGCGGCCCGCAGTTCCCCCCAGCTGCAAAAGCGGATCCTGGATGTCTATAATCACGACGGCCCGGGGTTCAGCGACTATATGATGGGGGACCCGGGATATCGGGCCATGGTGCCCAGGATCCATACCTTTGTGCCCCAGTCCTCGATTATCGGGATGCTCATGGATCACGAGGAGCCCTATACCATTATCAAAAGTAAACAGATCGGACTGTTGCAGCACGATATCTACAACTGGGAGGTTATCGGGCCGGGTTTCGTCCTCATGGAGGAGATCACGGCGGATTCCCGCTTCCTCAACGAGACCATCCGCAACTGGGCGGCCGGACTTTCCAATCAGGAGCGAAACCAGATCGTGGATGCCCTGTTTGGCCTTCTGGCCCAGGGAAATGTGGAGGATGCTACGGAGATCTTACAGCCCAGGAATATCCGCAGCTATCTCAAAATTCTGGGTGCCAATGAACAGCTGAGAAAGCTCCTGTCCAGCGAGTTCCAGAATTTCCTGGATGCAGCCCGCAAAACCATGCTCCGGCTCTCCAGCCAGCGGGAGCTGGAAGGACCCAAGGAAAAGTAGCGGAGGGCATTATGAAAAAATATGAATATAAATTTGTGAGATTTCCGTCCCCAATAGGATTTGATTTTGAAAAAAAGATGAAGACCCTGGAGGAGCAGTGGAATGCCCTGGGGCAGGAGGGCTGGAAATTCTGCAAAGACGGCAATGACTGCGTGGTTTTCATGCGGGAGATAGAAGAATCATAAAAGGCGGCAGGATTCATATAGAATCCTGCCGCCTTTATAACGAAGTGTATGTAAAAGTGTTTGTATTTACTGATTCAGCAGCTTTTCCAGGGCAGCCAGCTTGATGCAGGTGCAGAACACCTCCATAGCCTGCTGGAGCTCATCGAGAGGGGGCAGGCTGGGAGCGATTCGGATGTTGCTGTCGTTGGGGTCGATGCCGTAGGGGAAGGTGGCACCGGCATTGGTGAGAACAACACCTGCCTGCTTGCACAGCTCCAGTGCCCGCTTGGCGGTACCGTTCATGGTGTTGAGGCTGACAAAGTAGCCGCCGGAGGGCTTATTCCAGTTGGCAAAGCCCAGGGGTGCGATTTCCCGGTCCAGCATATCCAGCACCAGTCGGAACTTGGGGGCCATGATCGCGGCGTGCCCCTTCATGATTTCCAGGGTGTGAGCCTTATCCTTCAGGAACCGCACATGGCGGAGCTGATTGACCTTATCGTAAGAGATCATCTGCACACCGAAGATGCCGGTGAAGTAATCGATGTTGGCAGTGGAGGCGGCCATGCAGGAGATGCCGCCGCCGGCAAAGGTGATCTTGGAGGTGGAGGCAAACTCAAAGACCATGTCGGGATTGCCTGCCTTGGCGCACAGCTCCAGGATGTCGGGGAAGGGAACATAGTCGCCAAAGAATTCGTGGATGCTGTAGGCGTTATCCCAAATCAGGGCGAAGTCAGGGGCAGCAGGCTTGAGGTTTGCAAACCGCCGGACGGTCTCTTCACTGAAAATGATGCCGTCGGGATTGGAGTACTTGGGGACACACCAGAGCATTTTTACCTGGGGGTCCTTCACCAGCTCCTCCACCACGTCCATGTCCGGGCCGGTGGGGGTCATGGGGACGGTGATAAGCTCGGCACCGAAGAACTCACCAATGGAGAAGTGGCGGTCGTAGCCGGGGGCGGGGCACAGGAATTTGACCTTCTCTTCCTTGCACCAGGGACGGGGGCTGTGCAGCAGGCCATGGGTAAAGGCACGGGAGACCACATCGAACATCATGTTCAGGCTGGCGGCACCGCCTACAAAGACCTGCTCGGCTTTGCAGCCCAGGACATCGGCCCAATATTTCCGCGCACAGGGAAGTCCGGCAAGCTCGCCGTAGTTTCTGGCATCAATATCGCCGTCGAAGCAGTCCTCCGGGGCAGCCAGTACGGTGAGAAGATCGCTGACCATGTCCAGCTGCTGTCTGGAAGGCTTACCGCGAGCCATATTCAGCTTCAGGCCTTTTGCCATACAGGCATCAAAATCAGCCTTTGTCTGATTGTAGGCGGCATTCAGCTCTTCTGTGGTCATGCAAGAATAGGGGGTCATGTCCATCATCCTTTCAGAGATTTCTGTTATCTACATCTATTATTATATGCAAATAGAGAAAAAATGCAACATTGAATTTTGAAAAATTCATTTTTGAAATTCAATTGAATATATTTTGGAGATATAGCCAAAAGGGGGACAGCAGGGGATGCTTTTTTAAGCAGTTTCACTGCTTGCATTTTGGAAGATGCTGGCATACAATCAGAATATTGGACGATAAAAGTGGGGAAGCCACGAAAAATCCCCGGTAAACCGGCAATATTTGAACAAATGATTCGGATGCGGCGGTTTGCAGGTTATCTCTCCCTGTAGAATCTTCATTATGAAAGGATGTAACGGCATGAGCGAAATTCTGAATGTCCCCCAGATTTTTGGCAGCGATGTTTTTAATGAGGCAACCATGCGACAGCGGCTTCCGGCACGCACCTTCAACGCCTGGAAGGAATGTATTGAAACCGGTTCCTCTCTTCCTCTGGACGTTGCCAATGAGATCGCAGAGGCTATGAAAACCTGGGCAATCGAAAAGGGAGCTACCCACTATACCCATTGGTTCCAGCCCATGACAGGCATCACTGCGGAGAAGCACGACTCCTTTATTGTTCCCACCGGGGATGGCCGTGTCATTATGGATTTTTCCGGGAAAGAGCTGGTTCGCGGCGAGCCCGATGCCAGCTCCTTTCCCTCCGGCGGCCTGAGAGCGACCTTTGAAGCCCGTGGCTACACCGCATGGGACCCTACCTCCAGTGCCTTCGTGAAGGACAACAGCCTTTATATCCCCACCTGCTTTTTCTCCTACACCGGCGAGTCGCTGGATAAGAAGACCCCGCTGCTGCGATCCATGGATGAGGTTTCCCGGGAAGCTCTGCGGATCCTGCGGCTGTTCGGCGATCACGAGACCAAACGGGTCATTCCCTGTGTGGGCGCAGAGCAGGAGTATTTTCTCCTGCCCAGAGACCTCTATGCCCAGCGTGAGGATCTGCGGCTCACCGGCCGGACTTTGTTCGGTGCACAGCCCCCCAAGGGCCAGGAGCTGGACGATCACTACTTCGGCACCATCCGTACCCGGGTCTCCTCCTTTATGAAGGACCTGGACGAGCAGCTGTGGCGGCTGGGCGTCCTGTCGAAGACCAAGCACAACGAAGGGGCACCCTGTCAGCATGAGCTGGCTCCCATCTATTCCGATGCCAATTCCGCCTGCGACTCCAACCAGCTGATCATGGAGATCATGAAGAAGTGTGCGGCCAAGCACAACCTGGTGTGTCTGCTCCATGAAAAGCCCTTCGCCGGTGTCAACGGTTCCGGTAAGCACAACAACTGGTCCTTGTCTACGGACACGGGCAAGAATCTGTTCAGCCCCGGTAAGACTCCCCGCCAGAATGCCCAGTTCCTGGTGTTCCTGGCTGCCTTTATCAGTGGTGTGGATGAATACCAGGATTTCCTGAGAAGCACCGCAGCCACTGCCGGAAACGACTGCCGTCTGGGCTCCAGCGAAGCACCTCCTGCTATTATCTCCATTTTCCTGGGCGAGGAGCTGGACGGGGTGGTTCGCTCTATCATTGACGGCACCAACTATCAGGAGCCGGAGAAGAGCCTGCTGCGGATCGGCGTGGATGTGCTTCCCAATATCCCCAAGGACACCACGGACCGCAACCGCACCAGCCCCCTGGCGTTTACCGGCAATAAGTTTGAGTTCCGTATGCTGGGCTCCTCCCAGTCCATTGCCGGTCCCAACATCGCCCTCAATACCATTATGGCCGATGAACTGGGGCGGATGGCAGACGTGCTGGAAAAGGCCCCTGATTTCGACGTTGCCTTGCAGCACCTGGTCAGCAAAATGCTGGCTGACCATCAGCGGATCATTTTCAGCGGCAACGGCTATTCCGATGAGTGGAAGGTGGAGGCCCACAGAAGAGGTCTCAGCAACTATCCCTCTGCGGCGGAGTGCCTGCCCACCTATGTGAGCCAGAAAAATGTAGATTTGGTAGTGCGTCACGGTGTCTTTACCGAGGTGGAGTTCCGGGCACGGCATGCCATCCACCTGGAGTCCTACCGCAAGATCATCACCATCGAAGCCCGAACCATGGTGGATATGGCGATCCATCAGATCCTGCCGGCAGTTTTCCGCTATACCCGGGATCTCAGTGCAGGAATCCAGAATAAGCAGAACCTGGGAATTCCCTGCCGTGCGGATATGGAGATCCTGCGCAAGCTGGGTGCTGCTTCCGACGCCCTTTATGAAGCCGTGGAGACCCTTAGAACCAATCTCAGCCGGATGCCCCAGGAGGAGCAAGCCACGACCTATTATCACGATGTGATCCGAATGGATATGAAGAATCTGCGGGTTCAGGCGGATATTCTGGAAGCGCTTACCGATAAGAGCTATTGGCCCTATCCCACCTATTCCGACCTGCTCTACTACTGATCTTCGGCGGAAACCTGATTTGGGGAGAAGCTGCGCCGAATTAGGGAAACAGTCCCCGCAGAGAAAGGATCTGAATTTGGGAAAAACACAGAAAGCGTGCCTGATTTTTTGAATAATAGGATTCCCGGGGGGTTGCAAAATCCCCCGGGAATCGTGTATAATAAGGATGTAAGGAACCCCATATGTGTGCCTACGGATCAGAACCTGAAAGGATGTGTTTTTAATGAAAACTGGTAGTATGAACGTGATTTGTTTTGGCATTGTACTTGCACTGTTTGGCCTGTGTACCATCGATCTGGGAATGCAGTCCCACTGGATCATGCTGCAATTGGTTGGAATTCTATTATGCATCGCTGGAGCTGCCGGTGTGGTCCTTGCTGTTTCGGACATGAGAAAAAACCGTCATAAGACCTGAGTGATCAGGAACAGGAATAGACAAATGCGCCCGAGGAAACTCGGGCGCATTTGATATGGGAGATATCCCTAATCCGAAAGGGAAAAGAAAAGATCATTCTGTACATTTTCTCCATTGTATGATATGATGGGCCTAAAGAATAAAAGAAAAGCTGCTTTTGGCGGCTTGTGGAGGACGCTATGGAAAAAATTCTATCGATTGTGATTCCTGCCTATAACAGCGGGGCTTTTCTGAATCGGGTACTGGACTCTCTGCTGGAACCGTCGGTTCTGGAGGAGCTGGACATCATTGTGGTGAACGACGGCTCCAAGGACAATACGGCGGAGGCGGCCCAGGCCTACTGCGACCGATATCCCGATTCCATTCGGCTCATTAACCAGGAAAATAAGGGCCACGGCGGCGCGCTCAATACAGGCATTGCCGCGGCAGTGGGGAAGTTTGTGAAGGTTGTGGATTCCGATGACTGGGTGGAGACCCAGAATCTGGCTCCCTTTGTGGAGCAGCTTCGGGAAATCGACAGCGATGTGGTGCTCACCCACTTTACTACCCATAATATCCAGGATGGAAGCATGACCCAGTTTAAGAGCTTCCCCAAGTCCTTCCGAAAGGTCTATTCTCTCCAGGAGCTGGTGGACAACTGGGACAGCTTCAATCAGGTCATTGCCTTCCACGGCATTGCCTATCGCACTACCTTCTACCACAGCACCGGGGTCCGGCTCACGGAACACGTTTTTTACGAGGATCAGGAGTATGCGACCTTGCCCCTTTGCCGTGCAAAGGCTATCTCTGCCCTGGATCTCACCATCTATGACTATCGGGTAGGCGATGCCAACCAGAGTATGTCCCAGGCCAATCAGCTGAAGAATATCCGCAATTACGGAATCGTTCTGAACCGCCTGCTGGATGAGGCCAGCCGACTGCCCCAGGTGGAGGAGTCTGCCCAGCTGGACTTTTTCTGCCTGATCACCAAGAGCTTCCTTACCAGCTATCTGATGAACATTATGCTGCTGGGCGAGGATCGGAAGCAGGGCCGAATTCAGGCCGCCGAGCTGATGGACGCCGTCTCTGAAAAGCTTCCTCTGCTCTATACGCGGACCAATATGCAGTATCGAGCGCTGCGGGTGATGAGCGTATTCAACGTCTCGAAGGCTGACTGCGACAAGCTCCTGGACTCCAAATTCTACAATCTGCTCCGCCATCGTCACTGCATGGAAGTGACCACCCCAGAGAAAAAGTGAATCACAGCCGCCGCTTTGCATCTTCGCAGGCGGCGGCTGTGATGTTCCGACCCGATCGGGTTTCCGGGCAGTGCTTGACATTTTCGGCTCAATGGGGTATACTCAATACGTAATTTCATAAAAAGCGGGAGCTTGTAGTACAGGCTGAGAGTAAGGTGTGACCTTAGACCGATAACCTGATTTGGATAATGCCAACGTAGGGATACTGATGATTTTAGATTACTGTGTGTAATTGCGGAAGGCATTTTCAGATGTCTTCCGCTTTTTTATTTCTTTTGAAAGGATGTGAACAGGCCCCTGATTTGGTCGGGGCGGGCAGAAGGGGAGCGCCTTGTGCCTGTATGGTTGCAGCGATGGGAAGCCGTGTTCCGGCGTGAGAGGGAGCCAGTGAGCTTCGACCGAAATTCTCAGGCAGGGGGAAGCTCCTGCAATTTTTGAGAACGCTGTAACGGTGGTTCTCATACACAAAAGGAGTTAATGACATGAAAAATCAAAATACAAGAAATCTTACCCTGGCCAGCGTGCTGTGTGCCGCTGCGGTGGTGGGCAGTCTGTTTTCCTTCCCGGTGTTTGGCAGCAAATGCGCCCCGGTGCAGCATGTGGTCAACATTCTCTGTGCCGTGATGCTTGGCCCCTGGTGGGGGGTGCTGGTGGCATTTACCGCCAGTCTGCTCCGGAATCTGCTGGGGCTGGGAAGTCTGCTGGCGTTCCCCGGCAGTATGTTCGGTGCCCTGCTGTGCGGCGTGATGTTCTGGAAGACAAAAAATACCTGGCTGACTTACCTGGCAGAGGTATTTGGAACCGCAGTTCTGGGCGGCCTGTGTGCCTATCCCATCGCCATTGCCTTCATGGGGAAATCCGCCGGTGACATCGCCTTCTATGCCTATATGCTCCCCTTCTTCATTTCCACTGCAGGTGGTGCCGTGCTGTCTGCCGTGATCGTGGAATCTCTGAAAAAAGTCAAAGCCATTCCTGCAAAGAGCAAATAAGGAGGAGAAAACCATGCTGAAGGAAATGCTGGATTCTGTGCGGGGGAAATGCCCCCTGGTCCATAATATTACAAATTACGTCACAGTAAATGACTGCGCCAATATTCTGCTGGCCTGCGGCGGCTCCCCCATCATGGCGGACGATGCCGGGGAAGTGGAGGAGATCACCGCCATCTGCGGCGGCCTCAATATCAACATCGGCACCCTCAACAGCCGAACCATTGCGTCCATGCTGCTGGCGGGCAGGAAGGCCAATGCTCTGGGCCATCCGGTGGTGCTGGACCCGGTGGGGGCCGGTGCATCCACGCTGCGCACACAGACGGCTTACCAGCTGCTGGAGCAGGTGCAGTTTGCCGTGATCCGGGGCAATATTTCCGAAATCAAAACCCTTGCCAACGGACAGGGTACCACCAAGGGTGTGGACGCCAATGTGGCGGATACCGTCACCCGGGAGACCCTTCCCCAGGCGGCGGCCTTTGCCAAGGCCTTTGCCAGAAAGACCGGGGCGGTGATCGCCATTACCGGAGCCATTGACATTGTGGCCGACGGGGAAACGGCCTATTGCATTGAAAACGGTCATCCCATGATGAGCAGTGTCACCGGCACCGGCTGTCAGCTGTCCGCCATGACCGCGGCCTATGTCACCGCCAACCCGGAGCACCCTCTGGAAGCAGCGGCGGCTGCGGTGTGCGCCATGGGAATCTGCGGCGAGATCGCCCGGGAGAGACTTTCGCCTCTGGACGGCAATTCCAGCTATCGTAACTACATCATCGATGCGGTCTATCACCTGGATGGGGAGACCCTGGAACGCCGTGCCAAATACCAAATTCTGTAAAAAGGAAGGATCGCTATGAATTGCAAAAAGGAAGCTATGCTTCTCTATGCGGTAACCGACCGCAGCTGGGTGGGAAAGCAGACCCTGATGGAGCAGGTGGAGTGCGCCCTGAAGGGTGGTGCAACCTGCATTCAGCTGAGAGAAAAAGAACTGGGGGACCAGGGATTTCTGGCAGAAGCCATGGAAATGAAGGCTCTGTGCCAAGCGTATCACGTCCCCTTCCTGATCAACGACAACGTGGATGTGGCGATTGCCTGCGATGCAGACGGTGTCC